>OGQM01000086.1_pt1 | contig 104308 bp, 94 predicted proteins | sample 1553191 | NCBI WGS metagenome assembly OGQM01 (sample SAMEA2579954, study PRJEB22360) | human gut metagenome | biome: human gut; feature: human-associated habitat; material: faeces | place: Denmark | collected 2008/2010 | reverse complement strand
AACTTCCTGTAAATGCCGGAAGTCCTGCATTGATAAATGCATTACATACCACAATTGCAAGTGCCATCGTTACTGCCTCGAATACACACGAAAGAAAATATTTGCAGTAGGTAGCCATTGTATGTCCTATGCTGTAAGTCATTGAACCCTCTCCGATTCTCACAAACTTCTTTTCCACAATTTTATTTGAACTAGGAACTCTTGCAGAATGTTTCATAAATTTCATCAACCTTTCCTTATGTACTAATATAATCTTTGCAAGCTGATATCTTGCTCCAGCAGCCAACGCTATATCCATTGCCTCATCTTGTGTTACATCTAATAAAGCCATTACCTCATCAATACGAATAAATCTTGGTTTTACAGTTTCTTTTCTATAGGCACAAACTGAACCACTCAATGTATTTACCATAACATCACCTACTTATAAAACTCAGAATCTGTAATATGAAAAGTTTCAAGATACTTATCCAATATTTCTGTATTAACAAGTACAAGCTGACCAATTTTATAACAAGCCTTGGCATCCTTAGCCACTTCTTGAAATTTTGTCATTCCCATACTGTACATTTTTGCACCATCTGAATATCTTACAAACTTTTTTGCATCCTCATATCTATCTTTCTTCTTTGATTCATTCATTGCTGTGCTCCTTTCACTTTGACTTCATAACAAATGACGTAATTTCTCCATAACGCAAAAAAGAGGACATCTTCTAAATTTCTTTAGAAAATGTCCTCTTAGTAGTTCATATTTGATTGAATCTTTTTCTTTTCAGATTGTGTACTCTTTCATACTGATGTAAATGACTATGTCAAAATGCGTCTTTTAATGCGTCCTTTGACGTACTCAAATGCCTCAACCCCGCATAAACACTAGGTTTATTTATCCAAGCTCTTCATTGTCGGGAACAACAACACATCTCTAATTGCAGGTGAATCTGTAAGCAGCATAACAAGTCTGTCAATACCGTAACCGATACCGCCTGTTGGTGGCATACCTACTGCAAGTGCGTTAAGGAAGTCCTCATCTGTGTGCTGTGCTTCCTCGTCGCCGTTTTCTGCGTTCTTATCCTGCTGTGCGAAACGCTCTCTCTGGTCGATTGGGTCGTTAAGCTCTGAGTATGCATTACACATTTCCCATGTGTTAATGAAAAGCTCGAAACGCTCAACCTTCTCTGGATCAGATGGCTTCTTCTTAGTAAGTGGAGATATTGCAAGAGGATGATCCATAATGAATGTAGGCTGGATTAAATTCTCCTCGCAGTACTCCTCAAAGAAGAGGTTGATGATGTCGCCCTTAGTGTGACGCTCCTCGAACTCAATTCCTCTCTCCTTAGCAAGAGCCTTAGCTTCTTCGTCAGTCTTAATTGTATCAAAATCAACACCGGCATATTCCTTGATTGCGTCATTCATAGTAAGTCTTCTGAATGGCTTTCCAAGGTCAATCTCAGTGCCGTTGTAAGTAATCTTAGTTGTACCGCATACATTCTCGGCAAGGTGTCTGAACATACTCTCTGTAAGTTCCATCATACCCTCGTAATCTGTGTATGCCTGATAAAGCTCCATAAGTGTGAACTCAGGATTGTGTCTTGTATCAACACCCTCGTTACGGTATACTCGTCCGATTTCGTAAACTCTCTCAAGACCACCAACGATAAGTCTCTTAAGATAAAGCTCTAATGAAATACGAAGCTTAACATCCTCGTCAAGTGCGTTGTAATGAGTCTCAAATGGTCTTGCAGCAGCACCACCAGCATTAGATACAAGTGTTGGTGTCTCAACTTCCATGAACTCTCTGCCATCAAGGAACTTTCTGATTTCCTTGATAATCTTTGATCTCTTTACAAATGTTTCCTTAACCTCAGGATTCATTATTAAATCAACATATCTCTGACGGTATCTCATATCAGTATCTGTGATTCCGTGGAACTTCTCTGGAAGTACCTGTAAACTCTTAGAAAGAAGAGTAATCTCCTCAGCGTGAACTGAAATCTCTCCTGTCTTAGTTCTGAAGATAAATCCCTTGATACCAAAGATATCACCGATATCAGACTTCTTGAAGTCTGCATATGCTTCTTCGCCAATCGCATCTCTTGAAATATATGCCTGCATTCTGCCCTTAAGATCAGCAATGTTACAGAAAGATGCCTTTCCCATTACTCTCTTGAACATCATACGTCCGGCAAAGCTCACATTAATTGGAGAAGCGTCCATAATGGCTCTTCTCTCATTGTAATCGGCATTGACTGCTTCTCTTGCCTGCTGCTCATCTAAACCTTCAGTATTAACTGCTGGTCTGTCACCGAGAAGTTCCTTCTCATGCGCTTCATAGATGGCTCTGATTTCATCTGTGTGATGTGTTACATCATACTTTGTTATCTGGAATGGATCCTTACCTGCGTCCTGAAGGTTCTTTAACTTTTCCATACGAACCTTAATCTGCTCGTTAACGTCAGGCTGCTGTGCAGATTTATTATCTCCCATGAATGAGTATCTCCTTTTCTATATGTTACTGAAAATTAGTCGTTCTTTACAGATACAACTGTATATTCAATCTCTCCAACAGGTGCTTCTACCTTAACAGTGTCACCCTTCTTCTTTCCAATAAGAGCTGCACCAAGTGGTGACTCATTAGAAATCTTGTTATTAAGGCTGTCTGCCTCTGATGAACCAACGATTGTATACTCGATATCCTCATCGAATTCTACATCGTGAAGTACAACAACGCTCTCCATCTTAACTACATCTTTATTCTTATCGTTATCCTGAATAACCTCACAGTTAGCAAGAATTGCTTCAAGTTCTGCAATTTCTGTTTCGATATCTCTCTGCTCGTCCTTAGCTGCATCGTACTCAGCGTTCTCTGATAAATCGCCCTGCTCTCTTGCTTCCTTTAACTTCTGGGCAACTTCCTTTCTTCTGACAACCTTAAGCTCCTCAAGTCTTGCTACTCTTTCGTCATACCCCTTTTTAGTAAGAAACTGTTTCTCTGCCATGTTCTTATCACCTTTCTATATATATGCTACACTAATATGCTTCTGCTCTACTAGAGAATAAAACCCCACAAGCGTCACAATATTATAAACTATCAGTTCCTGTCTGTCAATGCAGCCCTTCCAGTATCCTGTCTACAAGCCCATCAAACTGCTCCAGATTAGTAACCTGGTTAGCTTCATTTCTTAATGCTGCTGCATGCTTGATTCCTGCTGTATACCATGCAAAATGTTTTCTCATCTCGCGGATTCCTGTAAACTCGCCTTTTATCTCACACAATCCTTTGGCATGTCTCTTAATCATCTGGCATATTTCTTCAACAGATGGAGGTGCAATTATTGTACCATTATTCATATATTCAGAAACCTGTCTGAATATCCATGGATTTCCCCTTGCGGCCCTTCCAATCATTACTCCGTCACAGCCTGTCTGCTTCATCATATTAACAGCATCTTCGCCGCTTTTAATATCGCCATTACCAATAACTGGAATCGATACTGCTTCTTTGACCTGTCTTATTATATCCCAGTCTGCTTGTCCTGAATAATACTGCTGCCTTGTTCTTGCATGGACTGCAACGGCAGCCCCGCCTGACTCCTCAATAACATGTGCTATCTCAGGCGCATTTATACTATTCTCATCAAATCCTGCCCTTATCTTGATTGTAAGTGGCTTATCAAGTGCATCAGCCATCTTCTCGACTATTCTTCCGACAAGCACAGGGTCCTTCATAAGTGCCGAACCTTCGCCATTATTGACTACCTTTGGAACAGGACATCCCATATTGACATCAATTATATCGAACTCTCTTTCAGAAAGTCTCTTCGCTATATCTGCCATGATATCAGGGTCTGAACCGAAAAGCTGCAATGCAAGCGGACGCTCCCCTGGCACCGTCTTCATCAGGTCTTCTGTATTCTTATTGTTATACAGCACTGCTTTGGCGCTGACCATCTCTGTACACATAAGCCCACAGCCCTGCTCCTTGCATAAAAGTCGAAATGGCAGGTCTGTTACTCCTGCCATCGGTGCCAATGCAATATTGTTCTTTATCTCAACATTTCCAATTCTCATAATTACTCCATGCCTAAGAAGAATACCTTGAAGAACATCTCAAGTGATTCAAGAAGCTCTCTCTTCTCATACTGATACTTCTTGACGAGCATACCGCATGCTATCTCGTCATACAGTAAATCACCCTCGTCAGCTGATGATTTGAACAAAAGATTGCCCTCCTCATCGAATTCCATATCAAGTATTCCGCCTACTTCCTCTGTGAAAAGAACGCACATAATCTTTAACTCGTTCTTTACATCATCCGGAAGCTTATCGAAATCAGGGTTAAAATAGTATTTCTTCTCATAAGAATTAGATACACATAAAACTACATTTTCATCAAACATATCCATATAATCCTCTCACAGAAACCTCTCCGGTTCTGATAATCTTCTCGCCCTCGTCTGTCTTAATGATAAGCTCGCCCTCATCATTGATTCCAAGTGCTTTTCCAACAATTTCCTTGTCAGCATATATTGCCTTGACGTCGCCGCCCTTATTGACAAGCATTGAATTATAGTCTTCTTTAAGCCCAGCCAGATTCTGTGTCTTAACAAATGTATCATAGTACTTTGCAAAGCTCTCTGAAAATGCGGCTACTATACGGCTTCTTTTCAGATGGTCGCCAGTCTCAAGATACAGCGAAGAAGCTGTTGCCTTGATTGAATCATCAAATTCTGTCGTATTAACATTAATTCCCATGCCGATAACCACATAATGTATGTAATCCATCTCAGCACTCATCTCTGTTAATATTCCACATACTTTCTTCTTATTAAGAACTATATCATTAGGCCACTTTATACGGCACTCTGCGTCATGTCCGTCCTCTGTAAGAACCTTGTGGATTGCCTCCTGAACAGCCATGGCTGCCACTATTGTAAGCATTGACGCATTGACTGGTGCTATATCCGGTCTTAAAAGAAGCGACATCCATATCCCGCTTCCCGCAGGAGATACCCAATTCCTGCCGCGTCTGCCGCGGCCGCCTGTCTGGCTCTCTGTTATATAAAGTGTCCCATCTGCTGCATTATCTCTCTCTGCCGCTCTCTTAGCTTCGTTGTTGGTAGAATCTGTCTCGTCATAATACACTACTTCGCGGATAATCCCGGTTGTACTGCCTGTATCCACACATGTAAGCTGACTCATTATCTCACTTGATGTAAGAATATCAGGATACTGTGTTATATGATATCCCTTATTCTGGACTGCCTCTATAACATAGCCTTCTTCTTTTAACTGATTTATCACCTTCCAGACAGCCGTTCTTGAAACCCCCAGCATATTACACAGTGCCTGCCCTGACACATATCCATCTGATTTTCTCAAAGCATTTAAAATCTTAGTCTTCATACCATTACCCGCCATGCTATTACTGCCATAAGCAGAAGTCCTAACGTAACAACTGTAAGAATAACACCTGACACCGTTCTGTCGCTCATGAAATTCTTAGCTGCTGTAAGTCCGTTAACTAATGCTCCAAGCATGAATTCCACAGCGAATAATATTCCGCTTCCACTGCGCAGGAAAAGTATAATTATGAATACCACTCCTATTGCAAATGTGAGTGCTATATTGGCATAGTCTATGAGCATCTTGCTCTTTCTGTACGCGCCACTCGTTGTATAATACATAACGCCTCCATAATAAATATCTGGTGAATTACTATTTCATGCTGTGTCGTCCTGATTTTGGACTTTCGCATGTCTTTCCACTGCTCTAACGTCCAATTCCGCGTGTCAACTTCCCGATTTTGGACTTCCGGCATGACACACGCCACTCTAACGTCCAATTTACTTATAAGCTCCAAGTGTAGCTGCCATTACAGCCTTGATTGTATGCATTCTGTTCTCTGCCTCGTCGAATACAACTGACTGCTCTGACTCAAATACTTCATCAGTAACTTCCATCTCATCAAGACCGAATTTGTCATGAATCTCTTTACCAATCTTAGTCTTAAGGTCATGGAATGCAGGAAGACAATGCATAAATATTGCGTCCTTAGAAGCATTGTCCATAACTGCTTTGTTAACCTGATATGGAAGAAGTGCCTTGATTCTTTCAGCCCATACTTCATCAGGCTCGCCCATTGATACCCATACATCTGTGTATAATACATCTGCGTCCTTAGTTCCTGCCTTAACATCTTCTGTAAGTGTTACAGAACCACCGCTTATCTTTGCCCATTCCTCACACTGTGCAACAAGTTCCTTGTCTGGGAAATATTCCTTAGCTGTGCAGGCTGTATAATGAAGTCCTAACTTAGCGCAGACAATCATAAGTGAATTACCCATGTTGTATCTTGCATCACCCATGTATACGAACTTAACGCCCTTTAATCTGCCAAGTTTTTCCTTGATTGTAAGCATATCTGCGAGCATCTGTGTTGGATGGTATTCGTTAGTAAGTCCGTTCCATACAGGCACGCTTGAATATTTTGCAAGGTCTTCAACTATCTCCTGACCGAATCCTCTGTATTCGATTCCTTCAAACATTGTGCAGAGAACTCTTGCTGTATCAGCAATGCTCTCCTTCTTTCCAATCTGTGAACCTGTTGGGTCAAGATATGTAACACCCATACCAAGGTCATGTGCTGCCACCTCAAATGAGCAACGTGTTCTTGTACTTGTCTTCTCGAATATAAGTGCAACATTCTTTCCGATAAGTGGCTGTTCTACAATGCCCTTTTTCTTCTTATCCTTAAGCTCTGCTGCTAAGTCTATCAAATATAAAATCTCCTCAGGTGTGTAATCCTTGAGTGTTAAAAAGTCGCGTCCCTTTAAATCCATGACATCCTCCTGTCTGTATGGCAAATTCGCCTACATTGAATAATTAATAACTTTGTTCATTCTATCGCAATTATAGTCCTTCGTCAAATGCGTTGTTTAATTTGTGTAGTTGCAAAACGGTCGGTTGTGGGAGATAGTGGATAGCTTCCGTTAAACTTCTCTGCATAATAATAGGCACTGGGCGTTCCATGCTTCGTCCCCGACCGTTAACGCTGGCAACGCACATCCTTGTGCGCGCCAGCTCACGCGTCCGTCCATGGACGCGTGTACACTCATTCTTTCTACATGCCCAGTACCTTTATTATGCGTTCAGTTTAAAGTCAGCTTTCCGCCATCCCCCACAACCTCCCTTTCTCCACACTTCTCCAAATTCAGGGCAGAGTAGCTTTCCTCTCCTACACCTCTCCGGACTGGTTCGCCTTTCGGCTGCCAGTTTAAAAGGCTGCACAACCACTCTACTTTCCATCAAAATTCATGGGAGTGGCTTTGCCCCGTCCCATGAATATTCCGCATCTGCCACACCTTCCGTCCGCCAATAAAAAAGGTGGTGTGGCTTTTCTGACTGCAAACTATGCACATAATAAAAGCATTGAGCAAAGTCACTACCTAAGTGTACGCGCGTCCACGGACGGACGCGCGAGCTGTCTCGCACACGGATGTGCGTTGACAGCGTAACGAGAACTTAAACAGCCTTCCACGCTCAATGCTTATTATTATGTAGCGTAGTTTGTACGGAAGAAAACCACACCACCTTTTTTATCCCTTAATGGAATATATGATCTCCAATTATTACAAAATCTGAATAGTTGTTAACATCTACAGTATATAATGCCCTGAATGATGTATAACCACCTATATTATTAACACCTGATAATGCTTCAAGTGCTGCCTGCATGCATTCTGTGTTTCTCGGACCATTTGCAAGTCTTGCTGCAAATCTGTCTGATGGATTACCAGCGCCATCTGATACACCAGAGAACTGTGATCTCTGATAAACAACACCCGAAACTGTACCCGGATAATGTCCGCTTCGCACTCTGTTAAGAATAACATTTGCAACAGCGAGCTTTCCTGCATATGGCTGATATGCAGCCTCCCAGTCTATGATACATGCCATAAGCCATATATCATCATCTGATACGCTCATAGTTGGGTTATATGTTATATCTGTTCCTGATATTGTATTAGCAATTATCTTCTGTCGTCTTGCTTCCTCTGCTGCAGCTGCCGCTCTTTCAGCTTCTGCCTCTGCCTCAAGTCTTGCTTCTTCTGCAAGTCTTTCAGCCTCTTCTTCTGCTTCAATAGCTTCAATCTCTGCTATTGTATATCCTGCAAGAAGATTATCTGTTCCAATCTGTTCTGCTATAGCCTCTGCTTCTTCTCCAAAACATAAGCACTGTGTCTGTACATAACCTTCGCAGTTTCCTGAACTAACTTTAGTCCATTCCTTTCCGACCATATCAACATCCACAAGTGTGTTAGTATATAATCTTCCCACAACCTGCGCTGTCTCTTCGTCAGAAGTGTCATAAACATCAAGATAAGGATCAGTAATTGCTACTGCCTTGTTCTTGTATGTTCCTGTTTCTTCATACCCAGTCACAAGAACCTCTTCTGTATTAGCTGAATAAGATGCAACCTTAATTCCCGTGTCAGTATTCTGTGTTTTCTCATAGGTAGTTGCCACTGCTGGAAGAACCGGTGTCATAAATAACACAATCGCAGCTCCCACATAGCAAGCAGCTTTGCTACTTCTAAGTTTCATATTATACTTCCCTTTCCGGCGGCTTATTTAGCTTCGCCTGTAAATTGTTACAGAAATGTTACAATTTATTACGGAAATATAATAGCAAAGTTACAGTAATTTGTCAAATATGTTAAAACCCGCTCTATGAGCGGGTTTGCGGGTTTGTCTATTAAATTCATTTTGCAAAATATAGTATATGACCATATATATAGTTTGTTATCTACACACTTCTCTGTCTGACAGCTTCGTATGTAAGAATTGTACATGCTATTGCCGCGTTAAGAGATTCAACCTCTCCCTGCATCGGAATTCTTATAAGTGTATCTGCCTGCTTAGTGATATCCTCTGTAAGTCCATTCCCCTCATTGCCTATTAGAAATGCGGTTCCTTCCCTGTAATCTTCACCAAGATATGTATTCTTTCCGTCAAGATGTGCAGCATATACCTTAATTCCGGCATTCTGACACTGTGAAACTGCATCACTAAAATCCTGCACATAAACAAATGGCACTCTGAATATAGAACCCATTGTTGACCTTATTGTCTTAGGATTATATATATCCACAGTATTAGAGCTCATAATAACTCCGGTAACGCCTGCACCTTCACCCATCCTTAATATAGTTCCCAGATTACCCGGATCCTGAAGATTCTCAACAAGAATCAGTAACGGATTGTCGGTAAGCATATCTGAAATACTGCTGTCCTTCATTCTTACAACCGCCATAATCCCCTGTGGTGTCTGTGTCTGTGACATTCTGTCAAATACATTATCAGCGACAATCTCAATACTGTCAGAAGAAATCCCCTGCTTCTTAACCAGCTCATGCACATACTCAGGATTGTTACTATGAAATCTTTCAGACATATATATCTTCACCAGCAAATCTGCCGGCACCTCAGATACCATGCGGACTCCCTCTACAACATATTCTTTATTCTTCTTTCTTTCCCTGGCCTTAGAAAGCAATGATATAACATGCTTTACCTGTGAACTGCTCGTACTGGTTATCATTATGAGGTTACCTTTCTGCCATGCATTACTTAGAAAGTAATGCACTTATATTAAATTCATAATCATTAATATCCTTAGTCATGGCAAGTGCTTCATCAATATCATAATCAACAAACTTACCATCCTTGTATGCTACAAGTCTGTTACTCTTTCCTTCAGCAAGAAGGTCAACAGCATAAGCACCCATAATAGACGCATACATTCTGTCCTTACATGTTGGTGAACCACCACGCTGCATGTATCCTAAAATAGTAGCTCTTGTCTCAATACCTGTTGCAGCTTCAATTCTTCTTGCCATTCCTGTAGAATGTCCGATACCTTCAGCATTAATAATAAGATGGTGTTTCTTACCTTTCTTTCTTCCTTCTATAATATGATTAATAAGAGCCTGCTCATCATTATCATATCTTTCAGGAAGAAGGATATCCTCTGCTCCATTGGCAATACCACACCACAATGCAATATATCCTGCATTTCTTCCCATAACCTCAATAATACTGCATCTTTCATGTGATGTAGATGTATCTCTTATCTTATCAATAGCTTCCATTGCTGTATTAACAGCAGTATCAAATCCAATAGTATAATCTGTACAAGCAATATCAAGATCAATTGTTCCCGGAAGTCCGATAGTATTAATTCCCTGTGCTGCAAGCTTCTGTGCACCTCTGAAAGAACCATCTCCACCGATTACAACTATACCGTCAATTCCATGCTTTCTGCATACTTCAGCACCTCTCTTCTGACCTTCTTCAGTCATGAATTCCATGCATCGTGCTGTATAGAGGACTGTTCCACCACGCTGGATAATATCAGCAACGCTTCGCTTGTCCATATCAATTATCTCATCATTAAGAAGTCCGTTATAGCCCTTCTGAATACCCTTGACCTTAAGTCCCTTATTCAAAGCAGTTCTTACAACTGCACGGATAGCAGCATTCATGCCTGGAGCATCTCCACCACTTGTTAATACGCCGATTGTTTTAATTTCCTTTGCCATAACTTCCCCTTTCTTATCTCTTAATATTACTTTCTGCTTTATGTTACCACATTATAAAAGAAAAATCTTCTTTTTTTGATAATTTTTTACCAATGTTAATTAAAATTTATGTTGTAGCAACATTTTTCTCACCATATTTACTCTTAAGAATATAAAGCAGGTCTGATGTCACCTTCACGCACTGACTCTGTGGAAGCGCTATTCTCTGTTTTTCTGCCACACAATATATTGTGACTGTGTCTTTACCGTCCGATTCTTTGAAAATATCAGTAAGCTCATCCCTGTGTGTCTCATACTCAGCAAGACTGTCAAACCTAAGCCACAATCTTCTTGGAACACTGTCAAAGCTCACAACACTGTCTGCCGTAAGTCTTGCTGGTTTGTCGGCATCTGCCTGTATTCTTCCCGTAACAAATACCTTGTTGGTCGTATCAAAAAGTCTTTTATATTTTTGATAATTTCTTGCAAACATGATTACCTCAACGCTTCCAACAAAATCTTCTATTGTAAGGTACGCCATCTGCTGGCCTGAACCGGTAGTAATAACCTTAATGTTACTTATAAGGCCACCTATCGTCTGCTTTGAACCGTTCATAAGCTTTGCCTGTCCGGTTTCCTCATCAATAAGAAAATCTGTACTTCTCGCAGAAATATGCTTCTCCCACATACCAGTATATTCATCCAGCGGATGTCCTGTTACATATACACCGAGAACTTCTTTTTCCCGTTCAAGCAGATCCTCCTTTTCAAACTCCTGAATATCAGGCACTTTCATTTCAAGGCTCTGTTTATCCTCTTCACTTACGAAATCAAATAGTGACATTTGTCCTGAAATAGCATCTTTATTCTGCTTAACAGCACTATCAATCATTCTCTCATAGACATTCATCATGCCCCGTCTTGTATTACCAAATGTGTCAAATGCACCTGCAAGTATAAGATGTTCCACTGTTCTCTTATTAATTACCCCTGCCATCCTTGTAATAAAATCCTGCATGGAGTGAAAATCGCCATTATTGGTTCTTTCTTCAATGATCGCAGTAATTGTAGGTCTTCCCATACTCTTTACCGCATTAAATCCAAACCTTATGTTCTTACCTTCAACACCGAACTCAGCAACTGATTTATTGACATCAACAGGAAGAATACTAATTCCCATCTCTCTAGCTGCAAGAATATATTCTGCGACCTTACTTGTTTTATCAGTTACACTTGATATCAGCCATGCCATATACTGTACAGGAAAATGTACTTTCAGATATGCTGTCTGATATGCCACAACCGCATAGCATGCCGCATGTGATTTGTTAAATGCATATTTTGCAAAGTCCTTCATCTCATCATATATCTTATTGGCAGTCTGTTCACTTATGCCATTCTTAATACAGCCTGGTACTCCGTTAGCCTCATTACCGTATACGAAATTCTGACGTTCCTGCTCCATTACATCAAGCTTTTTCTTAGCCATTGCTCTTCGCACATTATCACTACCGCCCCACGAATATCCGGCAAGGTCACGGACAATCTGCATAACCTGCTCCTGATAAACCATACAGCCATATGTCGGCTCTAAGATTGACTCTAACTGCGGGCATTCATAGGTTATGTTTCCCGCGTTCTCTTTTCCTTTAATATACTGTGGTATGAAATCCATTGGTCCCGGTCTGTAAAGCGATATACCGGCAATTAAATCCTCTAAACAATCCGGTTTTAACTCTTTCATGAAGTTTTTCATTCCGCCACTCTCTAACTGGAATATACCTGCACATTTGCCCTGACTTATACATTCAAATACAGCCTTATCGTTATATGGTATATTATCCACCGAAAATGCAGGGTCAATCTGCTGTTCACATTTTTCAGTCTGTTGGATTACAGTTAAGTTTCTAAGACCTAAAAAGTCGAATTTTAACAGTCCCAAATGTTCCAAAGTAGGACCTTCAAACTGCGTAACCTTAACATTATCTGCTCCAACTGCAACCGGAACATACTCTCCAACATCCTTCTGACTGATAAGAACACCTGAGGCATGAACTGAAGCATGCCTTGGCAGTCCTTCAAGTCTCTTTGCTTTATCTATAAGATCTCTCACTGTCTCATCAGCTTCATACAATGCCTTAAACTCAGCATTTGGCTTAATGTCCCTGTCTGCGTCACCATTCATTGCACTGTCAATCGTAACACCAACCTTCTGTGGTATCATCTTCGCAATGTTATCAACCATCGCATATGGAAGATCCATAACCCTTCCGACATCTTTAATAACGGCTCTTGCTGCCATAGTTCCAAATGTGATTATCTGGCACACACATTCTTTACCATATTTTTCTATAACATAATCAATAACCTTCTGTCTGCCTTCTGGTGCAAAGTCCACGTCAATATCGGGCATGGACACACGCTCAGGATTCAGGAATCGTTCAAATACAAGATTGTATTTAACAGGGTCAAGCGTTGTTATTCCAAGACAGTATGACACAAGACTTCCTGCCGCCGAGCCTCGTCCGGGTCCAACCGGAATATCATGTGTCTTGGCATAATTAATGTAATCCCACACAATCAGGAAATAATCGACATATCCCATTGAATAGATAACTGACAACTCGTAAGAAAGTCTCTGGAATATATCATTCGAATCCTCTGCCCTTTTTATAACAACATCTTTTCTGTCTGCAACTATTGATGCTTTTGCCTGCTCTATAATATCTTCAACGCATACATCTGCGGTCTTGTCCGGATATCTCTTCTTTAATCCCTCATAACATAAAGCATTAAGATACACCCATGAATTCTTTCCATATTCTTCAGGCACATCAAATGCTGGTAGCTTTGTAACTCCGAATTCTATCTCAACATTACATCTTTCTGCTATCTTATGAGTGTTCTCAACTGCTTCCGGTACGTATTTGAACAATTCCGCCATCTCTTCCTCTGACTTTAAATAGAACTGTCCACCCTCATATCGCATCCTGTTTTCATCAGAAAGCTTCTTGCCTGTCTGTATACACAATAATATATCATGTGCATCTACATCATCTGCATAGGTATAATGAACATCATTCGTACATACCAGTTCAATTCCGGTCTCATTATGCATACGCATAAGCTGTGGATTGACATAGTGCTGTTCTGCTATTCCGTGATCCTGTAATTCAAGAAAGAAATTTCCCTTTCCGAATATATCCTGAAGTTCAAGGGCAGCGTCTCTTGCAGTCTCATACATGCCTCTTGACAGATATCTCTGCACCTCACCTGCAAGACACGCACTCGTAGCAATAATTCCCTCGTGATATTCTCTTAAGACTTCCTTGTCTACTCTCGGCTTATAGTAAAAGCCTTCTGTAAACCCCTTTGAGACTATCTTCATAAGATTCTGATATCCGGTGTTATTCTCTGCCAGCAATACAAGGTGATTATATTTATCCTCACTCTGTCCTGCGCCTTTATCAAACCTTGACCCCGGAGCTACATACACCTCACAGCCAAGAACAGGCTTGATTCCTGCCTTCTTAGCCGCCTCGTAAAATTCAATAACACCATACATCACACCATGGTCAGTTATTGCAAGGCTGTCCATGCCAAGTTCCTTTGCCCGTTTAGTAATCTCTTTTATCTTACTGGAGCCATCCAGCAATGAATATTCAGTATGCACATGCAAATGTGTAAAACTCATAGCATCTCCTCCCTATGTAAAAAAATATAACATATTTTCGTTTATTAATCAGCAATTTTATGATATTCTATATTTAATTATTAATGTAAGGGAGTTGTATTATGTTAATATCTGCTATTCCCGTAGGCGGGCCAATTTCAATTGAAATATCCATAGATAATGTCAGCTACGAGATGCCTTCCTCTGTTGTTGCATCCAAGAATGGCTACATTCTCATAGCGCCTTTTACATCAAAAGGTGCTGTAATAGATTTTTCTTCTTATAAGGATATTTTATTTAGTCTTTATACCATAGACCCAGCAACAAAGAACCGTGTAGTCTGGAAGAATATTAACATAGAAACTATCACTTATAAATCAACCGGTTTCGCATCTGCTTACTACAAAATCTCGACCAATGTTTTTGCCAGCATTGCCTCTGAATGCGACAGAAGATTTAATCAGCGCATTTCAACCATGGCTTTGGGACATATCTCATCAGATACCACAGAAGCTGATATTCCGGTAACGTTAATTGACGTCAGTGATAAAGGACTTTCATTTTCAACCAGCAACGAACTATTATATAACTATAATAATACATATATAACATTTTCAGATCAGGCAAACGGAAAGCAGTTTAACTTTCATTTTAAATGTTTTATCATACGCAGCCAGTTGTATGGAGAACGCTACATTTATGGATGTATTATCCCAACTCCGTCCCGCGAATATCTTACATATGTTTTTCTTAAAAAAATTGAATCCAGAATCAGTTCTGCTAAAGAACAATCTGAACAGACCGCTCTTAAAGATGCTGCTGACGTTGCTTCACAATCTATTGAAAGCACTTCGTCAGGATATCATTCACACATATCTGAAAAGAATAAGCGTTGATATAAGGGGCATATCACATTGTGATATGCCCCTTTATTATTAATCATCTTCTTTTTCTTTAGCTGTATCATCAGATTCATTATCGTCTGAATGACTACCAATGTTCTTCCATATATCGCTTTCTGGCTCACCACTAACTGTTGATGAATAGCTTCCATCTTCATTAAATGTTACACTCTCTGCAACCTTCTCTGATGTTGAGAATAATGAAGTATCAACCGGTTCAGGGATTCCCTTTGCCTCTCTGAATATCTTCATGAATTCCTTGCCTGTGATAGTCTCATGGTCATACAGATATCTTGCAAGCTGATCCATTACTTCTCTGTTCTCTCTTATAATCTGCTTAGCCTCTTCATAACATGACGCAATAAGCTTCTTTACCTCGTCATCAACCTCTGCCTCTGTTGCCTGTGCACAGTTCATAGATGCTCTTCCGCTAAGATACTCATCTTCGACTGTTGATAATGCAACAAGTCCGAATCTGTCTGACATACCGTATCTTGTAATCATTGTCTTGGCAAGGTTAGTTGCTTTCTTGATATCATCATAAGCACCATTAGTAACTGAACCAAATACAACTTCTTCTGCAGCACGTCCACCTACAAGTGATATAAGGTCTGTCATAAGTTCATCCTTAGTCTCAAGATGCTTCTCTTCCTCTGGGAAGTTAAGCACATAACCAAGTGAACCATTAGTATGAGGTATAATAGTAATCTTCTGGACCGGATCAGAATTATTCTTGATAGCTCTTATAAGGGCATGTCCAATCTCATGGTAAGCAACAACCTGCTTTTCCTTCTTGCTAAGAACTCTTTCCTTCTTCTCCTTACCTGCTACAACTGTATCAAAAGCACCAAGAAGGTCCTTCTGGGTAACAACATTTCTTCCATTCTTAACTGCCGCAATAGCAGCTTCATTAATGATATTGGCAAGGTCTGAACCAACAAGACCGCTTGTTGCCATTGCAATCTCATCAAAATCAACTGTATCGTCCATAAGCACATCCTTAGAATGTACCTTAAGAGTCTCAATTCTTCCCTTCTTATCAGGTCTGTCAACGGTAATTCTTCTGTCGAGACGACCTGGTCTAAGTAAAGCCTTATCAAGTACTTCCGGTCTGTTAGTTGCTGCCAGAATGAATATTCCCTTAGATGAATCAAAACCATCCATCTCTGCAAGTAACTGGTTCAATGTCTGCTCACGCTCGTCATTGCCACCGCCATACTTGGAATCTCTGCTCTTACCAATAGCATCAATCTCATCAATAAATATAATACATGGAGCCTGCTTAGTTGCTTCCTTGAACAAATCTCTTACTCGTGATGCACCAACACCAACGAACATCTCTACAAAATCAGAACCTGCAAGTGAGAAGAACGGTACATCTGCCTCACCGGCTACAGCCTTAGCAAGAAGCGTCTTACCTGTTCCCGGAGGTCCTACTAAAAGTGCACCCTTAGGAAGCTTTGCACCAATCTTGGCATATTTCTCAGGGTAATGTAAGAAATCAACAATCTCTGTAAGTGATTCCTTAGCTTCATCCTGACCTGCAACATCCTTGAATGTAACACCTGTCTTTTTCTGGACATATACTTTGGCGTTGCTCTTTCCAACGCCCATTCCGCCCATCATTCCACCATTCTTAGCAATTCTTCTATATACAAATGCAAAGATTATATATATGAATAAAAATGGCAGTACATATGCAAGCAGAAATTCTACAATTGAAGAACTCGAATCCGGAATATATCCTTCAAACTCAATACCCTTTCTCTTAAGAAGTGGTACAAGAGTATCATCATTAACATACCCTGTATAATATGTGTATGAAACTCCTGCTATGCCAGACTGTTTCTCCTCTTCAACTGGTGTAATAAGAATTCTGTCCTGCTCTAATGCTACTTTCTTTACCTTATCTTCATCAATCATCTGCATGAACTGGTCGTAGCTTATCTCCTTGTATGTCGCATTCCTAAACATATTGCTAAGAAGCGTGAGTCCTATAAATGTTACAACTGCCGCTATAATAATGAATATTATAAGGTTAACATTCTTTGGCTTCTTGTTATTATTGTTATTATTGTTGTTATTACGATTATTGTTGCGGTTATCGTTATTATTATAACCATTGTCATAACCGTTGTTGTTATAATTATCCATACTCTTCTCCTGATATGATACTGTACTTATCTTAAGCATTTCCAAATAAGTCTGTTTTCATTATAAAGAAGGGAAAAATATAAATCAACCAAAATCTAAGTGTTTAATAAGATGTTTATATTTACTTTATATTCTTAGTTTTTTTGTTTAAACTATGGAAATTTATAATACAGGGCTGTATAATATTGCATATTTTTTTGATTACACATTCAGATTGGAGGAAAAGATGGCTGTTAAATATGTATTTGTAACAGGTGGTGTTGTTTCCGGTTTAGGAAAAGGTATCACTGCCGCATCTTTAGGCAGACTGCTTAAAGCCCGTGGTTTTTCTGTAACCATGCAGAAGTTTGACCCTTATATTAATATTGATCCAGGTACTATGAACCCTATCCAGCACGGAGAAGTTTTCGTAACTGACGATGGTGCTGAGACAGACCTTGACCTTGGTCACTATGAAAGATTTATTGATGAGAGCCTTAATAAGAATTCTAATGTAACTACCGGTAAAGTATACTGGTCTGTATTACAGAAGGAACGCCGTGGAGATTTCGGTGGAGGCACAGTTCAGGTAATCCCTCATATTACTAATGAAATAAAGAGCCGTTTTTTCAGAGATTATTCAACTGATGAAACTAAGATTGCAATTATAGAAGTTGGTGGTACTGTTGGAGATATCGAGAGTCAGCCTTTCCTTGAGGCAATCAGACAGTTCCAGCATGAAGTCGGACATGAGAACGCAATTCTTATTCACGTAACACTTATTCCTTATCTTAAAGCATCTGGTGAGATGAAGACTAAGCCAACTCAGGCAAGTGTTAAGGAACTTCAGGGAATGGGAATCCGTCCGGATATTCTTGTGTGCCGTACCGAACATCCACTTGAGGCTGGTATCAAGGATAAGATAGCACTTTTCTGTAATGTACCTAAGTCTCATGTACTTCAGAACTTAGATGTTGAGATTCTTTATGATGCACCTCTTGCGATGGAAGAAGAACATCTTGCACAGGTAGCATGTGAATGTTTACACCTTGACTGTCCAGAACCAGACCTTGATGAATGGAGAGCGATGTGCAAGGCCTGGAAGAATCCTACTAAGAAGGTAACTGTTGCATTAGTCGGTAAATATATCCAGCTTCATGATGCTTATATCAGTGTTGTAGAAGCATTAAAGCATGGTGGTGTATATAATTCATGTGATGTAACTATCAAATGGATTGATTCAGAAACTGTAACTCCTGAAACTGCTGATGAGCTTCTCTCTGACGTATCTGGCATATTAGTTCCAGGTGGATTCGGTGACAGAGGTACAGAAGGAAAGATTGAAGCTATCCGTTATGCCAGAGAACATAATATTCCATTCTTAGGATTGTGCCTGGGAATGCAGCTTTCAATTGTTGAATTTGCAAGAAATGTTATAGGATATGACGACGCACACAGTGTTGAACTTAATCCTAACACAACTCACCCTGTTATACATCTTATGCCAGACCAGGAAGGCATTGATGATATCGGCGGTACATTAAGACTTGGTTCTTATCCTTGTGTACTTGATAAAACAAGCAAGGCTTATGAACTCTATGGCGAAGAGCTTATACATGAACGTCACAGACACAGATATGAAGTTAATAATGATTACAGAAAAGTTCTTACTGAGAATGGTATGATGCTTTCAGGAATATCTCCTGACGGAAGAATTGTTGAGATGATAGAATTAAAGAATCACCCATGGTTTATTGCCACACAGGCTCATCCAGAGTTAAAGTCAAGACCTAATCGTCCACATCCATTATTCAGAGGCTTCATAACAGCAGCACTTGAATATCAGAATAAAAACCATTAATTATATTATATATGCATAACAAAAAACATCACCTGACGAATCCGACTTTCGTATCAGGTGATGTTTTTTATTGCTTTTGCTTATAAAATTATTATTTATTAAGACCATTAAGAATCTTCTTAATTCTCTTAACTTCATCGTCTTCTAACTTCTGTGATTCACAAATAGAAGCAACCATATCAACAGCCTTTCCGTTGAACCAAAAATCAGCTTCTTCCTTTAAAAGCTGTCTTCTATATTCTTCTTCTGAACGAAGTGGATGAATGAAAGCTGCCTTTCCTTTACGGTATGTATCAACAAATCTCTTGTCCTTCAACTTACCTACGAAAGTAACAACTGTTGTTCTTGCGTAATCCTTACCATAATCGTCTCTTAACTGATCAATAAGTTCCTGTACAGGAATATCCTGTGGTGCTTCCCATATAAGCTTCATAATTAATGCTTCACATGGACTTAATTCATTAAAATGATTTCTGCTCATAAACCCTCCTTAGGCTCTTCCATAGATATACATATTCTATATTATACTGCCATTATTAATATTTTTCAACTGTATAATGAATAGTCGGATATGGATTTCACAATTGTATTACCGATAAACTGAATCCATCAAATTCCTTTTCTACAATAGTGAAATTCTGGGGAAGTCCGCACATATATGCTTTCATTTTCCCTTTCTCTAATCTATAAACTATTTTGTCCAAAATGTCAAGCACACCTTGACCTGTAGCCTTGCCATAAGCCTCTTTTAATGTCCATATTCTGAAGAATCTTTGATCACTATCGCACTCTTTAATCCATTCTGCTTCAGATATGTCAAAGAAGCGTTTTGCCAGATTCTGTCTACCTTTGCGGGCTTTTTCAATATCAATTCCTACCGGTCTGTCGCCTATCACGCACGCTACATAATTAGACGAATGTGAAATATTGAAAAAAATTTCACGATTTGACAAAAAATAAGGTTTTCCTTGCGAATTATATGCTATTTCATAATCAAAGTACGGATTATTCGCTTCAATCAAAGAAATAATATCCACCTTCTCATATAGATTTTCATCTGTTTTATAATCTCTTTCTTCTGTTTTTATAGACCATTTTCCTACCGCATAATTAAGAAGTAGGCCTGCCGTCACGGTTTGCAGCTTATTTTCACGCATTTTCATCTTATCAGCCTTAGTTTTCCTGTATTCCGGAATAAGCGAATAGGCCTTTTCATATAACTTTTCATCAGTTAATGAATCTGTCGTTGTCACAAATATCATCATAATCATTCACCATCTATACACTTATTGTCTGTGCATCTGCCATATAACGCTTTGAGAACACGAATACTATATCACCTGATTTAATCAAAGTATCACCATTTCTTAATACTGCTGCAAGAATAAGTCCTCTCGGAAGACTAAGCTCGCATACCTTCTTTTCATTCCAGTTGTGGTCCTTAGTTATAATAAGCTTAATAAACTTAAGTTCCTTCTCCATAAGGTAATCTGTAGACTTCTTAATAAGGCTGTACTGCTCAACGAAACCTGCAGATAAGATACCTGTTGGAATAGCGACCATTCCGACGCCAAGAAATGTAATGATAATACTGAACATTTTTCCAAGCACTGTCACAGGATAGATATCGCCGTAACCTACTGTAAGAAGTGTTGATACCGACCACCATATTCCTGAAAATGCATTCTTAAACACTTCCGGCTGTGCCTCATGCTCCAGACTGTACATGCACAGTGATGATGCTATGATAAGCATCACAATGATGAATACAGAGGATAATATCTGGTCCCTTTTTCGCCTTATTACCTCTGTTATAACATTTAACGCATCATAATATGAATTGACACGGAATATCCTTAGGATTCTTATAACCCTGAACATACGGAAAGCAACTGCTCCTGCCGGAAAAAATACAGGCAGATAATTGGGCAGGAACGATAAAAGGTCAACAATACCGCTTCCTGAGAAGATGTATTTTATTCTCGCAATACCTGTACATTTATTAGGATACAGATATTCTGCCGTCCATACACGCAGTATGTATTCAATTGTAAAGCCGATAACTGTAATCCACTCTATAACATCTAACACAGGCTGGTACGGAATTGACTGTTCAAATGTATCAAATATCGCAATGAACAGGTTGATTATAATTGCAGCAGTTATCGCAATATCAAATGTACGGCTTGCAACATCACCCACATATCCAATCTGGATAATGTCAAATATACGTTTTTTCTTATTATTCACCGTATCCCATCCTCCTACTTAAGCATATACCACGGAAGCAGCAATGCTCTTATATATTTTGCAAATGGCACATATGCCGTTATGTTAATGAATACCGGACATAATATAAGACACGCTATAAGAAGCACCGGTATTATTGAAATCATTGCATTGGCTCTCCTTACAGGTATTGCCACAAGCCATGCAAATAAAGTAACCGCTATTACATACACAACCATATGAAGTATATCTGCTGCCCCCTTAAGTTGTCCTGCCACCGCAAGTGTTAACATTGCTGATACTGCAAAAAGTACACATGATATGAATGCATACAACGGCTTTCCTGCCACACGGTACATACGAGGCAGTGTTATAAATGTTCCGGAATTCTTATCAAGATAATATTCCACGATTCCAAAAAGTCCGCCTATATATACAAGAATTATAAGTAATGCCCTTAACGGAAACTCTCCTGTCTTATCTTCAAGCTGTGTCCCATTATCCTGTACACCATCCAGCACCTTAAAATCAATTCTGAATGTGTCATCTCCGGATATGTATTCCTCGTACCCTTTTCTTATCTCTTCCTCTGCCTTTTCTGAATGCTTTTTAAATATGTCTACAGAATCAACATAATTAACTGCAACCTCAGGCGAATATGCCTTAAACATAGCAGAAAAGAATATCTCATCTGTCATTGAGCTGACAAAATCTGACCTGCATATAATAAGCTCTATAATGTCTCTGTAGCTGCCACTGTCAAGCTTATCCTTAAGCCCGGTACCAACTACATAGCCACACTCTGTGTATTTATTCATTATATCCTGCTCAAGCTTTTCCTGCGATTCTGCTTCGTAGAATTGAACTGAATAATCGCCATTTACAAGATAATCTCTTGTCATTATGGCAATCTTATCGTCATCTTCAAGCACTATTCCAACCCTTACAGGCTCTTTCTCCTTAAAAGACGCTGTATTCGTAATTATTAACGCTGCAACAGGCATTGCAATAAGCACCACGACAATCACAGGATTCTTTAACTGCCTTTTAACAAGCAGATACAGCCAGTATAACAATCTCTTCATTATCTGTCTCTCCTTATCTTAACCGCCAATGCTCCTGCTGCCTGAAATATAATTATCCACATAACATTTGTCATAATGGTACTGATATCCACAGTTCCCTTGATTATCTGACATGCAAGTGTGAATAAGCCGTTAGTCGGAAGATACATGCCAATAACCCTCACACCCGGCGCAAGAAATGCTGATGAAACAATACATCCGGATGCATACATGCACGCCATTCCAAGGATACACACCGTAATAACTGAATACACCGTGTCGTCAACTACTGAGAATATACAGTTTATAAATGAAACTGCCGCATACACAAGCACCACAATCCCCAGTATGGAAGCAATGAATTCTCCAACTGTCGAAACTGCCAGAACTCCTGATATTGCAGGCACCCCCAGCCTCATTACATTAATTATAATAAAAAGCACTTCAAATATCATTATATACACAATGCCAACTCCGGTAGTTCTTGCAATTCCGGTATCAAATGCTGATATTCCCGCACCTTTAAGGCTCTTTGCAAGCGACCTGCTCTCCCCCTTCATATTGCCGGCACATGTTATTGTGCTAAGTAAAAGCAGCATCACAATTGCTGTGCATACATAAAACTGTACTGTACTCAAGCCTTCTTTAACCGATATATCTCTTGTCTTAAAGTATATGCTTCTGTTAAGTGCATACGAAAGATATATGTCATTAAGCTCATTCTCATGTGTACCCCGCAAGCCCCTGTAATTCTTAAGCACACCATTGAACAAATCGTCAAATGTATATATCCCCGCCTCTGCAGTTGCAAGGTCAGAGCCTCCTGCCCTCACCATCTCACGGAATATCATCGAAGTATTATTAACACCCTCTGACTGACACACAACCTCAACAGGTGTATTCTCGCCCGACATAATATCACTTATCATATTCTCTGGCACAATAATAGCCATAACATAATAATTATTTCTTAATCCATCTATAGCCTGCTGTCTGTCAGTATATTCAAATGTACAGACATTCTTAATTGTGTCTATCTCGCTGACATAATTGAATGCCATCTTAATATATCGAAACTCCTTATTATTATCTGCCGAATCAGAGTTTTCTGTGTCATCATAATCAGGATACACAACAGCAACCTTCATCCTCATGTCGCTGTCCTGTGCCGTTGCAATGCCTATGCATGTACTTATTGCAATAACAAGCACTGCCGTCACTATCGTACCCAGAATTATCTTCGGTATAGATAAAAATGCGGATTTAATCTGCAATTTTAATAATTCCAGTTTCCTTCTCATCTAATCCCCCAATTAAATCTATCTGTGAATAATCTCTAAAAGCTCATTGCCGGTAACCGGATGGTCAAGTTCATTAAGCTTACCATTCTTTAAAAGATACATTCTGTCAGCAAGCTTTAATTCACCTTCTTCGTGGCTTGTTATGATGACTGTACCTCCGCTTTTCGTGTAAGCAGACAGATAATTCATAATATCCTGTTTACACACAATATCTAATGAAGCTCCCGGCTCATCTAATATAAGTACGGGTGGATTCTTAGCCAGTGCACAGCATATGCTTAAGCGCTTCTTCATGCCTCCTGACAGCTTATCAACACGTTTATCAAGATATTCTGATACTCCTAACACTGCAGGAACACCGCCCTGTAAGTCTGCGTCAATGTTTCTTCCTGTATCACAGTACCAGAATTTAAGATTATCCCTTGCCGACAGCTTCTCCATAAGTGGATTCTCCTGCGGCACAAAACCAATATATTTCTGAAACACCAACGCATCTGCAAATGCATCTGTGCCATCTATCTTAAGACTTCCTCCATCTGCCTTAAGACTTCCTGCCAGTATCTCCAGAAGAGTAGATTTGCCACAGCCGTTGGCACCGACTATGGCAATATACTCTCCGCTGGCAGCATGAAACGAAGCGCCGTTAAGCACTATCGTTTTCCTGCCATATGATTTTCTAATATTTTCCACCTCTATAAACATACATATATCTCCACATTAATTCTGGGCTGCTGTATCAAACTGGCTGTAATACAGCTTGTGATAGAATCCGTTCTTAGCCAGTAATTCTTCATGATTACCCTGCTCTATAATATGTCCGTCTTTCATAACAAGAATAACATCCGCAGACTGGATAGTTGAAAGTCTGTGGGCTACAATAAAGCTTGTTCTTCCCTCCATCAGCTTTGCAAATGCATTCTGTATCTTTATCTCTGTTCTTGTATCAATAGAAGATGTAGCCTCATCAAGAATAAGCATTGGCGGCTTTGCAAGCATAATTCTTGTTATACATAAAAGCTGCTTCTGTCCCTGTGAAAGGCTTCCACCATCCTCGCCTATAACTGTGTCGAATCCGTTAGACATTCTCTTGATGAATCCATATGAATGTGCTGCCTTGGCTGCTGCAATAATCTCTTCCTCTGTAGCATCAGGCTTACCCATTACGATATTCTCTCTTATAGTTCCTGACTTGAGCCATGTCTCCTGAAGAACCATACCAAAACCCTGTCTTAAAGACTTTCTGGTCATCTGTCTTATATCAGTTCCTGATACATCAATGCTTCCACTGTTAACATCATAGAATCTCATAAGAAGATTAATAACTGTTGTTTTACCACAGCCTGTAGGTCCTACAATCGCAATTCTCTGTCCCTTCTTGACATGAAGATTGAAGCCCTCAATAAGCTTCTTATCTGGCACATAAGAGAAGCACACATCATTAAGGTCAACTGTTCCATCAACCTCATCAACAACCTTTGCATCTTTTGTATCAGGAATCTCAGGTTCTTCTTCAATAAGTTCAAATATTCTGGCTGCGCAGGCAAGAGCGTTCTGAAGCTCAGTGACAACGCCTGATATCTCGTTAAATGGCTTAGTATACTGGTTAGCATAACTTAAGAAGCTTGATAACTGACCGACTGTTATACCGCCATTGATAGCCGAAAATGCACCAACAATCGCAACACTCGCATATACAAGACTGTTTACGAATCTTGTTGAAGGATTAGTTATAGATGAGAAGAAGATTGCCTTTAAGGAATACTTCTGAAGTCTTTCATTAATCTCATCAAATTTTCTTACCGCCTCATCTTCATATCCGTAAGCCTTAACTACCTTCTGTCCGCCAATCATTTCATCAATAAGTGCTGTCTGCTCGCCTCTTGTCTCAGACTGGAGTTTGAACATGCTGAAGGTCTTCTTGGCAATAAAGCTTGCAACTAAAAACGAAAGTGGCGTGATAACAACAACAGCAAGTGTAATCTTAGCATTGATTGTAATCATAAATATAAGTGTTCCAAGTATAGTCATGACACCTGTAAAGAACTGTGTGAATCCCATAAGCAGACCATCTGCAAACTGGTCAACGTCAGCTATTACACGGCTCACAATCTCACCATATGAATGTCCGTCAATGTACTTGAGTGGAAGCACCTGAATTTTTTCTATAGCCTCATTTCTTATATCTCTTGTTACTTCATATGTGATTCTGTTGTTACATATGTTCATAAGCCACTGTGAAAGTGCTGTAATTCCAACAAATATACCAATTCTTATAAGTATATTCACAATCTTTGCAAAATCCACATTATTCACACCGATAATGCAGTCAATTCCACGGCCTACAAGAATTGGTACATAAAGTGTAGTTGCAACAGTTACTGCTGCCATAATAAGCGATACTATTATAAAAAAGCTGTGCTTCTTAATTCTTTTAAGGAGTTTTACAAATGTTGATTTATTCTTCTTCATTATGCTACACCCCCTTCTGAATCTGCTTTCTTAAACTGTGATTCATATATCTCTTTATAAACCTCACAATTTGCAAGAAGCTCGTCATGTGTTCCCATTCCTGCAACCTGTCCGTCATCTAATACGATAATGAGATCAGCATACATAAGTGATGCCGCTCTCTGTGAAACTATGAACACAGTAGGAGAATTGTTCATTCCCCTTATAGCTTTTCGAAGTGCTGCATCAGTTGCAAAATCAAGAGCTGATGCACTGTCATCAAGAATAAGCACATCCGGCTTTCTTACGATTGCTCTTGCAATAGTAAGTCTCTGTCTCTGGCCACCTGAAAGGTTCTTACCTCCCTGCTCTATAACATAATCCAGACGTCCCTGCTTAGAATCTACGAATTCCTTAGACTGTGAAATCTCAAGTGCTTCATCTATCTGCTCATCAGTAGCACCCTTCTTTCCCATCCACATATTCTCTCTTATAGTACCTTTAAAAAGTACTGCTTTCTGCATGACGATACCGACCTTATTTCTTAAAGCCTCAATATCATAATCTTTAACATTTACACCATCAACAAGTACTTCACCCTGTGTAGCGTCATACAGTCTCGGGATAAGATTAACAAGACTGGATTTACCTGAACCTGTGCCACCTATAACACCGATTGTCTGGCCTTTCATAGCCTTGAAATTAATTCCTTCAACTGAAGATGCACCTGAACCACTGTATGTAAGTGAAACATTCTTAAATTCAACACCTGGCTGTTCTTCCTTAGCTACAGCTTCCTTAACGCTGCCATCTGCCATTCCAGATGTTACATCGAATACAGACTCAATTCTTCCTGCACATGCAAGTGCCTTAGTTATTGTAATGATAAGATTGGCAAGCTTGATAAGTTCAACTAATATCTGTGACATATAATTGTAAAGTGCAACGACCTGTCCCTGTGTAAGCGCACCGGCGTTAACTCTTACTCCACCAATCCATATAAGTGCAATTATTGATACATTTACAACAACATAAGTAAGCGGATTCATAAGTCCTGATATCTTACCAACAAATTTCTGTAATCTGTTAAGGCTTTCGTTATCATTTTTGAAACGCTTAACCTCATCCTGTTCCTTATTGAATGCTCTGATAACTCTCACACCGGTAAGGTTCTCTCTTGTTATTCCAAGAATCTTATCAAGTCCTGACTGTACATTTTTGTACATAGGTCTTGTTGCAAGCATGATACCGAATACGATAAGTGCAAGTACCGGGATTGCTGCAACAAATACAAGTGCTGCCTTCACATCAATAGTAAATGCCATAATCATCGCACCAAATACAATAAATGGTGAACGAAGGAACAGTCGCAGTACCATGTTGATACCATTCTGTACCTGATTAATATCACTTGTCATTCTTGTTACAAGTGTCGATGTACCAAGTGTATCCATCTCTGTGAATGAGAATGTCTGGATATGTGCAAATAAACTGTGTCTCATTCCTGTTGCTGCACCAACTGCAGCCTTGGCACTGAAATACTGTGCTGTGATGGCACATACAAGTCCTATGATTGCAAGAAGTATAAGCATAAAACACATCTGCATAATGTATCCCTTGTCTGCATTAACAATACCCTTATCGATAACTGATGATACTACCAGCGGCACAAACAGCTCAAATATCGCCTCAAGCATCTTAAAAAGCGGTGCCAGAACACATTCCTTTTTGTAATCCTTAAGGAATCTCATAATCATTTTCATAAGAAAACTTCCTCCATTAATTCAGTGACACTAAAGCGTCCATAAGAAACTTATATGAATAACATCTCTTCATGCCAAAGTACTCTCTATAAACTTCATAATTGTAATATGAATGTTCAAACTGTCTTGAATACAAATGTGCTATATCAACGCGCATTGTAAAATCTGGCATACAGCCGGACGCCTGATTAGCTGCTGCCATAATGTCCACTGCAAGTATGCCTATAACTGCATTCTTTGCTTTAAGCAGGATATCGTAATCATTCACTGCGTCAAGCATGTATCTATACACATAGTACATTGCAAGCTGCTCATATTCATGTGCATATGCTTCACTTCCCGCATGGTAAGTTTTCATTACCGCTGCAAGCCCAGAATCATCCGCCAGCCCGTCTAGGAACCGTCTTACTCTCGCCACATGAATATTCCAGTCAGGATTGATTACCTCCATTCCTTTAAAGTCATCAAAGAAATGTCTCAATCCCTTTATCAGCCTTTTGCCATGCAGCTTCTCATCCCGGCTTTTTAGTCTGTCAAGCAGCCCCTCTCTGTAATCAGCTCCACAGAACCGCTTTGCAACACCAGCTATAAGCTCGTCCCTTTCAGCATCAAGATGCTTCTGGATACGCTTTGCATAATCAAGATAGAGCATCAGTCTCTCAAATATACTTATATCCCTGTCTGATATTATTCCAAAAGCCACTATTCTTGCCTGCCGAAGATGCATATATGTATATGCATCTATATCATTAGGCTCCAGCGTAAGACTGTTATCCTCAACCGTATCAAATGTAAGTTCATCTTTATATGAAAACATCAGCTCACCAGCCGTCTTACACGAGGGGGCTATGCCAATTTCTCTTATATTGCCATAATCGTTAATAAATCTTGGAAACTCTGCACATGTTTCACACAGCTTATCCTCTCCAAGTTCTATATATAAATCGCACAGATTATCATCATTAAGAAAAGGACATCGTCCTCCTTCTTTCAGTGTAAATGTACATTCTCCGTCCTGGGATGGTACCATTACACTCTTCAGGCGCTTTCCAAAAGCACCTTTAACTGTTTTATAATATTTGTAAGAATCCTTATCAACATCGACATCCCACCCGGCACAGCATGTATCTGTACAGGCTCCCGCAATGCATCTGAAATCCTTATAATAATGTGGTGTCATTACTTTCATTTTATTATCTCCCGCATATAAACCGGCATGTTAAGTGCATCTGTTAACTACGCAAAAATTGTCTGCCACACCTTATTAGTGTAGCAGACACATTTACATGTACATATTATTATAATTACTGTTCTTTTTCTTGTCTACAATATACTTATACACTGTGACACACGCAAGAATAATCATAAGTCCCTCTGCTGCCATGTATGTATAGAACAGATATGGCTGTCTTAACGCTGACACAAGAAGCGGTGAGCTGACTGCAAAATCATACATTCCCGTATCACCTATATATTTAGACATAACAACCGTACTCATGATTGTTATATTAGGAAAAGACATATTACCAAGCACAAGTGCCACAATCAGCACCGTATTGCGTATCAGAAAAAATGTCCTGCTCACCTTAGCTTTACTAAGACAGCTCATAACAATGCCTCCAATTATACATACAAGAAATAAAAGAAACATCATATACATCTCAGAGGCTGCAAATGCAGACACTTCTGTTGTCGCAGTCTCATATCCTGTAAGCAGTGCAAAGAACCCAAATATAGAGCGGCCACCCATAATACATGCCGCCACAACAAATAATAATAGTAAAAAATTCCTTCTGTTTAGCTTCCTGTTATCCATAATTCCTCCATTTGCATTATTATCGCAATTATGGAGACAGATTTCAATAAATATTTTCGCAAACTTCATATTTTATTGTCACCCGCCTCCACTCACCCCTCAGGCACGCACTGGTCCGCAGGGGTTGGAACGATTCGTTAGAATTGCGTTAATTTATCAGGTGGTGCTTTTGGCTTAATGTTTGTGTCCATTCGCAGATGAACATTTCTGGCATTATGTCCGCCTGTGGCATACGCCCTCAAGGATTGCTGCACTTAGTGGGAGTAAATGCCGCTATCTACAAAGCTTATTACGGTGTGCTAAATCAAACGTGCTCCGCTTGAACGTGCTTTAGCACACCGCCCTTATGTATATAGCGGCATTAACTCCCACACAGTTCGCAATATATCGGGCGTAGGTCACAGGCGGACATAATGACGGAAGTGTACAGATGTCGAATGAACACAAACAATAGAAAAAGCCAAAAGCACCACCTGCTAAATTAGCAATTCTTAACGTGTTCCAGACCCCTGTGGACCAGTGCATGCCTGAGGGGTGGGTGGAGGCGGGTGGCTTATTAATATAAAGTTTGTGTCTATATAAACTTACTCCGCCACTTAATTGCCTCATCCCTATACGCAATTGCCGTCTCCATAAGTTCATTATACTGTGCCTTTACACTTTCTATTGTTGCCTCAAGCTGGCTTATTGTCTGTATTGCCTGTCTGTTTTCCTGCATATATGTATTAAGCTGGTTTTCGTACTCTGATATTTTCTGTTCATTCTGCATCAGCATGTCTGTATCCTGACATTTAATGAATTTCCCATCTGATGTTATTTCGTAGAAACTGTCTACATACAAAAATGCTTTTCCCTGCATTCCAAACACTTCATACATATCAACATTTTCACAATCAACAGGAATATTAAGACTGTCACCTTCTTCCAGTGGGTAGACAGCTCGCAGCGACAGTCTGTCCGTAAGCGGGTTTGTCACCATATAAAACAGCATTAACCTGTCTTTATTTACTACAAGCTGTGGACAGTGCATATCTGGGTTCTCGCTGCTTTTCACACGAAAAAGTGCTTCGTTGTTCATCACATTTTTAACAAGAATATCTCCGTTCTGGTTCTGATATGCATAATATATTGTGTCTCCCAACACTACATCTGAAAGTCCGTCCAAAAAGTCTGACACAAGCATTATCGGGCGTTCTATACCGTCTATGTACGCCGTTCTCAAAAATATATATCTTGATATGCTATAGATTATAAGCCGTCTGTCACTGCCTGCTGTGTATACATTTGCCATAAAAGGACACTCCCGTTTTTATATTATTATATGGTCACGCGAATGTAGATAGAACATATAATGTAGTAAAGAAACGAAGAAGGAAAAGATAATGGCTAAATGTAAATGCAGCAAATGTGGTTCCACCCGCATTGTAAGCAATATTGTGCAGAACATGCCTAATGGCTGCTTTGATGTATGCACGAACCCGATATGCGGTTCCCCCGATGAACTCAGTATTCTTGCCCCTCTTATCTATGATGAGATAGGTATTAATCTGTGTACCACATTCGCTGTCGGCACAGATATTTCAACGACTTATCCAACAGCTACCAACGCATCAGTCAGTGTTATAGATATAGCCTACACTTATGGTGATGAAAATGTTGAAATCACCCAGATAGCCGGAAGGCCTAACTGCTACTCTGTGAAACTTGCCAACCTTACTGTAACATTTGCAATAACGCTTTATGATGAGTCATGCAGAGCATTAGCAACTCTTACCCCAACGGCAGTCTACCTTCCTAACTCAACTACTGCTGCAACTTATGATGAAGATACCAATCCGACATCTGTCACCCTTGAAATATTCGCTCCTTACGGAGTTTCCTACAACTCGAATAACGCAACTCCACCTGTTTATACGCCTGCACTTAACAGTATAGGTTTCTTGTCATCTGCCAATGTTGTAACCCAGGGACTCAACCTTTATGCAATACCTAAGCTTTTAGGTCTTGATACTACAGATGACGAGGTTACTGTAGGTCTCACTCTCATCTTACAGAGCCTTTACTTCTGTGGATACCGCGTAACAAGTGCCGGCAGAATCTCAACGCCTAAGGGAAGCATTGTTTCCGGTGAAGAATCTGACTGCATCAAGTTTGTTTGCGGAAACCTCTTAGACAGAGCCATCAAGCCTCTCGATTTAAGTCCACCTTCATGCGAAGGTAACTTAAAGAAAGACTGCAAGAAGCCTTGCATGAATGACTGCACCGACACTCTTAACACTAACAACACAGCCTGCCAGAGCGCATGTAATAATGGCAATAACAGCCAGACTTCCTCTGGTGCATGCACCGGACCTTGCAATGGCATATGCAGCAAGACTAACTAATAACCTCAATCTGTGGGAACAGACGCCTGCCTGGCGGCTGTTTCCATGTACATATTTTCTTCTTTTGGACTTCTGCGCGCCTTTCCTCCGCTTCAACGTCCAATCCACCACTCTTTCTTGCTCCTTTTGGACTTCCTCCGTGCATTCCTCTGCTTCAACGTCCAATCCGCCACGCCGCTTCTTCCCTTTTGGACTTCCTCCGTGTATTCCTCTGCTTCAACGTCCAATCCACCACTCTTTTCCGTTCCTTTTGGACTTCCTCCGTGCATTCCTCTGCTTCAACGTCCAATCCACCACTCTTTTCCATTCCTTTTGGACTTCCTCCGTGCATTCCTCTACTTCAACGTCCAATCCTAATCTGTACGCTCACATTTTCTTCTATCGCAAATATTTTAATTGCTAATTCCCCTACTATGTGTGTATAATTAATGAAATATATTATATTGAACTGTTTTATACACAGTTGCAAAGTGAATATATTTAGCTGTGGATGCTCTTTGGAGCAGCCGGCACTAAGTTCACCGCAAGCGGCTTTTGAAAAAAGCCTAATTGCGGTGAACTTAGTGTCCGTTGCTAGCGACAAGAAGCGAAAGCGTGCTCCGCAGCTAAATATATTCGCTTTGCAGCGTCCGTATACACCACAGTTCGCATGGAAAGGAGTTACTAATGAATTTTAAAAAGTACAGGTCGAAATTCCTTTTGGTTTTTGCGACCCTCACTCTCTTGTTCTCTTCTGTTCTTCTTACTTCATGTCAGGGCAAAAAGATTAAGAACACTGTATTTTCTGTAGATGATCTTGCAGGCAAGACTATTGGTGTTCAGTTAGGAACAACTGGTGATACTCTCGTAAGTGATTACGAAACTGATGGTTCTGGCACAACAGTATCAAGATACAACAAAGGTTCTGATGCTATACAGGCTTTAAAGCAAGGTAAAGCTGATGCTGTTGTTATTGATGAACAACCTGCTTTAGCATTTGTTAAAGCTAATCCAGACCTTACAATTCTTGAAGAAGAATTTGCAAATGAGGATTATGCCATCTGTGTTGCTAAGGGCAATTCCCTTACTGCAAAGCTCAATGAGGCTATTGAAGTACTTATGGCAGATGGAACTATCCAGAAGCTTATTGACGATTATGTTGGCGATAATGCTACATTTTCTGGTTACAAATCACCAGACGGTATAAGCCGTACTAATGGAACTCTTGTTATGGCTACAAATGCTTACTTCAAGCCATACGAGTACTATGAAGGGGGTTCTATTATTGGTATTGACGCTGATATTGCACAGGCTATTGCTGATTACCTCGGAATGAATTTAAAAATTGAGGATATGGAATTTGATTCAATTATCACTGCCGTATCTTCTGGTAAAGCTGATTTCGGTATGGCTGGTATGACAGTTACTGATGAGCGTAAGAAAAATATCGATTTCACAACTACTTATACAACTTCTAAGCAGGTTATTATTGTCCGTGACGACAATGCTTCTGCATCAGGCATGAGTTTTGCTGAGAAGTTCAAGACAGACTTCATCAAAGAAGCAAGATACACTTATCTTCTAAAAGGTCTGTTAAACACAGTAATTATTGCATTCTTTGCAGCACTTATGGGTGTTGTTATTGGTTTCCTTATTGCAGTTGTCCGTTCTAACCATGATAAGACAGGACACATGAAGGTTCTTAACTTCATTTGCAACATTTATCTTACTGTAATCAGAGGAACACCAACTATGGTACAGCTGCTTATTATCTACTATGTAATATTCAGTTCTGTACATATTGACAAGCTTATTGTTGCGATACTTGCATTTGGTATCAACTCAGGTGCTTATGTTGCCGAAATATTCCGTTCAGGTATTATGTCTATTGATAACGGACAGTTTGAAGCAGCACGAAGCCTTGGTCTTTCTTATAAAACAACTATGATAAGTGTTATTCTTCCACAGGCATTCAAGAATGTTCTCCCAGCACTTGCTAATGAGTTCATTGTTCTGTTAAAGGAAACATCTATCAGCGGTTATATCGGTCTTAACGACCTTACAAGAGGCGGCGATATTATCCGAAGCATAACTTATGATCCAATGCTTCCACTTATTGGTGTTGCCATCATCTACCTTGTAATGGTTATGGGACTTTCACAGCTTGTTAAGAAACTTGAGAGGAGGTTAAGAAACAATGAGCGATAATACTAACGAAATCATACTTGAAGTTAAGGATTTGAAGAAATCTTTTGGCGACCATGTTGTATTAGAATCAATCAATACAACAGTCCGCAAAGGAGAGGTTATTGCAATTATCGGACCATCTGGCTGCGGTAAATCAACATTTTTGCGTTCACTTAACCTTCTTGAAACTCCTACAGAAGGTCATGTATTATTCCATGAGCAGGATCTTACAGATAAGAGTGTAAATGTGGATGAATTAAGAGAGAAGATTGGAATGGTGTTCCAGCATTTTAACCTTTTCCCTAATATGACTATAAGAAGAAACATAACTCTTGCTCCTACTAAGCTGGGACTTATGAGTAAGGAAGAAGCTGATAAGAAAGCTGATGAGCTTCTTGCAAGAGTGGGACTTTCTGACAAAGCCGATGCTTATCCTAACCAGTTAAGTGGTGGTCAGAAGCAGCGAGTTGCTATTGCAAGAGCACTCGCAATGAATCCTGAGATAATGCTTTTCGACGAGCCGACATCCGCACTTGATCCTGAAATGGTTGGTGAGGTTCTCGCAATAATGAAGGAACTTGCTGCATCAGGAATGACAATGATTGTCGTAACTCATGAGATGGGATTTGCAAAAGAAGTTGCCAACAGATGCATGTTCTTCTATGATGGAGTCATCAATGAAGAGGGGGCTCCGGAAGAATTCTTTGGCAATCCTAAGAGTGAGCGATTGAAGGATTTCTTGTCGAAGGTGCTTTAATTAGTACAAAGGTGGGCATTGAGATAGGGAGATGTTATACAAGCCCTCATGGATGCCTGCACCTAGTGTAAGTAAATGCCGTCATATACAATGTCTTTTAGCTGTGTAAAAATCAAACGCGCTTCGCTTGAACGAGATTTTTACACAGCACTTTTTGTATATAACGGCATTAACTTACACACGGTTCGGCATAAATCGGTCTTGCATAACATCTCCCAATCTCAAAGCCACCACCCCACCCAGAATGCAATGCCACAGGCGAGCATTCGTCCGGAGGCTTACTACTTGAAGAAGAAAAAGTCAGCCGTACAGTGTACTGTGGGATAGGTGTGTGGTGTCCTTAGGTGTATGCCCGAATATTCTTATGTCGTGTGAAAGTTAATGCCGCAATCTGCTAAAGATTGTGGCTTGTAATCTCGTTCAAGCGAAGCGCGTTTGATTACAAGCCACATAAAAAACTCAGCAGATTGCGGCATTTAGTTTCACTAGACATAAGAATCCTGAGGGCAGATACCTAAGGACACCACACCCCCTTCCACAGTTACTGTACGGCGTCCGGACTATCAAGCCTCCTTCGAGTAGTCAACCTTCAGAAGACACAGTCCCTTCGCCGGCGCAGTTGCACCTGCAAGGCTTCTGTTTCTCTCCTCTAAAAGTTCATACATACTCTCTGGTGTTCTCTTTCCCTGTCCAACTTCAAGAAGTGTACCACTTAAGATTCTTACCATGTACTGCAGGAATCCGCTTCCATGATATGTAAGATTAAGGAATGAACCCTTTAAAGAAACATCTATCGAATATATCTCACGGACTGTCGATTTCTTCATCTTGGGATTACCACAAAATGATGCAAAATCATGTTCTCCAGTAAGTATGTCTGCTGCCCTCTTCATGGCATCAACATCCAGCTTACCCTCAATTATATTGACATATTTTCTGTTAAATACAGGCTTCTTATCCCCAACATAACATGTATAGCAATAAGTTTTCCCCTGTGCATTGTAACGGCTGTGGAATCTGTCAGATGCAACACGAACCTCCTGCACACAGATATCTTCTGGAAGATATCTGTTCATATAATCGCATATCTCATCTTCCTTCATCTTTGTTTCCATATGTGCATTAGCTACCATTCCCTTTGCATGCACTCCGGCATCTGTTCTTCCTGCACCTATAACCTCAACCTCAGTTCCTGTCATGGCAGAAAGCACTGATTCTAACTTTCCCTGAATTGTCATATCTGTAGTTGGCTGATGTTCCCAGCCATAATACCTTGTACCATCATAAGTGATTATCATCTTATAATTCTTCATCCATATCTCCCATTCATTCTTCTGTCCATAAACACTTTTATATCATCTTGCCAGATTCTGCTTCATACCATCGAGAAAATCATATATTTCATCCATAAACACCTTGCCATAGCGCTCATATTTATTCTCACCGACACCGCTTACTGACAGCATTTCTTCCTCATTAAACGGAACTTTAAGACACATATCTATAAGCGTCCTGTCTGAAAATATTACATATGGCGGAACACCTACTGAAACAGCTATCTGTTTTCTTAACTCACGCAGTCTGTTAAACAACATAACACCTCTGTCATTAAGTGCATCCTCCGGCTTCTTTGACTTGGGCGTTGCATATGCTGACTTTGCAGCAGCGGCAGAACGCTTCATTCTGTCTGCCACCATTGCAGCATTCCTTGATACAGGTGCACTGAAACGGTTTCCCGGATACATATAAGCCTCATCTGCTTCCCGTTCTGCCTCATCAATAACGCAGTTAGAACAGTTATGGCAGTTGTATCTTCCACCCTCTGGATTGTCTGGTCTTTCTCCAAAATATTTAAGTATATACTCTCTTAAACAGCCTGTTGTCTTGCAGTAATCGACCATTGCATTAAGCCTTCTTTTATCAAGAATCATAAGACGTGCCTGTTCTTCTGCATCCATATCAGGATTAGGCTCTCTATGTTCTATGAAAAACTTATTTATCATAATATCCTGCGGAGAATACAGCAATACGCATTCTGAATCCTCTCCATCTCTTCCGGCACGTCCTGCCTCCTGATAATAATTCTCTATGCACTGTGGCATATTATAATGAATTACGAATCTTACATTGGACTTGTCTATTCCCATTCCAAATGCGTTGGTTGCCACAACAACAGGCTTGATATCATATATAAATGAATCCTGATTCTCTTTTCTCTCTTCTGCCGAAAGCCCAGCGTGATACTTAGTTACAGATAGTCCGTTGGCATTAAGCATGTCATAGACTTTCTCAACATTTTTCCTTGTAGCACAATATATAATTCCGCTGTCCTGTCTGTGACTTACAAGATAATCAAGTATATAAGAATCCTTGTCCTTGATATGCTTTACCTTGAATGTCAGATTACTTCTGTCAAATCCAGTAGTGAGTATAACCGGTCTTTCAAGAGAAAGAATCTGCAGAATATCGTCCCTTACCTTACTTGTTGCTGTAGCTGTAAATGCGCTTATTATCGGGCGTCTTGCCAGCTTCTTCACAAATGACAATATATTCAGGTAGCTTGGTCTGAAATCCTGTCCCCACTGTGATATACAGTGTGCCTCGTCCACGGTAATCATTGATATCTCTACATGTGTGGCAAAATCAAGAAAGCCCCAGGTTTCCAGCCTTTCAGGTGCAACATATATAATTTTATACCGTCCCTGCTTTGCAAATGCGAGTGCCTTAGTTATCTGATTATCTGTCAGTGAACTGTTAATATAAGCTGCATGTACACCAGCCTGATTAAGTGCCCCAACCTGATCCTTCATAAGCGATATAAGCGGCGACACAACAAGAGTAATGCCGGACATTAACAATGCCGGCACCTGATAACATAATGATTTTCCCGCACCTGTAGGCATAATTCCTAACACATCCTGCCCTGCAAGAATAGCATCAACTAACTTTTCCTGACCCGGACGAAATGAATCATACCCAAAATAATGCTTTAAAATTCCGTATTTATCCATATATTACTCTCTTTTCAATCTTCTCTTACTCTCATACATTCTCTTATCTGCTCTGCTTCTTGTATCTTCAAAGTTCTTATCTGTCTTTATATCATATTCAGCATAACCACATGCAATCTGCACATTAAGGTCTTTGATTCCAAGTTCTTCTTCAGTATACTTTTCAAGTTCCCTTAGCTGCTTTACATGTCTTCCAATATCAAAGCTTTTTTGCTTCTGATTAATTACAGTACAGAATTCATCCCCACCTATACGATAACATTTACCATGTCTGCCAAATATCTCTTTAATAATTCTGGCTGATGCCTGTATATAGGCATCTCCTGCTGCATGCCCCAGATTATCATTACACCACTTAAGGTTATTAAGGTCAAATGTCACTATAGAATACCCTTCATAATCAGAAGTTTCCTGTTCCCACTCCTCAAATGCAGAGCGATTATAAACCCCTGTCATAGTATCAGTTACAGCCATCTCTTTGTAGAAATCCACCTTCTGGCCTTCTTTAATCTTCTCAAATGCTTCTGATATGCTCTCATAACCAAGCACAATAATAAATATAAGAATACCCAGTTTTCCTATAAGATCTGTCTGCTGCATTCCCTTATAATATGCAATAAGATCAACAATCATAGAAATTCCAAGTGCAGCCGCACCTACAATATTAGCCTTTACTTTCCTGTCAAAGCCTTTAACCCATACTCTTTTAATAAGAACTGTCCAGAAATATACAAGTGACATAGCAAGCATCATATGTATAATGTACACGCTGTTCTTAAACTCCCACACACCTGTCATATGACATACAAGCAGTATTACAGCTGTTGCAGCATATATGGCGCATAAGATATTATTCAGAGCACTTTTCCCTATCTGGAAAAAATTCTTCTCTGCCTGCATAAAAGGAATAGGCATCATCATAAGCAGTATATACCCTATCAGTGAACCTATCTTCCTGTTCTCCACAAGAATTGTTGCAATATCAGTCTCATTAAGAGCCCATGCACCTATAATCATTGCAAATATACCAAAATAAAACAGTGCTTGTGTCTGTGCAATCTTCTTTCTGCAGAAAATCCATAATACAATCATAGCAAATCCAACTATTATTATAAACGAACTAAGTACTGCTGATGGCAGCGATTTCGCAATAAGCTCTTTTATAAGTTTTGTCTCGTCACCATATTCAAATGTTGTTCCTCTTATCTTATGACCAGCATATACATTAGTAAGCCTTACGATTATATCTGTTGTATATGGTGGAATGTTCACAATCGTATAATTAGTTCCAGTGGTTGTTCCATATACAGACCTATGTGCTTTTATATAATATATAAGTCTTCCACCTGCATATACTTCCACTTCCTGATGCCTGCTTACAAATGCCAGTGCATTATTATTTCCTGCACTTGCTCTAATCTTCACATGATATTCAATTGTGTCATCTCCAATATATCTTGTATCCTCTGGTTTAACTACGACACTCGTTCTTTTATCTGCCGGTGTCACCTTATCTACAGTGCTGAATATAAATCCTGAAGCCATAAAAAGCAGAAATCCTAATAAAAATATACAGTAAAAAATCCTGTTAACTAATTTAATTCTTTTCATAAAAAAAGCCTTTCAGCCGTACTATAGTGTTATCCGTAATAAATCTAACCCTATAATACAGTAGAATGGCTTTATTTTCAAATGATTTTTTGTTGTTCTGTATTTTGTACACTATTCGCAAAGTTTTAAAACTGAATAGCACTACAAGTTACTATTATATACTTTTAGCAAGTTCCGTTGGATTCTCTGAAAACTTCAAAGCTACATCCCTTGAAATAACTCTTGTCTTAACAAGATTAGCAAGCGAATAGTTCATTGTGTGCATACCTGTCTGCATATTTGACTGAAGAACGGTCTGAATCTGATTAGTCTTCTTCTCTTTAATAAGATTAGATACTGCTGTATTATTAAGCATAATCTCTGTTGCAGCAATTCGTCCTTCCTGCTCTGCACGAGGTACAAGTGTCTGTGTTATAACTCCAGTTAATACAGATGCAATCTGTATTATAAGTGCAGACTGCGCCTCAATAGGGCATGCACTGATTATACGCTCAACTGTCTGTGTAGCGCTTCTTGTATGAAGTGTTGATAATACAAGATGTCCTGTTTCAGCAGCTGTAATTGCTGCATTGATAGTCTCATAATCTCTCATCTCTCCTACAAGAATAACATCCGGGTCTTCACGAAGTGCTGAACGAAGTGCTGTCGCAAAATCAGGTACATCTCTTCCTACCTGTCTCTGATGTATCATAGATTTCTTAAACCCATATACATACTCTATAGGATCTTCTACTGTTATAATATGTCTTGACATATTGTTGTTAATATAATCAATCATAGCTGCAAGTGTTGTAGACTTACCACTTCCTGTAGGACCTGTTACAAGAATAAGACCAGACCTTTTCTCAACAAGCTTAGAAAAAAGTTTTCCTGAATGCCCCAATTCTTCAAACGACGGTATAACAGAATCAAGAAGACGGATACTTGCTGCAAGATTTCTTCTCTGATGATATATATTAATTCTTAATCGTCCACCAGACTCATCAGTAGATGCCACGTCAATATCTTTTCCTGCCTGAACATTCTGTATATCTTCATCACCAAGAATTGAGAATATCATCTCTTCTGTTTCTTCTATCGAAGGTGTTATATCAAGAAGCTCAAGTTCACCATATTTTCTTACCGCAACCGCTTCTCCTGCAGTAATATGCAGATCTGAACACCTGTTATCTCTTGCGTATTTAATTAATTCTTTTAATTCCATGTTCCCCTCCCATACATTTTGTTCATTAGTATGAACCACAATAAAATACTACCATAATAAAAATGCATATTCAATCACACTTTTATCCCATTTTTCTTACATATATCATTAAGGCAGCATCTTTCACAGTGTGGCGTAGTACGCGCCGTACATACCTCTCTTCCGTGGTCTACAAACCTGTGGCACAATCCGCTTCCTTCTTCTGGCGGGACTATCTTCCACAATGCCATCTCAACCTTCTTAGGCTCTTTCTCGTCTTTTACAAGACCTATTCTGTTACAAAGCCTTATACAGTGTGTATCTGTAACAATTGCCGGCTTTCCGAACACATCACCCATAATAAGATTGGCACTCTTCCTTCCAACTCCAGGAAGCTTTAATAATTCTTCCATGCTGTCAGGAACTTTATCATTATACTGTTCATGAAGCATGCGCATACATGCACATATATCCCTTGCCTTGCTTTTTCCAAGACCGCAAGGTCTTATAATCTTTTCAATCTCTTCTGGAGATGCTGCAGCAAGTGATGCTATATCAGGATATTTTTCATACAGCCCCTTAACCACAACATTTACTCTTGCATCAGTGCATTGTGCCGCAAGTCTTACGCTTACAAGCAGTTTCCAGGCATCATCGTAATCAAGACTGCACTCCGAATCCGGATATTCTGCCTTTAATCTTCTTATAACCTCTAAAGCAAGTTCTTTCTTAGTCATAGATTACGCATCTTTCTTCTTATAATTAGCAATTCCGAATATTGCAAGAAGCAATACACACGCAAATATCATCCAGCCAACAAGATAACCTGTTCCCCTTGGTTTAAATGTATCATAATAACCCTTAAGGTATACAACCACTATAATAGCCGGAAGTATATAACTCATATAGAATCTTAACCATTCAGGAAGCTTAGGACCTTTTCCTTCATTAGCTTCTTTTCTGAAGCCTTCCCAGCCCCAGCCGTTCTTCTTGGTACAGAATAATACAAATATCATGCTTCCAAGAGGAAGCAGATTATATGAAACAAGGAAATCCTCCAGATCCATAATTGAACTTCCCGGACCAATAGGCTGGAAAGCTGCAAGCTTGTTAAAGCCTAATACAGCAGGAAGCGAAAGCAGTATCATGAATATAACATTACCTGCAACAACCTTTTTCCTTGAAAATCCCTTAAGGTCAATATAAAAAGCAATAATGTTCTCAAATACAGCAATTACAGTTGATAATGCTGCAAATGACATGAATACAAAGAATGCTGTTCCCCATATTCTTCCTCCCGCCATATGATTAAATATGTTAGGCAGTGTTATAAATAAAAGTGATGGACCGGCACCCGGAGCAACACCATATGCAAAGCATGCAGGAATAATTATGAATCCTGCCATAAGAGCAACAAATGTATCAATCAGAATGATATTAACAGCCTCTCCACCTATTGTTCTGTCTTTCTTTAAGTAGCTTCCGAATATCTCCATTGCGCCAATGCCTACACTAAGTGTAAAGAATGCATGTGTCATGGCATCAAATATAACCGGTCCTAAACCTCTTGATTTAATAGAATCAAGATTAGGCACCATATAGAATTTAACACCTTCTGATGCATTAGGAAGTACAAGTGAATGAACTGCCAGTACCACAATAAGGATAAGAAGAAGTAACATCATAACCTTAGTAATCTTCTCAACGCCCTTCTGTAATCCTAATACACATACACCAAACGAAAGTAAAACTGCAACAATCATCCAGATTGTCATTGTACCAGGCTGTGAAAGCATAGTTCCAAATGCTCCTGAAACCTCATCTGGCTCTAAACCTGCTAACGAACCTCTTGCCTCACGCCATGCATAATAAAGCATCCATCCTGCAACCATAGTATAGAAAGCCATTAATACGTAGCTTCCTACTACCGATACCCATTTGAAATGATGCCATTTACTTCCCTTAGTCTCCAGTTCTTCAAATGCCCTTGCAGCACCTTTACCGCTTCCTCGTCCTACTGTGAACTCCGCACACATAATAGGGAATCCAAGAATTGCAAGAAATACAAGATAGATAAGCACGAATGCCGCACCACCATTTTCCCCGCATATGTATGGAAATTTCCACACATTACCAAGTCCCACCGCACAGCCAGCAGACACTAAGATAAAGCCGAGTCGCGAGCCGAATTTTTCTCTCTCTTTCAAAATAAAACCTCCATAGTTAATATATTTACATTAATTAAGATTGTATCATATATTACTATATTTTCACAGCCAATTATTTCATACTCTCACTGACTTCTGATGTAATAGTCTGACCGCCCTGTTCATTCCATTCTTTTACAAATGTATCAAAGTAAGATATATCTTCTTCTCCACTTATAATCTTTAAATATGCCTCTTTTTCTTTAGCCTTAAGTCTCCACCAATGGCTCTTCATTGTGTCTGTGGTCTTAAAATAAAGCGAATCAACTACCTTTATATTATCCTGTGCAATCAGACTGCATGCCTTAATTCTTGACATATACGCTGCCCATTGCGTACTTGTTTTGTTAGCATTCTTGATATACTCACTACACGCATCATAAAATGAACGTTCAAGAAGTTCCAGACTGTCAGGATTCTTTCTTCCTGAAATTGCAGCATCTATATTCCTGTAACATATTGAAAGTGCATTATTGTAATCAACATTTATTGATAAAGGTCTTGCCGTAGGTTCAACATTAATCTGATAGTAATTCTTGAATTCTTCTGAGTCTGTACAGTCAAATCTTACCTTATCAAACATGACACTTATCATCTTGGCTGCAATCTCAGGATGTTCATAGCCCTTTCTTACAACAACATATTTGTAACACGGGTTCTGGCTGTGATAACTCGTTGTCCCATCCGAATCCGTTGCTATTAAATATGGCTGCCAGTCTGCATCCGGATTCCTGCTTACTGCATTAGCAAGCGGATTATTCGGTGCCCACCATGGTCCAAAAAACGAGCCACACAGACCATTCTCTATAAGCTCACATATATTGGTTGATGTTCTCAGAAGAAAATCATTATCTATAACCCCCTGATTATACAGACTGTTTATATACGAAAGTGCTTCTTTTGCCTCATCTGTAACCGAACCATATACAATCTCACCATCATCGTTCATTATCCACTGCTTTGGATACGCTCCAAAGCAGGCAAATATTATATCCAGCAGAAATTCACTGCTGTAACCACATTCACCTGTCACATCTGTATCCACTGCAAGCCCCACTGTATTAGGTTTTCCGGACGCATCCACGCCATTATTTCCAGGGTCTTCTGATATAAAATGCTTCACTATATTAACAACATCATCAATAGTGTGTGGCTCTGACAATCCAAGCTTATCCATCCAGTCTTTTCTTAACCACACAAGATTAGGTCCATCTGTTATATTAGTCTCCGGCAGTGCCATTATCTTTCCATCATATGTAACCATATCCTTAAGTGAATCGCCATAGCTTTCATACATTTTCCTGATTCTGTCACTTATACAGTTATTGTAGCTTTCTGTAAGGTCCTCTATAAGTCCTGCTTCCACTAACTGTTCAACCTCATCCTGACTTGATACAACCATAATATCCGGAAGGCTTCCCATTGAGATTACCATTGAAACATTAGTGTCATACTGACTGTCGTTTGCTTCAAATACATCAACATTCTGCACATTTATCACAGACTTAATATAGCGTGTGTACGCATTGTCCGTATAAGTGTCATTCTCCGGCATATTGGAATTATTAACACTTGTCATCTTTCCAAGTGTATATTCTATAGTCTCCGGGTAAGCCCCGAATGGAGTTGTTCTCGCTTCTTCCATTCTCGCATTGTATTCTTCATTATCATTAGACGCAAAACCAGCCGGGCTTTTACACCCGGCTAATATAAGCATTATTCCTGTGACACCAAATGCCACACATTTTTTTAATGTTTGCTTTAATCTATTCATATATCTAACCCTTCACTGCACCTGTCATGCTTTCATTATAACATCTTTGCATTATCATAAACAAGGCTGCAATTGGAATTGATATAAGAACTGCTCCTGCTGCAAATCTTGTGTACCATACATCAACATACTCCTTTTCAAGCATCTGCCATAAGCCGATTGCCACGGTATAATACTTCGCATTTGCCCTGCAGATTACTCTTGCAAATATGAAATCTACCCAAGGTGCTATGAATGATGTAAGTATTGTATACACTATAATTGGTTTACTGAGAGGTATTGTTATCTTAGTAAATACCTGCCACTTCGTTGCTCCATCTATCATAGCAGCCTCATCTATTGTCTTAGGGATAGTATCAAAGAATCCCTTTGCAATGTAAAACTGTATTCCTGATGACGCTGAATATACAAGCACAAGTGCAACTCTTATCATTGCTCCTTCTGAAAGTCCTACTGCTTTAAGTATATAATATACGGCAACCATCGCCATAAATGCAGGGAAAAGTCCAAGTATCATTGCGATATTCATCATTGCTTTTCTCATCTTAAACTTAAGTCTTGACATACAGTAGGCTACTGACAGTACAAAAAAAGTTGATATAATACATGAGAATACTGCTACTATCAGAGTATTGGTAAACATTCGTGGAAAATTAAGTATTCCTGTATCTGTAAAAAGCTTTACATAATTATCAAGTGAATACTGCTTTGGGAAGAAGGAGCTTGTATAAGCACCCTTCTGAGCCCTGAAGCTTGTGAGGAGTATCCAGAAAAGAGGACTTACCCACACTATCGCTAATATTGTAAGCACTGTATGTGCCAGTATATTTTTAATAGTCTTTTTCTTTTTCACTGGAATCCCTCCTCATCTTTATACGCTTTCGTTCTTCTGTATACAAGCAGTGAACCAATTGCTAAGAATATGAATGTCATAATACCGATAACAGCACCAAGATTATAATACTGATAATCTATTGTCATCTTGTACAGCCATGTTACCAGAAGGTCTGTCTTTCCTGCCGTTGCACCTGCCATAACCGGATCTCCCTTAGTCAGCAGATAAACAATGTTAAAGTTGTTAATATTAGCAGTAAATGTAGTGATAAGATATGGTGCCGTTACAAATAACATATATGGCATTGTTATCTTAATAAACTTGACAAATCCATTAGCTCCATCTACATCTGCTGCCTCATACAACTCCATAGGTATATTCTGTAATATACCTGTAACCTGCAGAATAGTATATGGAATACCTATCCACAGATTTACCACGATTACTGTGATTCTTGCCCAAGTCGCATTTGTAAAGAATGGCAGTGATTTTGTTATCCATCCTGCATTCTTTAAAACAACATTTACAATTCCATCCTGTGCCAGCATGCTTCTGACAATAAGAAGTGAAACAAACTGTGGAATTGCGATTGAAAGTATAAATATAAATCTCCAGAAGGCCTTGAATTTCGTACCTTTTCTGTTGATAAGCAGTGCAACAAGTATTCCGAATATGTAATTAAGAAATGTTGCAAATATTGCCCACACTATAGTCCAGCCAAATACTGACCAGAAAGACTGTCCTATCATGCTTCCTGAATCGAATATCTGCTTGAAATTCTCAAGTCCTACCCAGTCGAAAAGCACCAGATGGCTGTCAACCTTACTATAATTAGTGAATGCCATGCTTATCATGAAAATAAGCGGAAGTATTGTGAATATAAGCACACCTGATACTGGAAGTGTAAGCAGCAACTTATGAAGATTCTCATTAAACAGCGACTTCACGTCTTCTGCAAATGTGTTTATATGCTTTCCTTTTTCCTTTAACAGCTCCAGCTTATATGAGCTTTTTACAGCACTAGCTGCAACTATTATATAAGCTATAATAATGAATATTGTTGCTATTCCATACAGAAGTATAAGAAGTGAATTATCACCTGCAACATACTCATATATTCCAAGCTTCTCATTCCAGACCTCCTGCTGCGGTCTGCTTCCAAGACCTGGAAGCATCGCAAGGCAGTTAATTCCATTCATAATCATAAAGCATACAAAGGCTGCTTCTATAGCTATATACATAATTCCCTTTATAATCTGCTTTCCTACAAGATTACCAAGTCCTGGAATCAGAATGCTTAACTTCGTAAATATATTTCCTTTTCTAAATGATTCAGTGAACTTAACTGCCATTATGCGCCACTCCTTTCAGCATTTAATCCCCATCAATTATTTTGCGATTGATGTATTAATCTGCTTATAGAAATCCTGTGTCTTAGCTGCTGCATTATCTGCTGTTATTTCACCATTTACGATTGCCTTAGCAAAGTTCTGTGCAGGTGCCCAGTAATCATTCATGCCTGTTACTGTTGGCTGGATTACTGATGTCTTGTTAAATGTATCATTCTGTGCTGTTACAAGGGCATCCTTCTTTACTTCATCAGTTGCAAGAAGCTCTGTATTACAAGGAATAACACCTCTTAATTCATAGTGCTTCTTCTGTGCATCCTTGCTTCCAAGATACTTTGCAAGTGCAACTGCTACCTGCTGATACTTGCAGTTAGGATTAACTGCGATTGCCTTAGAACCTGCAAATGCTAACATCTGCTTGTCTTTTCCACCAATCTTTACTGTAGGAAGTGAAACTGCTCCAAAATTGTCTCCAAGAATCTCTTTAACACTCTTATAATCCCATGATCCTGAGAAGTAAGCTCCAACTGAACCATCTCTTAAGCCAGCGATACCAACACCCTGAAGGTCATTGACAAAGTTAGGATTATTTACAAGTGAAACCATTGCCTGTGTTGCCTGTGTTCCCTTATCTCCTGAGATATCAACACCTGCTGAATTATCTTTTCCGTCTTTTCCAAAATATTTACATCCATTAGCAAGGAAGAATGATGACATATACCAGCCCTCTGTAATATTGAAAGCCACCTTATTCTTCTCAAGCATCTTATCAAGGCTCTTTACATCACTGTCTGTGAATTTGCTCTTGTCATAGTACATAAACCATGTATTAGTTGTAAATGGTACTCCGTATACAGCCCCATCTACTGATACTGAATCCACAATTGCATCTGAGTTAGTTTTCTTAACATAATCTGCTGTCTCTCCACCAAGCTTTGCAATAGCGTTAGCATCAACAAGTGTCTGAAGCTGGTCGTTAGCAAAGAAGTATACATCTCCTGAATTCTCTGGATCCTGTGGAACTATCTTTCCTGCGTCCTGCTCTGAGCATACACCGTATTCAAATGTTAAATCCCAGTCAGGATGCTCTGAATTAAACTGGTCACACATTGTCTGAAGCCATTTGCCGTTCTCATCTGCCTGATCTTCTGCACAGCCCCATACCTTGATTGTAGCTGTGATTTTTTCCTCGCCTGCTGCTGTGTCATCCTTTTTAGCATTGCCACAACCCACAAAAAGTGACCCACACATTGTTGCTGCCATCACTGCAGCCGCTAATCTCTTAAACTTCATAAAAAAACCCTCCTTAATAATTATCCGAGACAGCTTTGATTACTGTCCTCTTTTGATAATCTAATTATATTAAGGAGGGGTTAATATTAAAATATAAGATATTTTAGAAACATATCAGTTTTTTGTGTTGTATGGTTTTGCCGGGAATTTTATTGTTATTGTTGTTCCCTCATCAGGCATGCTCTGCACTTCCAGATGATAGCTTTCGCCGTAATAAAGTCTTATTCTGTCATTAACATTTCTTGCACCATACCCTTTTGACTGGACTGTTAAGAAGTTTTGTGCAGTTTCTTTGTCCATTCCTACACCGTTATCAGACACTGTTACACATACAAGCTTTTTACCTTCTTCATCCGTCTGCATCTTGGCCTCTACTGTTATTACACCTTTCCTGTCTGTCAGCAGATCTATACCGTGGTCTATTGCATTTTCTACCAATGGCTGGAGTATAAGGTTTAAAGATTCGCATGGCATAACTTCCTCTGATACATTTATCACCACATCAAATGAGTTGTCATGCATTATCTGCTGAATCTTAAGATACGACTGCATGTTGCTTAATTCCTGCTCAAAGCTTAGTATATTCTTTCCCTTATTAAGCGATGTACGGTAGTAGTTAGACAATGCAAGTGTTATCTCACTTATATCCTCCTGCTCGTATTCTATTGCTTTCCAATTGATAAGCGATAATGAATTGTAGAGGAAATGCGGATTAATCTGTGCCCTTAATGCCCGCATCTCTGATTCTTTCTGGCTTATACGTCCTTCATATACCTGCGTGATAAGATTCTTAATCTGTGTTGTCATGCTGTTAAAGCTATGAATAAGGTCACCTATTTCATCTTTGTCCTGTGTATTAATTACCGCATCAAAGTCTCCATTTTCAACCTTTGCCATACTGTTTTTTAATTTATTAATTCTTCTTGTAATGAAGCCTGTTGTAAATATACTCGCCGCAGCGGCACCTGCAACTGCTACCACAAATGCAACTACAATCATTGTAATCATTGAATTAGCTGACCTGAGCACAAGTTTTCTTGGTTCATAGACATATACTGTCCATCCGGTAACAGAGCTTTCCTTCTTTACTACAGAGTAACCCTCTGTATTTCCACATGTATCATTATCCCATTCTGCCCCGTCGATTAACGAAAGCAGTTTCTTACTGTTTAATCTGTATCTGGTGTTATTGTTTTCAAATGTGTCACTGCTGCATATAACTTTTCCATCAGCGTCAAGCACCACCATTCCGCAGTTCTGCTCAAGACCACCTGTAAATGAACTCATCATGCTGTCATAATCAACATCTATATACATGATTCCAAGAATCCCTAGCTGGTCAAGCGTTGACATTTTTCGTGCTGAAACAAGTGTCCTGCTGTCTTCATCAACAAACCACTGTATCTTAGTGCTTTCAGCAGCAGAATTATAAAAAGGTCTGTCTTTTATCTCTTCTATTGGAGCTATAGTTGTGTCATGTTTAATAGCTTTATCCACATATATTGTTACCCTGTTAATATCATTGTGAAAATACTTTAATGATGAAAGCATAGGGTCAAATGTAGTGACAATCTGGTTATACATCTCATATGTGCTTTTGTAATCGTATGAAAGCACTCCCGACAGCGTATCATTAAATGTTATATAATTAGACAGGTTGTCATACACCTCTATCTGCCCATCCACCGTTGCAACAGACTGCTCAATTGCCCCCTTGATGCTCTTTAAGTCCCTGTCCATAAGAATGTTTCTCATCTGACAGTATGCAAAAACAAAAAGCACAATCAGGGGAATAAGTCCGGTCACTACATATATGATGACAAGCTTGTTCTGCAATCTTATATCATTGATTTTCTGCTTAATCTTTTTCAACTCAATTCTCCCTGATCCCTGAATTTCTGAGGACTTATACCAAAATACTCCCTGAAGCTCTGTACAAAATATGAAACATTTGGATAACCCACCTGCTCACTTATATTCACAATCTTCATGTTCGTACCGGTAAGCAGTTCCTTAGCCTTCTCCATTCTGTACTGTTTAATATATTTGCTCAGATTCTGTCCTGTTTCCTTCTTAAAAAGTGAACTTAAATAGCTTGGTGCAAGATAAACCATATCCGCAAGCTGCTGTGCGCCAATCTCCTCACCATAATGGTTATGTATATAATTCTTTACGGTCTCAATCTCCCGGTGTGACGTGGCCGGCTCTTTTCCGAAACTCTTTTCCAACAAATCAATATAGTTATTCACTATATCCATAATGCATGAGAAATCCTCCGACTTATACAGTCTGTCAATCTCCCTGCCAAATTCCGCCTCATCAGCACCCGGAATATTGTCATAGAAATCTTTTAACAGATTGGAAAATACAAACTTGATGTATATATGTGAGAAGTTCGACTGCCCCCTGTATTTCTTACACAATGCATCAAAATGTATCCGTAAAAATGTGATATCCTTCATCTTGATATCCTGCTTCATCTGCTTCATAAGTGCATCATCATCAATCTGTACAAGCACAGGTGTATCTTCACTGATATTATCAGAAAAAATATATCTTCCTGTCTCATAAAACTTATTATTCATCAGTGTATCAACTGCATCCATTACCTGTGGAAGCTCATGATAATCATTGAATAAACCGGACACAGCAATATACATAAACTGCCCTGTCTTTCTGTATATATAGTCATGAATATTTGTAAACATTTCTTCAATGTTCTTATCAATATTACCATCTGCTGTGAGTGATTTATCAGAAAATATGATAACTGACTGTAATGGGTTAAGATTAAGATACTGATAATCCAGTTCCCCGGTTACCTCTTTAAATATATCTTCACCTGTATCATATTTTCCAAAGAAATCAGTATTAAATTCTATAAGTGCAAGTCTGTTGTATCCTGCCAGAAAATCCCCATTATCAAGTATTCCTGATGCATCACCGGAGTTGAGCAGCGTATACATGTAGTACTGTTTTATAAAGTTAGCCTGCCGGTTATAGTCCTCGTCCTTCTTGTGTTCCTCGTCAAGCTCTGTTATAACTCCTGTAATTGTTGAACTGAATTCTGACGGATCAACCGGCTTTAATATATAATCTTTAACGCCTAATTTAACTGCCAGCTTGGCATATTCAAACTCGTTATAGCCTGAGAATATAATTGTCTTTAAACTGATGTCGTTGTGCATCACATTCTTAATAAGCTCTATTCCGTCCATAAACGGCATCTTAACATCTGTAAGCAGTATATCTATATGTCCCATTCCTGTATTCTTGTCAGATGTCAGATATTCCAGTGCCTGCTTTCCGTTGCACGCCTCAAATACCCCAAGTTCAATTCCCATTCTCTTAAGAAGCATTCTTATTCCGCTTCTTTCAATCTTTTCATCATCCACTATAAGTATATTATACATAAATCTACCCCGAAACTTTCCTCATTCACGAACTTTCGCTCTTATAATGATTATAGCTTCCGGGGCAGTTATTATCAACTTATTTAGTTATATTAAAGATGCCATATATCTTCATTGTACTGTTGAATTGTTCTGTCTGATGAGAAAAATCCGGCATTTGCAATATTAACAAGCATTTTTTCTGCCCACGCATATCTGTCATCATAATCTGCGAGAGCCTTTTCTTTGGTTTCTATATAGCTTCGTAAGTCAAGCAATGCCATAAACCAGTCTTTTCCTACAATCTCATTATACAATCTGTTAAGACTATGTGAATCACCTGCCTGAAGCATAACATCCGATATTATAAAATCCACACATTTTTTTATAAGAGCATCTGTCTCATAAAGCTTCTTTGCGTTATAGTCACATTTTTCATAATGTGCAATAACTTCATCACTTGTTGCGCCAAATGTATATATATTATCTTTACCTACAAGCTCTGCAATCTCAACATTAGCACCATCCATTGTTCCTAATGTCACAGCACCGTTAAGCATGAATTTCATGTTGCCTGTTCCTGATGCTTCTTTAGATGCAAGCGATATCTGCTCTGATATATCACATGCAGGAATCAGCTTTTCTGCCAGTGTTACATTGTAGTTCTGGACAAGCACAACCTTAAGGTAAGGACTTACATCTTTATCGGCCTCAATAACCTTACTCAATGTAAGTATCAGATGAATTATATCCTTCGCAATTGTGTATGCAGGTGCAGCCTTTGCGCCAAAGATCACTGTAACAGGAGTCTTTGGAATGTTGCCTGCCTTGATGTCAAAATATTTATATATTATATACAGTGCATTCATCTGCTGTCTTTTATACTCATGCAGTCGCTTTATCTGTATATCGTATATTGACTGTGGATTAATCTCTATTCCCTGTGTCTGCTTAAGGTATTCTGCAAGATTTCTCTTGTTGTCTGTCTTAATCTCAAGAAGATTATCGTAAACATTTTTATCACCGGCAAACTTTAAAAGGTCTTTTAACTTTTCTGCGTCATGTCTGTATTCACTTCCGATAAGTGTCTCAATGTATTTCGCAAGTCCATTATTACAGTGGATAAGCCACCTTCTGAATGTGATTCCGTTAGTTTTGTTATTGAACTTCTCTGGATATATCCTATAGAAATTATTAAGCTCTGTATTCTCTAATATCTCAGTATGAAGCTTTGCTACTCCGTTGACGCTCATTCCATAATGAATATCGATGTGTGCCATGTGAACGAGATTATTATCGTCAATTATATACACTGATTTATCTGTGTACTTCCCACGCACTCTTCTGTCAAGTTCTTTTATAATCGGCATAAGCTGTGGCACAACCCTGTTAAGATAGTCCACAGGCCATTTTTCAAGGGCTTCGGCAAGGATTGTGTGATTAGTATACGCACAGCTTTTTGATACAATATCAATTGCTTCATCCATTGTTATCGGACTTCCATCTATATCTCCATTTTCTGTAAGAAGTCTTATAAGCTCCGGGATTACCATTGTCGGATGCGTATCGTTAATCTGGATTACTGCAAGGTCTGGCAGATTCTTAAATGTTTTTCCGGTGTTAATACATTTGTCCCTGCACTCGTCTAATATAAGCCTTGCTCCATTGCTTACCATGAAATACTGCTGATAGATTCTAAGAAGCCTTCCCTGTTCGTCACTGTCATCAGGATAAAGAAACAGTGTAAGGTTCTTGGCAATATCTGACTTATCAAAGTCTATGCTGTCACCTTTTACGATGCTCTCATCAACTGTCTCCACATCAAACAAATGAAGCTTATTCGTTCTCTTTTCTCCGTACACATTAATATCATACATTCTTGAAACCACACTGATTTCTCCGAAATTGATAGTGTATGCCACATCTGTCGGAACAAGCCAGCTGTCCTTACCAATCCATGGATTAGGCACTTCCTTCTGCTTCCCATTCTCTAACACCTGCTTAAAAAGTCCAAGATGATAATTAAGTCCGATTCCGTCACCATTAAGACCAAGGTTAGCAATTGAATCAAGGAAGCATGCTGCAAGTCTTCCAAGTCCGCCATTACCAAGTGACGGCTCTACTTCCAGTTCTTCAATATCTGAAAGATTTTTTCCTGCCTGTGTAAGTTCTTCCTTAACTTCATCATAGATTCCTAAATTAATAAGATTATTGGATAAAAGCTTTCCTATAAGGAACTCTGCAGAAATGTAGTATACCTTTCTGCCATTGTCTTTCACTATTCTATCACGTCCCTTTTGTGCAACCAGCTTCATAAGTGCATGAAAGCACTCCTCGTTGCTGCATAAGTGCAAGTCTTTTCCATATTCTTCCAAACATATAGTGTTAAGCATATCGTTGCCCTCCATTCTTGTATTTATATTTTATTATAGGGTTGCTGGAAAAATTCTCTTGCTTTATAATGGGATAAACTTGTACTATTCTATCATATTTAAGGAGAACCTTATGAATATAACAGATTACAGACCACTGAAAGAAACCAAATCTCATTTTGATTCAGATTTTTTATATAACACTTACCCATGCTCTATCCCGCTTGATTTTGCGGAAGTTCCGCTTCACTGGCATAATGAGATGGAGCTTATATACATCAAGAAGGGACGCATGATCGTAAGCGTTGACCTTGAGTATTCTGTTGTAAATGCTGGAGATATTGTTGTTGTCATGCCTGGACATATCCATTCTATCATCCAGAACGAAAGTGATTCATGCGAATACGAAAATATTCTTTTTAATCTTGATATGCTTGTTAGCAGGCAGTGTGATTATGATACCGTAAGCTTTTTTAACGGAATTGCCGGCTTTAATGGGTATTGCCCTCCTGTTATCAGTAAAACTGCGCCACACTATTCTGATTTAATTCATTATATTGATGAAGCTGATAATATATGCAAGTATTTCCCTGACGGGTACAGGCTGAAAATCCGTGCATGTCTTTTCAATTTCTTTTTTGAGCTTAATGCACATTTTTACACGCATACGGATATGCCTGTACACTTGTCTGATGATAAGATGGATAAGCTGAAACTGGTACTTAATTATATTGAAAAGAACTTCGCGCATGCAATATCCATTGAAGAGATGGCGCAGTGGTGTCATTTCAGCCAGTCGCATTTTATGAAGTTTTTTAAGAACTGCACCGGCACATCTTTTATCACTTACTTAAACGACTACCGGCTTATTATTGCTGCAAGAATATTAAAAACCACAACCCAGCCGGTTATTATAGTGGCTTCGGATTGTGGTTTTGATAATATATCTTACTTTAATAGAAAATTCAAAGAAAAATATGGTGTTTCTCCGAGGGAATTCAGGAAATAAGGTGTTATTAATATAATCTGTTTTTTACATATTCTTCAAATCTTGGCAGTGCCATTGCTATTTTTCCATACTGTCTTGTATCTATAACGCCCTTTCGCTTTAAACGGTCACGGTACACAGAGAATAATTCTGGCTTCATGTCAAGCTTTTCACGAATATCTTTTACTGACTGATAACCGCTCTCAGATATAACGCTAAGTATTTCCTTATCTTTAGATGATAACTCTGCCCATATCTTACTGTATACATATTCATCTAAATACTGATCATACTCTGGCATAATATCTTCAAGTGTATGATCTTTTCTATTATCCCAGTAAAGATATCCAAGCACCTGAAACGCAAATGGATATCCTCTTGTAAGAAGTGTCATCTTGTCAGCCATTTCATCATTTATATCAAATATTCTCATGTAATGGCTTTTAATAGCTGTATAATTAAGCGGCTCTAATATAATCTTAGGTGCTCTGTATAAAAATGTAAGTGACTTTTCATTCTGTAAATCATATATATTCTCATACAATCCTGTCATCAAAAGATATATAGGATATTCTTCTCTTAAAAATATCTGAAATGAACTTGCAAATATTTTAATATTCTCTGAATTAATAACCTCATCAATTGTTATAAGCAACCTTTTCCCCAGACGTTTTATGTGAGAAAGCATTATCTCAATAACATTTTCAATATCAGTAACAGGAACAGCATTCTCTACTGTTACCCCCAGTCCAAATACTGAAAAGTCAAGCTTTGCTTTAACAAATACTGCATGCATTTCTGGAATTGCATATATCTTTGCTGCCAGACTCTGTAAAAGATCACGGTTAGGATTAAGCTCAACTACTATCCATTCATCTGACCGTTTTCGTATCTCTGACGCAATGTTAGTCATCATTACAGTTTTTCCTGAACCTCTTACTCCTGTAATCATATATATCTGATTAGGCGATTCTTCCGCTGTAAAATCTCCAATTATTCTCTCTGTCTGTGCAATTCTCGAAATATACTGCACTGGTTTTTTCCCAAATGATAATGTAAACGGATTATTCATGCGCAGCCTCCTATATAAGTTTATATAACCTTTTATAACTTTTTGTTTGTTTTATAACTTTATATAAGTTTTTATAACTTTTTATTTATTATATAACCTTTTATAACTTTTATCAATTGCAAAATAAAAAATCCTGCTCTCTGGCAGCCCAAACCACCTGAAAGCAGGATTAACATTTTAATTATTAACACATTACATTAAGCCTTGTGCTCTGTTGTAAGCATTACATATCTTATTAGAATTCTTGATAAGAATATGCATTGCAACAAATGGTCCAATTCCACAGATAAAAGCACCAAATATCTGCCATAAAAGAACAGTTGTACCATTCTCCTGGATTGAAAGTCCATAACGAGGTCCGTTAGCTGCAAGTCTGTTACCAAGATTATAGTACCAGAACCACGCATATATGCCACATGTTATGAATGATAACAGGATAAATGCAACAAGCCCTGATGTATTCTCTCCATCTCCATCACATGCAATATTAACATCATGTGCCATCTTGTAAATGAAATAATAGCTGTATATTCCACATGTGATAATTGAAAGAATTATGTATGAGGCAAGACCTCTGTCATCCTTTAATCTTGTACCTGAGTATGGTGGAATTGTGCCATTATTATAACCATTGCTGTAATTCTGATTAGCATTGTAACCCTGATTATAATTCTGGTTATTGCTGTTTCCATTGAAACTCTGCTTTACTTCATCAAAAGCACTTCCTAACTCTTTCTCAACCTTATTGAAGACCTGACCTGCCTGACCAGCAATATCCTGCTCCGGTGAACAATTTGCTCCACAATATGGGCAGAACTTAGTTGAATCTGGAATCTGTTTTCCACATTTTGTACAAAACATATTATTTCCTCCCCCTTATAAGTTTAGTTTGCGAATGATTCGGAATACAATATTGTTCTGTGGCTCAAAAACCACTACATTGCCATCTCCAATAAACATTCTATACAAGTAAACTATAACAAATGCCCCTGCTATTGTAAACATAAAAATTTTATAAAATTTAATATTTATTTTAGATTTAAGAAGCATAACTATCACAACAACCGGTGGCAGGAAAAAAAGTGGATGATACATGAACGCATCATGAATATTAAAATGCAGTAAAGATATCCATGCCCTTGACATTCCACAGCCTGCACATGATATTCCTGTTATGTATTTTATAGGGCATGTAACCCCGAAGCTTTCTAGTATCACATACAGCACAACAACTGCCGCAACTGATGTTATCACTTCTATTCTTCTATGCGATTTTCTTTTATATGTATTGCCTCCGCTCATTATTCCCCCTGATAATGCTTTTTATTACATTATAATCTCTCCTGCAAGCAATGCAAGACAAGGAAGCGTAATTATACTAATCAATGTAGACAAAGTAACTGCACCAACTGCGAGCTTCTGGTCGTGACCGAACTTAATCGCAAAAAGTGTTGTAATAGCCGCACATGGGCATGCCTCAAGTATAATTGTAATAACAGCAACCATTCCACGGGCATGTATCAGATACATAACCATAGTACAGATTACCGGTATAATAAACATCCTGAGAATAACCGTAAAATACACTCTTTTATCCTTTAAGATACTCAATAACGGGAACTGTGAAATAGTAATTCCTGTTATTATCATAGACAACGGGGTATTCATGCCTCCTACAACATTAAATGTATCCTTTAAAACATCCGCAACCGGAATTCTTGCAAGGAATATGACAAGACCGACCGCAACCGATATAATTGGTGGGCATGTAACAATCTTCTTTAAAAGTTCCTTGAAACTCATACTCTCTGAAACATACACAATTCCGACAGTCCATAAAAGAATATTGAATACAGTAACATATACGCTCGCATACAGTACACCTTCTGAACCATACATTGCCTGAATAAGTGGAAATCCCATATAAGCCGCATTAGAAAATGTAGTTGCAAATCTCATAATGCCGCGCACTTCCTTTTTCATCAAAAATGTTATGCCAATCGATAAAGCCATTCCTATGCATATAGTAAGTATGCTGTAAAAAAGCATTCTGCCCATATTCTTAAGAATCTCGGCATTGTATCCTGACATGTAAGAATTAATAATCATAAATGGAACAACAAAATATATAAGAAGGTTAGAAAGCATCCCCTTTCCTTCTTCGTTAACCATCTTAATCTTTCCTATAACAACTCCACACAGTATAAGTATGAATAACTCAAATACCTGCTTCGCGGTAATAAGTGCTAAATCCATAGCTCTCTTATCCTCCTTTTCATACACGCAAAAAACATGTTATATATTTCATCTTCTGAAATATATAACATGTTAATAGCAAAGTCAAGTAAAAATCTAATACTTTATCTCTGGCATAAGCTCTGCACTTATTACATTAAGCATACGTTCCATTGTCTCTAACTCTTCTTTAGAAAATCTGTCCTCAATCCTGCCCATTACAGTCTTAAGATATGTATTGCTGATATTATAATAATCTATATACTTCTGTGTTACCTCGAGATGATACTCTCTCTTGTCTTCCTCAGACTGTACTTTCTTTAAGTATCCCTTCTTAACAAGGTTATTAATCTTATACGCCGCGTTAGGAGATGATATATTTGCCATATCAGCAAACTGTGCCACAGTAGGTTTATCAAGTGCATATATTATCTCCATGCAGAAAGTTTCTACAGTTGTAAGAGATGTCTCCCTCTCCTGTAGCTTTTCAAACATTTTCTGATAAAAATGCATCTTAAACTTCGTATATACCTTACTAAAAGAATCCTGCAGCACCTTACTTTACCTCCAAAGCTTTTTTAATTGTTTATTATTATAACAATAGCTCTATTCTATTGCAAATGTAAGTTCAGCTGACACTGCAAGTTTTCCGTCAACATAAGCTTCTGCCTTTCCTACTCCCACAGGACCTTTTCTTGCTATAATCTCGCATGACAAGGAAAGCACATCCCCAGGTGTGACCTGAGCCTTAAACTTAGCATTTTTAATTCCTGCAAAAAGTGCTATATGCCCCTTATTCTTTTCTTCCGACAACAAAGCGACTGCTCCAGTCTGCGCCAGTGCCTCAATAATAAGTACTCCCGGCATTACCTTCTTCTGTGGAAAATGTCCTACAAAATGCATTTCATTGGCAGATACGCATTTAATACCACAAGCCTTCTTTCCAGGCTCACACTCCGTTATCCTGTCTACTAATAGAAATGGATATCTGTGTGGCAGAATCTGCTGTATTTCATCTGAATTAAGCTGCATGATTACACCACCTTTCTAAGCACGATGGACGCATTATGTCCACCAAAGCCAAGTGAATTAGACATAGCATAATCAACTCTTGACTCTCTTGCCTTATTTGGAACGATATCAAGATCACAGTCATCATCCGGCACCTGATAATTAATGGTTGGTGGAATTATATTATTCTTTACAGCAAGTGCCGATATAATTGCCTCAACAGCACCACTTGCACCTAACATATGTCCTGTCATCGACTTTGTTGAGCTTACCGCAAGCTTGTACGCATGTTCTCCAAATGCCATCTTTATCGCATTAGTCTCTCCCTTATCATTAAGCTTTGTACTTGTCCCATGCGCATTAATATAATCAATATTCTCTGGTTTTATTCCTGCATCCTTAACAGCCTCAGTCATTGCCTGTGCCGCCATGCTTCCGTCTTCGAGAGGGGCTGTAACGTGGTTTGCATCACATGTTGAACCATATCCTGCAATTTCACAGTATATCTTAGCGCCTCTTTTCAGTGCATGTTCATACTCTTCAAGAATAAGCACACCTGCTCCTTCTCCCATAACAAATCCGCTTCTTTCTTTATCAAACGGAATAGAAGCCCTGTTGACATCTTCTGCTTTGCTTAATGCATGCATTGATGTAAAACCACCAATTCCAAAATCAGTTATACAGCTTTCTGCACCTCCGCACACAATCACATCCTGATATCCATCCCTGATCTGTCTTAATGCATCTCCAACAGCATTGGTTCCACTGGCACATGCAGTAACAACACATGTACACATTCCATGTAGTCCGAATCTGATTGCAACATGTCCTGCCGCCATATTAGTTATCGACATTGGCACAAAATGTGGCGAAACTCTGTCATATCCTTTACTTTCGCCTCTTAAGCATTCTCTCTGTATAGTTGTAAGTCCGCCAATTCCACTTGATAATATAACACCACATCTTAATGTGTCTTCTTTGTCAAAATCTATAGCTGAATCCTTCACTGCTTCATCTGCAGCAGCAAGTGCATATATCGTGAAATCGTCCATTTTCCTTAATTCTGCTTTATCAACAATACTCTCTGCATCAAAGCCTTTTACTTCACCAGCAAGCTTGACTGCACTGTTTTCTGTATTAAAATGTGTTATCTTACCAATACCACATTTACCAGCCTTTACAGCTTCCCACATATCATTAACATTGTTTCCGACAGGAGTAACTGCTCCCATACCTGTTATTACAACTCTTCTCATATTGCCATTCCTCCGTCTACACAAAGTACCTGTCCGGTTATGTATCGTGCTCCGTCACCCGCAAGAAATGCTACTGTTTCTGCAATATCTTCCGGCTTTCCCATCTCTTTAAAAGGTATATTCTCCACCACTTTTTCTTTAACAGCATCTGACATTGCTCCGGTCATATCAGTTTCAATCATTCCCGGTGCAACCGCATTTACAGTTATATGTCTTGACGCAAGCTCTCTTGCAAGCGACTTCGTCATACCAATAACACCTGCTTTACTCGCAGAATAATTAACCTGCCCTGCATTGCCCATAACACCAACTACAGAACTCATATTAATAATTCTTCCTGCTCTCTGTCTTAACATAAGCCTTGAAACTCCACGCATCATGTAAAATGTACCCTTTAGATTCACATCTATAACTGCATCGAAATCCTCATCCTTCATACGTCCAATAAGATTGTCCTTAGTAATTCCTGCATTATTGACAAGAATATCAATTCTTCCGCCAAGTAAATCCACAGCTTCCCTAATTAAACGCTCACATTCCTCTGAATTACTCACATCTGCCTTAATTGCATGGATTTCAATTCCATACTCTCTGCATAAATTAACTGTTTCTCTGGCAGCCTCATCACCTGAACGGTAACTGAATACAATATCTGTTCCTTCACTTGCAAGCTTAACGCATATAGCCCTTCCTATTCCCCTGCTTGCACCTGTAATAAGTGCTTTTCTTCTCTCAGTCATTCCCTATCCTTTCCAAATCAATGTCAGATTTGCTCAACCAAAGCTTATATGTCCGATTTATTCAATCTATAATCTGTCATAATCTCATTAATAAGTTCCTGTACGCTCATTATCCGGTCAACTCTGTCTGCATTACTTCCTGCAAAAAACAGTCCATTATCCCAGTCACCCTTAACTGCTGCTATAAGTGCCCTGCTTATGCAATATGGTATACTGTCATCCTTCTTACATGCTGTAAGACAACCATTACATTTTCTTGCCGTGAAGGTTTCTCCTGCATCAAGCCTTTCAAGCAGTGGGCTGTTAATTGCACGTGCCGGCATTCCAACAGGACTTTTAATAATACGGATGTCTTCTCTCTTTGCATTAACAACAGCCTGTTTAAATGTATCTGAAGCATCACATTCATTGGTAGCAATGAATCTTGTCGCAATCTGTACACCTGCAGCACCTTTATTTACATAATGTGCCATATCTTTGCCATCAAACACACCTCCAGTGACAAAAACCGGGATATCCGCACCGGACTCTTCTATTACAGCAAGTACATCTGACAATATTTCATCGTTACTCTGTGTTTTTCCCTGTGTAATATCATCTGCACCAAAGCCTAAATGTCCTCCTGCCATGCTTCCTTCAATAATGAACATATCCGGATACACATCATAATGCTTCTTATAAGTTTTCATAATTATCCTGGCAGCCCTGCCACTTGAAACAATGGGTGCTGCCAGTGTATCTGTTCCCTTAGTAAACTGTGGCAGATTAAGCGGAAGTCCTGCACCTGAGATAATAATATCTGCTCCTGCTGAAACTGCGGTCTTACAGCTTTCCTCATAATGAGAAACTGCAGTCATAATATTTACAGCTACAAGTCCCTTCTTTGTACTTTCTGCTGCAATCTGCTTAGCTCTCTTAATATGGTAATCAAGTTCCCTTAAATTCGCCTTAAAGGGGCTGCTCTCAAAATCCTGTTCATCATAACCTGCATTAACAGAACTGATAACTCCACATGCCCCATTTGCTGCAACTGCACCTGCAAGTGACGAAAGAGAAACTCCGACACCCATACCACCCTGAATTACAGGAACATCAAGCACTTTGTCCTTAATCTGCATACAATTCCTTTCGCACAGCCTCATATTCTTCATATATTTGTTCAAATATTTTCTCAATTGGCTGTATCTTATCAATCTGGCCTGCAACCTGACCTGCCATCAGTGAGCCATTCATTGTGTCACCGTCAAACACTGCCTTGCGAAGAGAACCTAATGTATATTTCTCAAGTTCCATCTTATCAGCGCCTGCCTTCTCCTGCTTTACATACTCGCGTGACATCTCATTTTTAAGAACACGCACAGGAGTACCAGCAATTCTTCCTGTAACTATCGTGTCATTATCCTTTGCTTTAAGTATTGCCTGCTTATAATTATCATGTATAGGACACTCTGTACTTGCCAGAAGACAAGTTCCCATCTGTACACCTGCAGCACCAAGTGCAAATGCTGCTGCAAGCTGTCTGCCATCTGCAATTCCTCCGGCCGCAATAACCGGAATGTTCACACTGTCAACTACCTTTGGGACAAGTGTCATAGTTGTCATCTCACCGACATGACCACCACTTTCTGTTCCCTCTGCAACTACTGCATCAGCTCCGAAACGCTCCATTCTTATTGCAAGCGCTGCACTCGAAACAACCGGTATTATCATCATTTCGTTAGATTTCCATTTTTCCATATATTTAGCCGGACTTCCTGCTCCTGTTGTTACAATCTTTACATTTTCTTCCACAAGCAGTTCTGCCATTGCATCAGCTTCCGGATTCATAAGCATAAGATTCACACCAAATGGTTTATCCGTAAGTGTTCTGCATTTTCTTATGTTTTCACGAAGCATATCCGTGTTCATTCCACCAGCTCCAATAAGCCCCAGTCCGCCTGCATTACTAACTGCAGCTGCAAATTCTCCTGTTGCAATATTGGCCATTCCGCCCTGTATAAACGGATATTTTATTCCTAACATCTTATCTAATCTCATTATGCTGCTCCTTATTATGTCTCTATCAAAGCACTGCTCCAGCTAAGCCCCGCCCCAAAGCCCGCAAGAATCAGCTTTCTGCCTTTGTCAAAGCATCCGCTTTGTGCTAACTCATCTAGTGCTATTGGGATACTTGCCGCTGATGTATTACCGTATTCCGCTATATTTATATAGAACTTATCTTCATGTCCCGGATATTTTTTCTTTACATGATTGATAATTCTTTCATTAGCCTGATGGCACACAATATAATCTATGTCATCAAGTGTCATGTCCGATTTTTTCAATATTTCATCAATTCCCTGTTTAAGAACATCAACTGCAAAACGGAACACCGCATTTCCATTCATCTTTACATATGCATCCTGTGCACCTATACCTCTGCATACAAGTACATCAGTATCGCCTCTTGTGTAATTAATCTGTCTATACATATTGTCAGCCGCTTTTATAAGAACTGCACCTGCACCATCTCCAAAAAGCACGCATGTTGAGCGGTCTGTATAATCTAATATCTTAGACATCTGCTCGCTGCCAATAAGCAGTATGTATTTATAATCAGTGCTGTTAAACAGTGCCTGTCCAACATTTAATGCATGCAGAAAACCTGTACATGCACTGCTTAAATCAAATGCAAGTACATTCTCTGCCAATCCTAGTTCCTTCTGTACAATTGCTGCAGTAGATGGAAATGCATTATCAGCCGTTGAAGTTGCAACTATAACTGCACCTATTTCTGCAATATCCACACCCGATGTCTCTACCGCTTCATATGCTGCTCTGACTGCAAGTGATGTAGTATTTTCCTGTGTACATCTGTATCTTTTCTTAATACCTGTTCTTGTTGTTATCCATTCATCATTTGTATCAACAATCCGGCTTAAGTCATCATTCGTAATTATCTCTTCTGGGAGTGCTTTCCCTGTGGACACTATCTGAATGCCTTTCACTTTATCTCTCCCCTGTCTATATTCCTGAATTTGTCATATCTTGAATTAACAAGCTCTTTTGATTTCATCCTGCCAAGAATTCCGAGTTCTTTTTCTAACATTCTTGCTATATCTGAAAAACACCTGTCTCCTTCTGCAATTACACCGTCAACGAGTCCGGCAGTAAAAAGCTCCTGTGCAGTAAGCTTCATAATCTCACTTGCCTGTGGTGCTTTCTTAGCATCCTTATATATTATTGACGCAAAACCTTCCGGAGACAGAATCGAATATACTGCATTTTCAAGCATATACACTCTGTCGGCTGCTGCCAGTGCCAATGCACCGCCACTTCCGCCTTCACCTGTGATTACTGATATAACAGGTACTGTAAGCTTAAGCATTGCTGCTATACTTCCCGCAATCGCATTACTCTGTCCGTTGCTTTCTGCTTCCATGCCTGGATATGCACCTGGCGTGTCAACAAATGTTATGACAGGTCTCCTGAATTTTTCAGCCTGTTTCATAACACGGACTGCTTTTCTATACCCTTCAGGTGACGCCATTCCGAAGTTATATCTTATATTCTCTTCTATATTCTTTCCTTTACGGTTTCCAATAACAGTTACCGTTTTTCCATTAAATGAAGCAATTCCTGCAACGAGGCTTTTATCATCTTTATAGTATCTGTCACCATGCATTTCTATAAAATCATCGAAAAGCACTTCTATGTATTTCATAATATCCGGACGGTCACTTTTTCTGGCTGCAAGGACTTTCTCATATGGTGTTAAAACATTTTCACTGCTCATGCTTCTCCTCCGGTATTCACATGCATTTTCAATATCTTTGATAAAGTCTGCTTCATATCTTTTCTGTCAACTATCATATCTATCATGCCATGTTCTAACAGAAACTCTGAGTGCTGGAAGCCTTCCGGCAGCTTCTGTCCGATAGTCTGTTCAATAACTCTTGGCCCGGCAAAACATATAAGTGCTCCTGGTTCAGCAATTATAATGTCACCAAGACTTGCAAAGCTTGCGCTCACACCACCTGTTGTCGGATTAGTGAGATATGATATAAATAATCCACCAGCATCCTTGAACTTTTCAATTGCCGCTGTTGTCTTTGCCATCTGCATAAGCGAGAAAAGACCTTCCTGCATTCTCGCTCCACCGCTTGCAGCGAATATTATAAGTGGCAGTTTTCTTTTCATTGCATATTCTGTGAGTCTTGTAATCTTTTCACCTACCGCAATTCCCATGCTTCCCATAAGAAATCTTTTATCCATAACTGCAACAGCTGTTTTGACTCCGCCAATTCGGCATGTTCCAGTAACTACTGCATCCTGCTGGCCTGTCTTTAATCTGTTTGCTTCAACCTTTTTCTCATATCCCGGAAAGCTGTTTGGATTGCCTGTCTTAACCTGTGCATACAATTCCCTGAAACTTTTGTCATCACTTATAAGTGCAATTCTTCTTGATGGTGTAAGGCTTCCGTCTGCCTGTTCCTCACTATCCCTTAATCTGTTGATAGTACCCCACCTTTTCTTACGCTTTAAGAAAATGTCATTGATATTCATTTAACTGTAATTCCTTCCTTAAGCCACTTTTCAATTTCGGTATGATTCTTCTCCCAGAAACCTGTATTGTAATTTCCTCTTATAAAATCCTTATGATATGTAAGAAGATGCATGAACTCTCTGTTAGTCTTAACTCCTTCAATTATCAGTTCCTCAAGAGCTCTTCTTAATCGTCTTACCGCCTCAAGTCTGCTGCTTCCAGTCACTATAATCTTGGCAATCATTGAATCATAAAACGGACTCACTTCATAACCTTCAAAAAGATGGCTCTCAACTCTTACTCCATAACCATCTGGAAAATGTAAGAATTTAATAACTCCCGGTGTAGCCGCATTTATTCTGCACTCAATTGCATGTCCATTGACACATGTATCTTCCTGAGTGATATTAAGCTTCATTCCGGCAGCTATTCTTATCTGTTCTCTTATAAGGTCAATACCTGTAACCTGCTCAGTTACCGGATGTTCAACCTGTATTCTCGTATTCATCTCTATAAAATAGTAGTCACCCTGTTCATTCATAACGAATTCAACAGTTCCTGCACTATAATATCCTGCTGCTCTGGCAGCTCTTACTGCAGTCTCTCCCATGACTGTCCGCTTATCTTTACATAATTTTGCACTCGGAGCTTCCTCTAAAAGCTTCTGATTATTACGCTGGATTGAACAGTCACGTTCTCCAAGATATATTGTATTGCCATATTTATCTGCAAGAATCTGTATCTCAATATGCCGTGGATTGATTATCAGCTTCTCTATGTACATATCATCGTTGCCAAATGCAGCTTTAGCTTCACTCTTAGCGGTTTCAAATGCATTTTCTATATCTTCTCTGCTGAATGCCTTGCGCATTCCTTTTCCACCGCCTCCAGCTGACGCTTTAATAAGTACCGGATAACCAATTCTTTCTGCAATGTGTGCTGCTTCCTCTGCTGTTGCAACCAGACCATCAGAGCCTGGTACAACCGGAACCCCGCATTCAATCATAAGCTGCCTTGCCGACTGTTTATCTCCCATGCTGCTTATTATGTCTGCTGATGGTCCTATAAATATAAGATTGTTCTCCTCACATTTTCTTGCAAATGCAGCATTCTCAGACAGAAAACCATAACCAGGGTGGACTGCCTCACACCCTGTCAGTATTGCTGTTTCTATTATCGCATCCTGATTAAGATAACTTTCAGCCGCCTTTGCCGGTCCAATGCAAACTGCCTTGTCTGCTGCCATAACAGCAAGTGAATCCTTATCGGCTGTTGAATATACAATTACGGTTTCTACATCCATCTCACGGCAGCATCTGATTATCCTTAACGCTATTTCACCACGGTTTGCTATCAGTATTCTCTTAAACACTTCTGCTACCTCCGTTAATTAAGGATTACAAGCGGCTGTCCATACTCAACCATAGTGCCATTCTCTGCTGCCACTTCCTTAACCGTACCGTCACAATCTGCTGTAACTTCGTTCATCAGCTTCATTGCTTCAATTATTCCAATAACATCACCGGCATGAACGCTCTGCCCTGGTTTTACAAAAGGTTCCTCATCAGGACCTGCTGCTGTATAGAAAGTTCCAACCAATGGCGCTTTAATTTCTTTAATATGCTCATCTGACTGTGGCTGTACGTCCTGAATAGTTGTAACGGTCTGTTCCTGTTCTGTATTAATGCGAACAATATCTTTCTTTACAGGCACATCACATATGGCTTCGTGCATAGTTTTCTTCAGTCCAAGGCATACGCCATTCATCTCCAGATTCAGTTCGCTGCATCCACTTGCATCAAACTTATCTATAATCCCATAAATATCATTAATATCCATAACAAACTGTCTTCCTTAAAATCTTTATGTTAAGCTGCATTCTTGTCAACATACTCAACAATTGCTTTAACTGATGTAAGATTAGGAAGTTCTTCTTCTGGAACAGTAATTCCATAAGCATCTTCAACTGCCATCATAAGTTCCATAGAATCAAGTGAATCAATTCCAAGATCATCCTTTAAATTCGCTTCTAATGTAATCTTATCCTCTGAGCAGTTAATAGTATCCATAATAATTTCTTTTACCTTTTCAAATGTCATTGTTTTGTTCTCCTTAAATAATTTTATCTAAATATATTTAACTAATATATTTGAGCTAATTATAAGAGCACAAATCAGGTTTGTCAATACTATTTTGATATTCAAAGTATTTATTTTGTTTCACAGCTGAGTATTATTCCGCCTCGCTCAGCATAATAACTGCATAATCCTCCTGCTTTATATACGCACACATCCGTAGTACCATATGCCTGCTTTATCATATCAGCTATCTTATCTGCAAGAGCTTCATTCTCAACATGACATATTCTCAGCTTTCCGCCTTCATATCCTGCATCGTCAAGTAATGCCTGCAGTTTTACAAGAAGCTTTTTATCACCTCTGCATTTACCGATTGCTTCCAATGTTCCATGACTGCTTGCTGTTCCTATTACACTTATGCCAAGAACCTCCGCAGCCGATGCTACAACCTTGCTTACACGACCATTCTGTGCAAGATTATGCAATGATTTTAATGAACAGAACAGTCTTGTTTTCTGCATATATGCATCTATCGCTCCATCTATCTCTTCAAATTTCTTTCCTTCTTCAATCATTTGTTGCAATTGTTCCAGTATAATACGCATCTGTGGACCAGTGCTTTTAGAATCTATTACCCTGACTTTAGCCTGTGGATGTTCCTCCAGATATACTGCCCTCGCTGCCATTGCAGAATTATATGTTCCTGACATTCCTGCAGTTATTGTTACAACAAATATCTCATCATCATCACCAAAAGCTTCAAGCCATGCATCTATTCCAGGGCACGCAGTATATGAACGTCCCTTATGTTTTTCAAGAATATCAAGCATTCTGTGAATATCAAGCTGCCCATCATCACAAAACTCCTCGTTATCTGTAGATATTGTAAGCGGAACTGCCTTAAAAACCATTCCCCTAAGTTCTTTTATATCGCATGCTGAATCTGCTACTAATCTCATTATTAATCCTCCTGTTTGCCGGATATACTCCGTTTTGATGTAGTTTTAAATACTATGTCATATTGTATTTTATAACTTATAGTGTTACAATATACAAAAATAGCGTTTTTGTATATTTCAGGAGTACATTATGAATATAGTTAACAAAGATTCTAAAAATACATTTACACGAATGTGCATAGGTGAAGCAATAATCAAGCTTCTTAAAGACACTGATTTTGATAAGATTCGAATTACGAGTGTGGCGAAATGTGCCGGTGTATCACGCATAACTTTTTACAAATATTATGAATCAATCCATGATGCACTATGCGACTATCTTAATATTATTATAATTGAATATCTGGAAGAATGTGCCAACAACCCTGAAAACGGGAGCTTTCTGGATTATTCCCACATTCTTTTTGCACTTGAATTCTTTAACCGGTATAAGGATTATTTTCTTACTCTTTCAAGATGTGGACTTCATTCTATTCTTATTAACAGTATTAATAATTTTATGTCTGAACATTTTACGAATCCTAAGAATTACTCTGAGTACAGACTATACTGTTACTCTGGCGGATTGCTTAATACATTTTTAAAATGGGAAGAAAACGGATGTGACTGTGATGCTGGCGAGATAGCCAGGACTCTTGAAGAACTTTATAGTTAATAAGCCACTCCTTCCGGAATGGCTTAAATATTTTATAATCATTTATTAATCTGTGAATGCACTTTTCGACGTACTACTAGGAAACATATAACCTGCATAATTATCGTTGCCGTCCATGATGCCGGATATGATATGAACAAGTCATAAAGAGTTCTGTGACTTGGGAATATGACGAATATCCAGAATATTCTCATTCCTACAGTACCAATAACCGATAATATCATAGGTACTAGCGAATACCCCATTCCACGAAGCGCTCCCGGAAACAGATCCATTATTCCACATAAGAAATATGGTACTGTAGTAATTGATAATATCTCAACACCACATTTGATAACATCTTCACTGTTAGTGTATATCATAAGCACTTTATCACCAAATATATATGCACCGCAACCAAATACAAGTGATGCTCCTACCGAAAGTATTACACAATCTATAAGCACCTTGTCCATTCTCTTGAACTTTCTTACACCATAATTCTGACTTGTAAAACTCATGCAGGCCTGTGTTACTGAATTAATTGATGCATATAGAAAGCCAAGAATATTGTTGGCTGCTGTATATCCTGCCATTGCTGTTGAACCGAATGAATTAACCGACGACTGCAACAAAGCATTTGAGAAATTAATAACTGTACTCTGTATCCCTGCCGGAATTCCAACCTGAAATATCTGTTTAAGATAGTATCCCTTTATCTTTAGCTTTGAGAATCTCAACTGGTAACTTGCATCTGTCTTATTCAGACATCTTAATACAAGCACACACGATATAAACTGTGAAAATATTGTTGCGATTGCCACTCCTGCAACCCCTAAGTTAAACACAATAACAAGTACCATATTAAGGCATGCATTTATAATTCCCGCTGCTATAAGAAACATCAGCGGTCTCTTGGTATCACCAACTGCTCTAAGAACAGCCGCACCATAGTTATAAAGCATAAAGAATGGCATACCAAGAAAATATATTCTCATATACAGTGTTGAGAGGTTAATTACATCATCCGGTGTTCCCATAAGCTCAAGTGCCGGCTTAGCCATCAGCACGCCTATCAGCGCCATCACAACTCCGCTTATTGCTGCAAATGTTATCGCAGTATGCACTGTCTCTGACATCTCTTTATGTTTGCCTGACGCATAGAATCTGGCAGCCAGTACATTTGCTCCCAAAGAAACTCCTATGAAAAGATTAACAAACATATTAATAAGCGCTGTCGTTGAACCTACTGCTGCTAACGACTGGCTTCCTGCAAATCTTCCAACAACAATTATATCTACAGCATTAAACATTAGCTGTAATATTCCTGAAAGCATCAATGGCACTGAGAACGATATTAACTTATCCATTATTGTGCCATTGCACATATCTATTTCGTATTTATTCTTACTCATTGTAAATTTCCTTTATAAAACATTGGACAGACTATTCCCAATATCCAAGTTCAACACCTTTTTTATAGATTCCTACGCCCTTAGAATAATATCCATACGCATTAAAATGTGTCCAGTCTGAACGGAGTTTCACAGATATATACCCAAACGCTCCATATAACTCATCTATCTTTTCCTTTTTCAAACCACAATCATCCAGCCCGTTCTGAATCATATAGACTCTTGTATTAAAGAAATGTTCTCCAAATGCTTCTCTTAGCGCTGCTTCCCATGCAGTGTCATCAGCTCCTACATAGTCATCTCCATCCTCCAGATATGACTGGCTGTTGTCTGCAAGAGATGTTCCTGGATCATCCGTGTCCCCAACTATGATATAATTCTCACAGCCTGTATAATCAATCACTGCCTGATACTGGGAAATAAGCTCATCATAGTCATCCCATCCACCGTTACTTCCCATCTCAAGCACAAGAATATCATCCTTATGATCATATGCTGCTTTAGTTATAACAGCAGTACCTTGTGGAATAAACATATAATCAGGCTGTTCAAGACCTGTATCATCACATATTCTGATGCTGACCATATAATCCTCTATATTATAGTCATCATCCTCCATATCTTCCCAGTAATCTTCAATATCTCGTTTCTTATCAATCTGACATAATACGCCATCTATATATACAGTATCAGGATAATCATTATATTCAATACCATATCCGCTGAAATCATACATATAAACAGGATTCCCCTTATCATCCATAAGGCATACATCTTCATATGTATTCTTGTTAAGATTAAGATTACGGTCAGTATGCATCTTAAGGCCACCAGCTCTTCTCGCTATCTCCGCTGATGTCTCCCCTGATACACCAAAATTAAATGTATTAAGACCTGTAAGCTTTCCTAAAGTATATGGTGCAGTGTAATAACTTATATCAACTCTTCCTGCTTTAGTAAGTATATAAGCATCATCTGAGCCAAAGCCTTCCATCATGCTGTCGCCCCAGCAGGCAATTGATACAGTATCATTTGAATAATCCTTATCATCTTCATAAGGTTCTGTATAATCTTCTGTACCGATATTCTGTGAGACCTTCACAATTACATGTGTTTTATCTCCCCGTGGTTTTATGATCTTAGCCATATTAATAAGATTATCTTTAGTTTCCGGTCTGCCATTCAATACCACAGCCCCTGCGGCAATACCTCCTGCAAGCAAAACCACTGCAATCCCCCATATCGCTGCTTTCTTTAATTTCATAAACTCACCTTTTCTGCCCCTTATATATCTGGCACTTCTGTTATAACACTTATTTACCCGACCTGCAAATATAATGAAGCAATCAAAGCAAAGATTCAGTAAGGGTTCGATTCACATCACCCTGAAATAATTCACTTGAAAAAAAAAATAGAGCGGGTGATGGGGTGCCAGGTGCCTGTGGCACCTGCTTGGCACCGACCGGAGCGAAGCGGAGACCGAACCCGTGGGTTCGATTCACATCACCCTGAAATAATTCACTTAGACAAAAAAATAGAGCGGGTGATGGGAATCGAACCCACGTATCTAGCTTGGAAGGCTAGTGTTCTACCATTGAACTACACCCGCATAATCACTGATATCTCAATGCTTTGTTAAGATATCATAATTATATTATAAAGTCAAGTATTTTATGCCAATATGTTCTTTCTGACATGTTTTATCAACATATATACTTGACTTTATCTGTTCTTAGGAATAAATTATGTTAGTTGCATTTTAGTTTGTAAAATATTATGGAGTAATTTCAATGACTAATAATTCTGACCACATTTTTTCTAATGTAGATATAAGGAAACTTCTTATTCCTATCATGCTGGAAAATCTCTTGGCTTCACTTATGGGAACTGTTGATACTATGATGGTAAGTAATGTAGGTGCATCTGCTGTTTCAGCAGTATCGCTTGTTGATTCCATCAATATTCTTGTAATACAGGCCTTGTCAGCACTTGCTGCCGGAGGTGCAATCCTGTGTTCCCAGTACATAGGAAGCAGCAACCCTAAAGGTGCCAACCGCGCTGCGAGACAGGTATTTCTTGTCATGACAGTGCTGTCGGTTTTCATATCAGCAATATGTCTCATTCTTCGTGTACCAATGCTTAAGTTCATCTTTGGTTCGGTAGAAGCTGAGGTTATGGCTGATTCACAGGCGTACTTCCTGTTTACCCTGTTGTCATTTCCATTCATTGGTCTGTATGACGCTGGCGCGTCCATTATGAGAGCCCAGAAGGACAGCAAAAGCCCTATGATAATATCAATAATATCCAACTTCCTTAATATAGGTGGTAATGCGATTCTTATATTCGGACTTGGCATGGGTGTTGCAGGGGCTGCACTATCAACACTTGCATCAAGAGTTTTCTGTGCAGTTGTTGTAATTATTAAATTAAGAAACCCTTCTCAGACTATCTGCGTAAACAGATATTACACAATCCGTCCCGACTGGGATTTAATTAAGAGAGTCTTATATATTGGTATTCCTTCAGGTATTGAAAACAGCATGTTCCAGTTTGGAAAGCTGGCAATCCAGTCAACAGTTTCAACGCTTGGAACTGCTGCCATCGCTGCAAATGCTGTGACCAATATTCTTGAAAACCTTAACGGAGTTGCCGCACAGGGTGTAGGTATCGGACTTATGACTATAGTTGGCCAGTGCATTGGAGCCGGAAGAAAAGATGAAGCCATATATTATATAAAGAAGCTCAGTAAAATGGCTGAAGCTGCCATTATTATAAGCTGTCTTGTTGTATTTGCATTGTGCAGGCCGATTACCATACTCGGTGGAATGGAAGCAGAAAGTGCAAGAATGTGTTTTGAGATGACTCTTTTCATAACAATAACCAAGCCAATATCATGGGTATTGTCATTCATTCCGGCGTACGGAATGCGTGCTGCCGGAGACGTGAAGTTTTCAATGATAACATCGTGTGCAAGCATGTGGTTATGCCGTGTAAGCTTTACTATATTCTTATGCCGTGTATATGGCTTTGGTCCTATTGCTGTATGGATTGGAATGTTTGCCGACTGGACTGTGCGCGGTATCGTGTTCACTATACGTTTCCACTCCCGCAGATGGCTTAATCATCATATAATTGACTGATCTTAACGAATTGGATTAACGATAAAAAACGCATGCCAGATTGAAAAAATCGGACATGCGTTTTATTATTTTGTTATAAATTATAATATTGTATTGTAAACCATATTATTACAATCAGCCATTATCCTAGAATCCCTTACAGTTACCCTTAAGAGTTGCTCCTGTAATATTAACTTTTCCATTAATATTAGTACAATCCTCAATAATAGCCTTGCCAAATGTTACTTTATAACCAAGTGCAGATGGTTTTCCTGTAAGTGGCCAGTGATAATTATTACCCTTATTAGAATCTGAAATACAATTCTTCATTGTTACAACACCACTCTGGTTGTTTCTATCGAAACCATTAGCATAGTTTCCCTTAGCTGTACATCCAATAAGCTTATGGTTAAGAGGATCAAGGTGAGCTGCCTTTCCTGGTGTTTTATTATCTACTCCACCCATCTTAAATCCGTTACCATCACCATATATTCCATCACAGTATCCATTGTAGTTAGCCTGACAGTTTACAAGTGTTACTGCTCCATGAGCTGCATAACAATCCCAGCCATCATCACTATTGTATTCAGCTACACAGTTTTCAAAATAATTGCCTTCACCTGAATGAAGTTTTACTGCAAAACCATCAGCATTCTCACCCTTAGCATCTGCATTATGATGAGACTTGCAATTATAAAACTTGTTATTAGCTCCTCCGTTGCTTACCTGAAAACCTGCATCTTCATTATAACAGCATGTTACATACTTTAATGTATTATTAGAACCTGAAATAAAGATTCCATTATCAGAAGCATTCTTAACTGTAATGTTAGAAAGTGTGCTTCCATTACCTGATAATGTAATTCCTCTTCCTGAACTTCCGCTTGTCTGTGAGAAATCTATTGTCGCATTATTCTTTCCTGCAAGATTAACACCTGCTGGAAGTGAAACAGCTCCGGACTTAACTGTTCCATCAATAACTACTGTTTGTCCTGACTTAGCCTTCTTAAGTGCATCTGCTAAAGACATTCCACCAGCCTTAACCACATAATTACCTGATACAGATGAACCTGTTGATGAACCTGATGAAGAGCTGCCTGAACCTGATGAACTTCCTGATGAAGAACCAGATGATGAGCTGCCATTAGAATCAACCTGTACTTTGTAAATGTTGATTCCGCTGTTCTCTGAATACAGATATATGTATCCCTTAGAACCTGAATATGAATATGTTCCTAAAGAAGCTGTCTTATTAGCTGCAATAGTTCCAAGCTTCTTTCCATTAGAATCAGCTACGATTAAATTACGGGTAGAGCTTCCACTGCTTCTTAACACTACCTTTATTGTATCAGAACCTGACACTGGTACCTTAACTGAACGGTATGATGTAGTGCCTGTACCAGAAAGAGCCAGACAATATGTATATGCTGTGCCATCTACTGTTACAGATTCCGCCTTAACCTTCATATTCTTACTGCTTGTTGCCATAAGACCAAGTCCGTCTACTGTAGTACTTGATTTAATAGTTCCTAACTTCTTAAAATTAGAATTCTTGAAATTCCATGAATTCTGTGTTGCCGCATTAGCTGACAACACTGGTGCTGCTGTAAAACATACTAATAATACTGCAACAACAGCTGCAAAAACCCTTCTTGCCTTCTTAATCATTATTAACCTCCCATACATTATAGATTAAATAGCAAAAGAGGCGTTATTTTGCTGGCAGTGTCCGATATCATGCAAAATAAATCGCCTCTGATGCTAAAAATACCATAATAAGGATAAAAATGAAATGGCTTAAAATTACAAAGATTTACGCAAGTGTTTGTGCATTTTGTATAGTTAGTTCTGAAATATACCGTTTTCTTAATACATTTTTACTTAAGAACTGATTTATTGCTATTACACAATCACTCTCTATTATCTTTCAGGCTTTCAACCATATCAACCCTGTCAGCCTTTCTTCTCACAGTAAGAAGTGATACTGCATAGCATGCAATCACTATTACTATAGTCAGTATTATGCTCTGTGCTGTTATTACCGGTGTGTAAAGCACCCCCTCCATTCCAGAATATATCCTGAATACCACAACCATCATAAAATACCCTGTAAGCATTCCGACTGCTATGCCAAACGGTATTATTATATGGTTTACATCAATAATCATTCTGTTAATTTCACGGTTCTTAAGTCCGAGTACTTTAAGCATTGATATGTTGTGGCGGTTCTCTGAAATAAGCATATTTACAGATACATACAATGCCGCAATACATATAATCGCACCGATTACCGCAAGTGAATATATAATTGCACCCATCTCTGTAAGAATAGTCTTCATCTGCTCCCTGATGTCATCTGATGTCACCGTCTTAGATATCTCATCGCCTAAGTCAAGCTTCTTCTCTGACAGCAGTCCGTTGTATGTTCCGTCATCCCATACGAGCAGTTTTCTTGCATTGTTCTGGCTGCACACAAGCAACTTCTGGCTGTCATTCATTATAATTCCGCTTATTGTGACTTTCTTTTCTTCCATTGTAATAGGATTAACAAATGTAAATTCGTCCCCGGCTTCGAGCTTATAGGCGTATGCCATTACATTTGTAACATAATATCCATTGGAAAGGTCTGCCCTGCTACCATCCTCAGTATCAATATTCAGATACTTCACATCTGTATCCGCGCCTATCAGTGAAAATGAAGAGCCGTCATGCTCGTATTTTCCTATAACAAGCTCATCTGCTCCTGCCACTTCATCTGTCTTTAGGCGGTTAAGCACATATTCATACTTAAAACTTCCCATGCTGTCAGCACCTCTGTCAATTACATTATTGATAGAGTCTATAAACATAAACGCAACTGTTATCATCAGTGCCCCTAAAAATGCACCTAAAAATACAACAAGGCTTCTTCCCGGATTGGCAAGTATGCTTCTTAATGCGAACTTATTTCTTACCTTGCCCTTCTTACCGGCTAATACATGTCTTGTTCTGCTGTCACCATCTGCATTGCCATTAAGCATTTCTACAGTGTCTTTCTTTAAGAGCTTAGACACTTTATGTGCTGCCTCAAGCATATAGATAGCCGTAGGAATTATTATTCCTATAACCGCTATCGAAATTGGAAGTGTGAAATGGACCGGCATTGGCTCATAATCTGCAAGGCTCATTTCGCCATATGGCTGCTGTATTATCTTGGTAATAATTGTAACAATAATTCCACCGGCAAGTCCCGGAATCATGGCAAGCACACTGTAATGCCACATAAGTTGTCTTTTAGTGTAGCCAAGTGCTGACAGTGTACCAATCATTTTCTGTTCCTGCTTTATCTTTCTGCCTATTATAATAGCTATAAGTGCAACTGTAATAAGCGGCAGTGTAAACAGAAATACAAATGCCATAATAAGAAACATTATTGCCTGATCATCAACCATTGTAATTCTCTGGTTATTGTCTTTAGCAAGATAGCTGTTTATCTTGTACTGCTCGTTCATGTCTTTTCTGAACTGTGTCACATCACTGTCGTCACTGTATACTACCTTGTACTGACATGAGCTTGCCTCAAGCGCATCGTACGCACTATCTGTCATGTATGCAAGGAAAAATGATGTGATATTCTTGTATGAATCATCAGTATTCTCAAGCATATACAGGTAATCAGGTCTTAAGAAATATCCTGTAACCTTGTATTCTTTTCCCTTAATTGTGAGCCTGTCGCCAATACTTACATGCTCACTTTCAGCATATCCCTTTGATATAACAATCTCATCATCGTTAAATATGTCATTTCCATCAATCACCTCATAAAGGTCGATTTTCTTATTGCGTTTGAAAACCCTTACTTTATATCCGTCCTCATTAATATTTACATAATGCTCTTTCTCAAATGTAACATTATATTTCTTCTCTATATTACTAATCTCGTTATCCGGTATCTCCACATATGTTGTAAATGTGGCATCTTCCAGCTTATTATCTATAAAGAATTGGTCACCATATGATTTAATTCCTGTTCCTGCTATGTAAAAAAGATAGAACAGCAGCAGGGCAACTACGGTAAGAACTGCCGCAGCTATATAAAACGACAGATTCTCTTTAACATTTCTTAAATATCTCTTGTTAAGAGTCATAACCAGCCTCCTCATAATCACATTTTTTATAATTCAGATACTTGTTCTTTTACAATTCAAGTTCCTCTGCGCTGTGCTTACTGTTGTTATCTGTGCAGGAAGCAACCTGACCATCTTTAATTCTTATGACTGTGTCCGCCATATCAGCTATCGCTTCATTATGTGTTATGATTATAATTGTAGTCTTAAACTGTTCATTGACTTTCTCTATGAATTTCAGGACATTTCTTGATGACTTGGAATCAAGCGCACCTGTAAGCTCGTCGCACAGAAGAATCTTAGGATTCTTGATTAATGCTCTTGCTATCGCAACTCTCTGTTGCTGTCCACCTGAAAGTTCCTTAGGAAAACGATTCTTGTATTTGTCAATATCAAGTGCTTTCATTACCTCTTCTATATCCATTGGCTGCTTTGCAATATCAGCGACAACCTGAATATTCTCCTGCACAGTAAGGTCTGGAATCAGATTGTAAAACTGGAATACAAATCCAACATCTTCCCTTCTGTAGTCTGTCATTTTCTTCTTGTCACTTCTGCTTATGTTCCTGCCTGAAATTGTAATTTCGCCTGAATCAAGTGAATCAAGACCTCCAATCATATTAAGAAGCGTACTCTTTCCTGAACCTGAAGGTCCGAGAATTACATATATCTTTCCTTCTCCCAAAGACAGGCTCACGCCGTCAAGTGCGTTGACAAGTGTCTCACCCTCGCCATAATGTTTTCTTGCATCTTTAATATCTATAAACATATATTTCCTCCCCTCCTTTTTGCAGCTTTAACCAGCTTTTGTTATAATAGCGGTCAGTCTTTGCTGTAGTCACAACTCGCTTCCGTTAGTTTTCGCTAACTATACTATGATAATAACACTAGTAATCGCAATTAACAAGGGAATTTAATAAAATACGGCGCGCCAGTTTTTCTGACACGCCGCATTTTTAAGTAATTCATATTGTCACCTACCTTGATGTGAAAGTGGTTATCCTATCGATATTATAAAGAGGTATGTTAGTCATCCAGTCCTGCTCCCGATAATCTGACATAGATGTCCTCACTGCATAATCAGGATTATATTTATCACAAAATGCTCTTAAACTCTTGGCTCTTAGATTTTCCTCTGCCTTTACTTCAATTGGAATAACAGATGTTCTACCCTGCACAAGGAAATCAATTTCTCCTCTGGAATTCTGCGCAGAATAGTAATAAGGTACAATCCCTGCTTCACTGATAAGCTGCTGCAATACATACTGCTCCGTCAACGCTCCCTTAAATTCTGTAAAAATCCTGTTGCCATCAATAATAACTCTCGCATCTAAGTCCGTCATGGCAATAAGAAGCCCTATATCAAGCAAAAACATTTTAAATGAGTCTAAATCCATATATGCCTTCAATGGAAGTGCCGGCTTGCTAACCCTTGCTACTTTATGAATAAGTCCGCAATCAAGCAGCCACTGTATTGCAAGTTCAAAATCTTTGGCTCTCGCGCCCTCTCTGACCTGTCCATAAATGTATTTCTTATTTTCTTTCGCAAGCTGCATAGGAATTGAATCCCACACAAGATTAAGTCGTGGAACAAGATTAATCTCTGCATGTTTTGAAAAATCCTGCCTGTAATAATTCAACAGATTCTTCTGTATCTCACGAACCCTGTTAAAGTCCTTATTCTCTACATATGATGCTACAACTTCTGGCATTCCTCCAACATAATAATACTCCCTAAGTCTGTCTATATATTTAGAACCAAATGTACTTACCATTGATGTATCTTCACCCTTAAGTACATCTACATATCGCTCTTCCCCTAATGCACATAAGAATTCCTGATAGCTTAAGGGATACAAATCCATAAAGTCAACCTTGCCAACTGGAAATGAAGTGCCTGTGTGAAGTGCAACCCCCAACAGAGAACCTGCTGCAACAACCGCATACTCCGGTGCATTTTCACAGAAATATTTAAGTGACGAAAGTGCTTTAGGCACTTCCTGTATCTCGTCAAATATAATAAGTGTATTATGACTGTCAATTGTCATTCCTGTCTCTATACTTATTGCCATAATAATCCTGGGAATGTCAATTTCACCATCAAAAACATTCTTCATTCTTGCATTACTATCAAAGTTCACATATGCAACATTGTCAAAACATGTTCTTCCAAACTCCTTCATAAGCCATGTTTTTCCAACCTGTCTTGCTCCTCTGATAATAAGAGGTTTTCTGTCTTTTTTATCTTTCCATTGCTTTAACTGTTCAATTGCAAAACGCTTCATCAGACACCTCCTGAAAAATACTATAACCTGTGTATAATATTTTATTCCTTTAAGAGTGTATGGTCAACATTTTTATGGACGTAAAAATGTTTTTTATCACACTTTTATGTACGAACTTTTGTGTTATGTTACATTTTTCTGCACGAACTTTTCTCAATCCACTCATCTGGCATCTCAAAGTGCTGGTAATCTTTTGCATGTTCCCAGTCGCCGCCCCACTCAAATCCATGTTCTGCAAACACCTTATAGCACAAATCGTCATGGTCGATTTTGTGTGGAAATTCAATGCTTCTGTCCGTATACTTTTCAGCGTTGGCAGGTTCTACATTTCTTCTGCCATCAACATTTTTCACATAAGGATTATAAAGCGTGTTGATGTCAACCGCCAGCCCTAACGCATGCTTTGACAGCTTCGTTGAATAGGAAATGTATCTGAAATTAAATGCTGAAGAATTATTATCACTCATTGACTTCTCGTCATCAGCGTCATATTCATCAATAAGTCTGATTTTTTCAATCTCATAGCTAGCCTCGTAAAGCTGCTTAAATATATCAAGCACATCATCAGCAATCAGCCTGTTCACAACCAGCTCACCTGTGTGCGTTTCCCCATCAAATCCGACATGCAAAACTTTAAGATACCGCAAATCTTCTCTTGGAACGGTGCAGTTGTCCTTAAATGATTTTCCCTGCATCTTTGCAAATATGTCATCTGAAATTGGTGATATGGTAAATGGTTGGGTATTCATTTGCTTGCTCCTCTGTTTTTTAATCTAATACTCAAATTCTACTATCCTGCAATTCTCACATATGCATGCTTCCACTTTCGTTCTGTGGCTCGCCTTAAGCGGTGTGATTTCAACAAATCCCTTAGCTGTTTTCGCATTTGTGAATACTCCCGGCACTTCGTCGGCAAAGCTAAATGCTCCGTCTTTGCTACTAAAAAGGTATCCTTTCCGCATTTCCTTATTACATTTTGAACAAATCATATATAACACCTCATTCATTAATATCTTTACTAAGAACCGACATTGCCATGCTAAGTTTCTCTTCAAACTGCTCTGCTTTAACAAGTGCTATACCTTCATTGTCATCGCCAAGCACAACCAGCCTGCTGCCGTTCCCAAGTCCAAAAGTCTCTCTAGCCTCTTTAGGAATAACTATCTGACCGCGGTCATTCACTGTGACAACCCCCCACATGTGTTTGCCTTTCGGTGCTGGTGCCATCTTCTGCCCTTCAAGCTGCACATCGTCCTTTATTAAGGAATCCATCGTCACGCCATAAAATTCTGCAAGTCTGCCGCATTTTTCAATATCAGGAATTGTTTCACCACGCTCCCATTTGGCATACGCCTGCCTCGATATTCCAATAACCTCTGCGATATCCTCCTGAGTCTTCCCCGCAAGCGACCTCAGCATAATAAGATTCTCCTGTAGCATAATGTCAGTCCTTTCTGTTGTTATGTATGTATTATAATCCTTGTAAAATGTGGATTCCACCAATTGTAGTTGTCAGAAAAGTTGGAATTGTGTTGGCGTTGGTTGCGTAACATGTAAATTCATTCAAGCTTAATTTATTAACCTATATATTTTCTATGTGCATTTTTTACATTACTTTGTTTCACCATTGCGTAATGCAAAGTTGTGTCTATCTTTTCATGTCCAAGAAGTTTCTGTAACTGCTCCAAAGGCATTCCCTTATCAATAGCAACTGTTGCCATCGTCCTTCTGAACTTATGAGGATGACATTTCTTTATTCCAACTTCTCTTCCTATCTGTCGTATTCTAAGTTCAATTCCATTGATAGTTACTCTTCTATAAGGCTTTCTAAGTCCAACAAATAAAGCTTTATCATTATCTTTTCTTGTGTTTAAATACTCTTGCAAATGCAACTTCGTTCTAGCATCAAAATACACAATTCTTTCTTTATCACCTTTACCAAAAACAACACATTCTCTCTCATTAAAGTCTACATCTTCTCTATTAAGCCGTACCAATTCTCCTATTCTCATGCCTGTTGATGCCAACATATCAATTAGTGCTAAGTCCCTTATTTCTGTACAAGCATCTCTTAATCGTTCCATCTCATCATCCGAATATGTTTCTTTAACTGGGATGACAGACTTAATTTTATGTATTCTTCTTACCGGACTCTTTAATATATAATTTTCCTCTTCTAACCAATTAAAAAAGCTCGATAAGTTTCTTCTTATGTTATCAACACTTGTTTTACTCACATTATGCGTTTTTTGATACAAAGTAAGATAATGTCTTAAATCATCTGTAGTAATAGCTCTAACATTCTTGTTCACTTCATCAATCATTGCCATTATTGTCTTTTCATAGTAATTTAATGTTCTTTCCGAACGTCCCTCTAGCCTCTTCGTAGAAATAAATCTAATTAACAATTGGTTAGAGTCATCCTCTATTTCTTCATCATTCGATAAATCCTCTAGAATTTTTTTCAGTTTCATCATCTGTAAATTATCTAATGTATCAGACATTTTAAACATTATAATATTTACTAATTCTTGCTCCATAATATATACCTCCTCGTATTGTATATATTTATTGAAACATGAAATATATTTTAGTAAATACCTTTAGTAAATATTCTGCATTATGAACATAAAACTTTTTCTTACTTAATCCACTTCTATCCCCTATAATTGTACACAACTCAAGTAATTTGCAGCTATATATTGACAATACAATTCCCTATCAGATACAGATAAATCAACAGGAATATATTTGCTAATATATGGAATCAGAATCTGAAAGCACCTTATTCCCCATAAAGTATTTGATGATGTGTTATTTTCAATAATTTCATCTGTATACGACTTTTCATCACTATCTAACAAATATTCCATTTTACTACATTCATATGAATATCCCGGTGCAAAATTATTATTATATAATAATATAAAATACTTATCATCATTAAAATTCATTTGTTGTAAATCATCTTCTACCTTTTTTAATTCGCTTTGTAGATAATCAAGAAATTTATCATATTTTGCTTGAGTTTCATTTACAAACCGTGCCTTAAAAAATAGCAAGCATTGATATACAATTGAATAGTGTTTTTTCCCTCCTATGCCATCAATATTCTCAACTGCCGACGGATAACGCTTTTCAAGTTCCCTGTCTAAAGATATTATGTAATCAAGTATAGTATCTGTCACTAAATTTAGGGGCTTTTTAACTAATTCTTCCTTTTTTAGATTTATTCGTTTTTCTATATTATCAGATAACAACTTCATTGATTCTATAATCACATTTATTGTAGGCACTATATCTTGTTCTAAAAGCAATGGTCTAAAATATGAATTATCTGATTCTGGTTTGCACATTCTCAGAATATAATCACATTTTGTTTTCACAATAACCCCATCCTTACATGGATTAAAAGGTCTAAAATCTTCCAAATAAACTATCTCCTCGTTCCCTCTGTCATTGATATACTGTGTGTCTACAGGATGTGCTAAAATTTGGCTTCTTAATGTTCTAAAACCACATATAGTTGCATTATTTGTAAAACATTTTTCAATTGCTTTTCTCTGTTTGTTAATACCTATTCCAAGCAATAAATTATTTATATCCAACATTCCTGTTACAACAACATCAATATTACGAATCAAAAAACATAATTCAGCAGATGATCTTTTACCATTTTCAAAGTATTCTTGTATATCTTGCATTGCATTATTCATTACACATAATGTTGAATTACACTTTACATAGTTTCTACTGTTATCTAATTCACAAAGGCGTCGAACTTTTTCCGCACATATATTGTGGTTGGTTCTCCATAATTCATAATCAAACCCCATAAATATCATACCTCATAATAAAAATTTCACTTACCATTTGTCGGAATAGCTATATCTTCACGATATAGCTGTTCAATACATCTATAAGTTTATCAAACTGCTCAGGTGCATCTTCTCTCCATTCATAACTATATCCTCTACCAATAGGCTTACATTTTACCAATTTGATAGTCTCTGGCTTTGAATATTCATCAACAAAAAAATCCCATTTAAATGTATCTGTAAAAATAACTGTATTTATTTTCTTTACTGATAAATGCCTCTCAATTTTTGTTCTCCAGTTTTCATAATAATTTTCAAAGTCTTTTTTATATATAGCTTCTCTACTACATGGGGATTTAACTTCAACTGTAGCTATATATATGATATTATCATTATCTTTGTTATACCAATCCCAGTCCTTACATATTAACAAGTCCGGCGTTGTTGGTTTCTTCTTACCATCTTTAGAATCAATATACAAACCCGAATACATATAATAATCATGTAATTTTGAGTTACCCCCTTTTGTATCAACACATACAATGTCATATAGCGGATAAAGTTGTTCTAATAAGCGCTTAACTACATCATTTTGAAAATTTATTTCTCTTGTATCATGATTATTTATGTATTTTTGAATCCATCCTTGATATGTATTAAAATCAACCATATTACATCCTTTGCCATTTGTCAGAGTAACAAATTTATTGCTATTCCCACCTATTTGCGTCTGTCCATCGCCTTTTTGGAGTTGTTTCTTTCCTGTCACACCTAGAATAACAGCCACTTCTTCCCCATATATTGCATACCTCATATGTCTTTCCATCGATTGGATAAACATAATGATGAATGCATCCTAAGCAATATTCTGTTTCAGGTATTCCATCTACATTATTATGTAATACATCCATTTTCTTTTCTCTCCCATATTCATATATTTACCCCTGATACATCAAGTTCGCCTGACATAAGTTTACAAAGTAAGTTATCTCTCATTGCAATAAGTCGACAGTTTTCTTCATAGTTAGCTTTTATAACAGCATCCATTGGGCTTACTATTTCTTCAAACTTATCCATCAAGGCCTTATTAGGTATCTGAATAGACATACCATTCATAGAGTCTTTATTTATTGAGCCAAATACAGTTCCTTCGCCATTATAAATATCAAATTGGTCTTTTAAACTGTACATAGTGTATAAAACAAAAGATTGATGATTATCTTTTGACCCAACAGAACATAAACCTCGACCAATGCAACATTCCTCATAGGCAACATTAACATCACCTACGGGAGCTCGTACACTTATAAGAACTGTGTTTTCTTTGGCCAATCTTTTAGGAGCAGATGTAAACAATCTTCGAGTTGGAAATCTATCCCCAAATTCTGCTCTTCCCTGATAGAAAACTGTTCCATCCCCATCTTCATTATATGTATCACCCTTAGGAGATTGTCCCATAACAATTTCAGCGACATCAGAAAGAACTCCCTCGATACATTCCTCTGAAGCATCAATTGTCATTTTTTTATATAATGCCATCGCCTGCTCCGATAAATTCCTATTAATCTCATCATTTACAAAAATTTTTTTATCAATAATATTCAAAATGGAAACTATCTTCTTTTGCATTTTGAGTGTAGGATATTTCACTGTAATATCCTGTACATTCTTTAATGGCAACTTAGGTTGTACAGCCCCGACTATTCCTTTTCTAATTTCTTCTTGACCAATAGAAGATGTTAAATAGTAGTATAAATAATCTCTATCTAGATCTTTTATATTAACTATTTTATCACAATTTTCAGTTTGATTTGCTTTATCTAGACTTTCTCCAACAATTGCAATCAATCCAATAGTTCCAACCACACTGATTAATATATCACCTGAATCAACAGTGTATCTTGCTATTGATTTATGAGTTTCATCATCAACATATTCATATTCAGAATTTAGTTCTAGAACTTTACTCTTTCCTAAATTTTTTATTCTAATATATGGATGTGAATTTGGTTGTTTAGTCAATTGCTTTCCCTTAGGAAGTCTTTTTCCTCCTTTTACATCAGCAAAATTTTTCATTTTGCCTTCATTCCATATCTTCACATAATCACCTACCCACTGTATTTTCTTAAAACTATATTAAAATTACTCCTACAAATCACAATTTATTTTGTCTAATACTATCAATTGTACTTTCTTCCATCGTCTGCAACCATTAAATCAGTTGTATTATTAATACTATACCTATTATTAATTGAAACCGGATCAATATTACTACTCATCAGTTCAGCCTGTCTGATTACAGTATCTACTGCGCCTTTCGCCTTTTCTGGTGGATACTTATATTTTCTAAGCAAATGCTTCACCTGTGTTCTCATATAAGCTCTAGCTGACTCTTTTTTATCCCAATCAACTGTTCGGCTTCTACGAATTAAATCAGTCAATTCATGAGCCATTTCCACTAATGTTGAATCTTTCATATTTCTAAGCACATCCGGATCAGCTACCAAAGCATCATAAAATGCTAACTCTTCTCTAGTTAATCCTTTATCATCACCAGCATTATAAGCATCAGTCATTTCTTTAGAAAGATTTATTAATTCTTCAATAACCATTGCACTATTAATCATACGATTATTATACCTAAGAAGAATTTGCTTCATCTTTTCTGAAAATAACTCAGACTTTACAACTCCTGTTCTAGAAAATACTACTATGTTATTCTCCAGAAGTTTCCTCAACATTTCCGCTGCAAGATTTTTGTGTTTCATCTTCCTAATCTTTTCCATATATTCATCAGAAAGAATTGAAATTTCAGGATTTTCTTTTCCAACTTCTTCAAATATATTGAATACCCCATCTTGTTCAATAGCTTGCTCAAGTAGTGTCATAATCTTAGAATTCACTTCATTTCTTGTCATTCCACCATTAATTTTACAACCATATTTGCAGACACCTGCTTTTAAGCACTTAAAAAATTCTATTTCTTTCTTAATCCTTATATCTAGTAAGCTTCTGCATAAAGTCTCCGACTGACTAAGTCTTGTAGCCTGTTTCAAGAATTCCTTCTTTTCATCTTCTTCAAACCCCAACACAAAATTTACACCGTCAGCTATTATCTTAAGTCTAATATTATCATCATCTTTAAAGAAATCATCGTAGTCAAAACCGTATATCATATCTCTAAGAGACTCAAGTGTTCCCATTGCTACAGATAAAGCTACTCCCAAATCAGGTACTTTATCTTGATCTCTTGCAGTATATTGCCTTAAAGCATTTCGAAGCTCATTCGCCATTCCAATATAATCTACAATAAGACCAGCTTCTTTATCCTTATAAACTCTATTAACTCTTGCTATAGCCTGCATAAGATTATGTCCCTTCATAGGCTTGTCTATGTACATAGTTGCCATTGATGGCACATCAAATCCTGTCAGCCACATATCTACAACAATGGCAATTTTAAATTCACTTTCTGTATTCTTAAATTCAACCATTAATCCATCTCGATATGTCTTATTCCCTATAATATCATGCCATGTTGGATCATCCTGATTGCTCGATGTAAGAACAACCTTAACTTTTCTCTTCCAGTCTGGTCGTTTACTAATAATTATTTTATACAGGTTAATGGCTATTCTTCTGCTCATGCATACAATCATTGCTTTTCCTGTAAGAACATATTGTCTATCCTCATAATGTGCAATTATATCATCAGCTAAGAGATTTAGACGTTCTTTAGAACCTATTATTGCTTCGAGTGTTGAAATATCAGATTTTGACTTTTCTATGTCATATTCACTCATTTCTTCTGAATAACTCTTATAGACATCGTCTATTCTTTTAAGAACATCCTCATTAAGTTTGATTTTAGCAGTTCTATTCTCATAATAAATTGGGACTGTGGCACCATCTTCAACTGCCTGAGTCATATCATATATATCAATATAATTTCCAAAAACCTCTACTGTTGATTTATCTTCAAAATCAATTGGTGTTCCTGTGAATCCAATAAAAGTAGCATTAGGCAGAGCATCTCTCATATATTTAGCCATACCTACTTTCCATACACCTGATTTTCTATCCAGTTTTTCTTCTAAACCATACTGCGAACGATGAGCTTCATCTGCCATAAAGATTATATTGCTCCTATCACTAATAATTTCATCACTTTCTTCAAATTTTTGAATAGTTGTAAATATAATACCGCCCGCATTAACACTAAGTAATTCTTTAAGATGGGCTCTACTTTCAGCATGTTTAGGCGTTTGTCTTAGCAACAATTTGGAACTTGCACAAAATGTTCCAAAAAGCTGATTATCCAAATCATTTCTATCCGTCAATACAACAATTGTTGGATTCTTGAATTCAGGGTTACTTACAATAAGACCTGTATAGAACACCATAGATAAACTTTTACCACTTCCCTGTGTATGCCATACAACGCCCACCTTATTACTTTTTTCTTCTATTGCTTTATAAGTTCTTTCAACCGCTTTTTTTACAGCAAAATATTGATGATAACCTGCAAGGATCTTTACTGTTTTTCCGTTAATACTCTGATAAACAATAAAATTTCTTATAATATCCAGTAATCTCTCCTTTGGAAACATTCCATTAAGCATAGTCGTATAAAAGTCTATACTACCTTCATCTGGTCTTTCGCCATTTTCAGATTTCCAAGCCATATACCGCGTAAAATCAGATGTAATAGTTCCAACTTTGGTACTTAACCCATCACTGATAACATTAAAAGCGTTATACCAAAACAATTTAGGAATATCTAACATATAATTTTGTATCTGATTGTAAGCGTTAGTTATAGTTGTATCTTCATTTGCTGCATTTTTAAGCTCAAAAAGAATCATAGGAATACCATTAATAAACACCAATATGTCAGGTCTTTTCTGCTTATAATCAATAATTGTATATTGATTTACTACTTTAAAATCATTTTCTTCTGGATTATCAAAATCAACTAATTTTACGGTATATGTCTTGTTCTCGGAATTATCTCTATATGGCACAGGAATACCCTCAATAAGGTATTTGTGAAAAGATGCATTTAATTCTTCTAACTTTAATAAGCCTAAATTCATAATTGTCTTATATGATTCTTCAATAATAGACGCAGTAATCCCCTTATTAATCTTAGCAATAGCCATCTCATAATAAGTCTTTAAGATTACATCATGATAATCTCTTTCTATATCAGGTCCATAAAGATACTCATATCCTTTGCCTTCTAAATCAACAATTATTGCTTGTTCTAAAGTATTCTCTTTAATCTGCATCCTTCATCTTCCTCCTTAAATCCAACAAATTGTTGTATTTAATGTTAACAATAACTTAACTATATTCTTGTAAAACAATTACCATTTGTCGGAGTAAGTCTTATAACAAATCTTTTAACTTCGTCCCGTTTTTATCCTTCCAGATAATCATTCCATTTGTACTTCTGCCTGTCACAAAGTTTGCGGCCGTTGAAGAGCTTTTAAATATTACGTTCTTCTTAACTATGCCTCCTTCTACATACTCTTCACGTGTAGAAATTATAGACTTAGCACCTCTGAATTTCTCACTCTGCGCTACATCCACAGAAACTGTAGATCCCTTTAAAACTACAAATTTCTTTTTTTCTACATCATATTTAGCTTTTGCATTGTACCCTTTTCTTTTACTTTGTAATATCAGATCCATATTGGCCTCCTATAGTTCTAATTCAGAGACATCTAATTTTCCAGACATTAAACGAGGTAAAAGAGTATCTCTTGTTTCTGCTAATTTTTCTGTGCTGATTCCGTTCTTAAATATTTCATTAAAAATGGTCTGACATAATGCATCAAATTTATCCACTAAATCCTTTGGTGGAATGATTATTTCTTCATTTTCCAGGAACCCTTTTATATCAAGATTCTTTATACCGGTTGTGCCGTTTTCATATAAGAAAAAGATTCCCCTTTCATACAGATACTGCCAGTAATAGTAGATAAACATGCTGTATCCATCCTTCGGTTTAATAGCCCTACAGAAGTTTGTACACACCATTCCTTTGTCGTATCTATCCAGCAATGACTGCGATATGGAAGCAACACGACCTGTAGACTGTGTTGGACTTCCCCCGGATATCTCGACCACTATATCTCCTGCCACAAGCTGTTTAGCTGCATAGTTCTTAGGCAATATAAATCTTGTAGGCATCTTGCCCTTGTTTCCTTCTTTAACTTCCGGTATATCAGCACCTCTTACACAGTAAACCTGTTCTGTATAATTTCCTTCTTTCTCTTCCTTTCCCCAATCTCCACCTAAGGTAGAGATAACAAGATCAGAAAAAGTTCCTTGTTTCCACTTTGCACTCTCTGGATTGTCAACAAACCATTCTTTAAAGACAGCCTGCGCCTGCTCCGACAAATTCCTATAACTTTAAGCAACTTTCTCCGACAAATTCCTATTAATTTGATTATTAATTTCTATCTTCTTATCAATAGTAGATATATATGATGAGATTTTTTTCTGATTATCTAATGAAGGAAATTTAAACTTTATCTTTTCTAATATTGAAACATAAAGATTCTTCTGAACACTTCCAACTGCTAAATCCGCAAATTCTCTCTGCTTACTTTTCAACATATAAAAGATAAATTCTACATCTGCATTATTCTTAGGTTTAATATTTATAGTAGCTCTATTGCCACACATATAATCTTTTATTATTCCTACCCTACCAATTGTTCCAGATTTACTAATAACAATGGTATTAGGTTCAAATAATAATGCACTTTTTTTAGCACTCTTAAACCCTTCCTCTGTTAGCGTTTGAGATGTATGGTATATATATCCATCATTGATGTCTACTGCTCTACACCATTTAACTGAACCTCCAAAATACTCTGGATGTTCCTTTGATGGGTTTACATATCCTTCTTGAAAATCACAGTATTCTCCCAATTCTGCTTCTTTCCATTTGATCATATCTGTATCTCCTTACTCCTACAAATCACAATTTATTTTCCCTCACCATATCCAATTGCAGCTAATTTTCTTTTAATTTCATCCTCTAATGTGTGAGATTCTTTAAATAATCCATACAATTCGGTTGTTAATCTTGTCATTTTTTCTTCAAATGGCTCACTATCTTCCTCTTGCTCTGCAATTCCAACATATCTACCTGGGGTAAGAATATAATCCTGATCGGCTACTTCTTTTAATGTTGCAGATTTACAAAATCCTTTAACATCCTCATACTGTTTTCCCTGTCTCCAATTCTGATAAGTTGATGCAATTTTCTGAATATCTTCTTCCGATAATTCTCTTACCTTTCTATCTATCATATGTCCCATATTTCTTGCATCAATAAATAATATTTTATTCTGCGAATATTCTGTTTTACCTTTTCTAAGAATCCACAAAGATACAGGTATTCCTGTTGAATAAAACAACTGACCCGGTAATGATACTATGCACTCAACTACATCTCCGTTTATCATATTCTTACGAATTTCACCTTCATTTGATGTATTTGAACTCAATGAACCATTAGCTAGTACAGTACCAGCAACTCCGCCTATAGGATTGAGATGGTGAATCATGTGCTGAAGCCATGCAAAATTTGCATTACCAACAGGTGGTATTCCATATTTCCATCTAACATCATCCTGTAGTCTTTCTCCTCCCCAATCTGAGATATTAAAAGGTGGATTCGCAAGAATATAATTAGCCTTTAATGTCTTATGCTGATCATCATGAAATGAATCAGCATTATGTTTCCCAAGATTAGCTTCCAAACCTCTAATTGCAAGATTCATTTTTGCTAATTTCCATGTAGTCGGATTAGACTCTTGTCCAAATATTGAAATATCTCTTACATTTCCTTGATGTTCTTTAACAAATCTTGCCGACTGACAGAACATGCCTCCCGAACCACACGCCGGATCAAAAATTTGTCCTTCAAATGGTTCTATCATTTCTACTAATGTTCTTACAATGCAACTTGGGGTATAAAATTCTCCTCCTAATTTCCCTTCTGCGGATGCAAATTTACTCAGGAAATATTCATATACTCTACCAAGGACATCTTTTTCCTGAGCTGCAGTAGAACCCACTTCTATATTAGTAAAAAGTGTAACTAATTCACCCAATCTTGTTTTATCAAGCTCAGGTCTGGAATAATTTTTAGTCAATACTCCCTTTAAAGAATCATTTTCTCTTTCTATTGCTTCCATAGCATCATCTATTATTTTACCTATATCAGGACTAGTAGCATGACTTTTAATAACCGACCATCTTGCCTCTTTAGGAACCCAAAAGACATTCTCGGCAAGATACTCATCTCGGTCTTCCTCATCACCATATCCTTCTGAAAGTAACTGTCGATATTTCTCCTCAAACGAATCAGATACATATTTCAAAAAAATAAGTCCTAACACTACATGCTTGTATTCAGCAGCATCCATATTAGAGCGTAATTTATCCGCTGCACTCCATAATTTTTCTTCAAAACCTACATTTGTTGTTCCTGTTGCCATAATGTTTTTCTCCTAAATAAATATATTTTTATTATATTTAATCGTATAAATATTTTCAACTTGATAATCGTTTATCACTTTTCATTGACACAGTCTATTCAAAAGTATCAAACATATTATATGTATCATAATATATACAACTATCGCTATAATAGATATTCCAATATTAAATCTAACTAATGACAATATCCATAATATAAATATATGTATACAATAAAATATCATATATAAAACAGAACCCAAAAACGGATTACTACCTCTTCTGTAATAAAATCCTACTATGTTATATGTAATTACTTGTATAATCGGCTCCGCCATCATATTCAATAATAATGGTGGAATAATAAAAGGAATTTGATTTACATATAAAGTATATCCATCACCTAATGCATCAAAGGGATTTGGAATGTAAAATTGTCTTATAATGAAAAAAATTACAGCTATTAATTTATATAATTTAATCTTGATCACATCCTCTTTTTTATATATTTTTACTTTATTATATCATTATCCCCCTTTTCTCCTCTCCATTCAACATCTTTTTTACGACAAAATTCGACAAACCATATTATCTTTAATCCCCCAAACCTTTCCATTGTTATTTTCCCCAGCCTATATTATAATTTTTATTAACTACACCAATGAAGGTGTTTTATTAAATGAAGAAAAATAGTTTTTTCGCAGCCTGACGTTTAAATTGCTGGTGGGCATTATTGACGGCTCTAACAATTAATATGTTTCTTTGACATATGTAAAGTGCTATAATCAGCACATGAATACACGCGCCTGCGGCGCAGAAATGAGGTAACATATGCCATTTATTAATTCTAAGATAAGCACTTCTCTTACAGAAGCACAGGAAACTGAAATCAAAACACGTTTAGGTCAGGCTATCCAGACAATTCCTGGCAAGTCAGAAAATTGGCTCATGGTCGGTTTTGAGCCTGACTACAAGCTCTACTTTAGAGGAAGCAATGCCGAGCCTATGGCTATGGTCGAGGTCAGCGTTTACGGCAGTGAGAATCCATCTGCCTTTTCTAAACTCACTGGCCAGATATGTGACATTTTTAAAGATGTTCTTGGAATTGCACCAGATCATGTATATGTAAAATATCAGGCTGTTTCTAACTGGGGATGGAATGGAGATAATTTCTAATATGCATTAATAAGCGGGACACTCTTTTATGAATGTCCCGCTTATATATTTTCTAAAATTCTTTTCTTTCCATAATCCGCACACTAATTGCATAAGAGAGCAAAAAAGCACTTAATACATTTGTCTTTACCAGCTTCGCAAATGCAATCAACGATGCCGTAACCGGCAGAAACACCAATACCACAGGAATCTGGGAAGCCATGTCTCCAAACCTTTCCATTGTTATTTTTCCCAGCCTATATTATAATTTTCATTAACTACACCAATGAAGGAGATTTATTAAATGAAGAAAAATAGTATCTTTTGCAGCCTGCCGTTTAAATTGCTGGTGGGCGTTATTGCTGGCGTCCTGGTGGGACTGCTGTTAAGTTCAACTGATGGCAATTCATTTTCACGCGCCATTTTGAATATTGTTGTAACTCTGAAATATATTCTCAATCAGATAATTAATTTCTGCATACCGCTGATAATCATTGCATTTATTGCACCTTCGATTACTCAGATGGGTAAAAATGCATCAAAGCTTCTTCTGATTGCAGTTACAATCGCATATACATCATCAGTTGGTGCTGCATTTTTCTCTACAGCATCCGGATATCTTTTGATACCACATTTGTCAATATCCTCTACTGCTGATGGATTGAAAGAGCTTCCGGCTGCGGTTTTCGAATTATCAATCCCGCAGATAATGCCTGTTATGAGTGCACTTGTGTTCTCAATTATGATTGGACTTGCTGCCGCTTGGACAAAAGCAGAATTGATTTCAAATATTCTTGAAGAATTCCAGAAAATCGTGCTTGCTATAGTTTCAAGAATCATGATACCGATTCTTCCATTTTTCATCGGACTCACTTTCTGCGGACTCTCATACGAAGGTTCAATAACAAAGCAGGTTCCTGTGTTCCTGAAAATCATAATTATTGTATTAATCGGACATTACATTTGGATGGCTCTGCTTTACACAATCGCAGGATTGTATTCTAAGAAGAACCCGATTGAAGTAATCAGACATTACGGTCCTGCATACCTGACATCAATTGGAACAATGTCATCTGCTGCCACACTCGCAGTTGCACTCCAGTGTGCCGGCAAATCAAAGGTTTTGAGAAAGGACATGGTCTCATTTGGAATTCCTTTGTTTGCAAATATACATTTGTGCGGCTCAGTGCTGACAGAGGTATTTTTCTGCATGACTGTATCAAAGATTTTGTATGGCACTATTCCATCAGCCGGAACTATGATTCTGTTCTGCGTGCTTCTCGGAATATTTGCAATCGGTGCACCTGGCGTACCTGGCGGAACAGTTATGGCTTCGCTCGGACTTATTACCGGCGTGCTTGGATTTAACGACACTGGAACTGCCCTTATGCTTACAATATTTGCACTTCAGGACAGCTTCGGAACAGCCTGCAATGTAACAGGCGACGGTGCGCTCACACTTATCCTGACTGGATATGCAGAGCGCCACGGCATCAAAGAAGGTACTGACAATTAATATATTTCTTTGACATATGTAAAGTGCTATAATCATCACATGAATACACGCGCCTGCGGCGCAGAAATGAGGTAACATATGCCATTTATTAATTCTAAGATAAGCACATCTCTTACAGAAGCACAGGAAACTGAAATCAAAACCCGTTTAGGTCAGGCTATCCAGACAATTCCCGGCAAGTCAGAAAGCTGGCTCATGGTCGGCTTTGAACCTGACTACAAGCTCTACTTCAGAGGAAGCAATGCCGAGCCTATAGCTATGGTCGAGGTCAGCGTTTACGGAAGTGAGAACCCATCTGCCTTTTCTAAACTGACTGGCCAGATATGTGATATTTTTAAAGATGTTCTTGGAATTGCACCAGATCATGTATATGTAAAATATCAGGCTGTTTCTAACTGGGGATGGAATGGAGATAATTTCTAATATGCATTAATAAGCGGGACACTCATTTTTTTATGAATGTCCCGCTTAAATATTTTTTTCTAAAATTCTTTCTTTTCCATAATCCGGACACTAATTGCATAAGAGAGCAGTATGAGAAGTACTGTCACTACCACTGCAATTCCTGCAAGTATCCAGCCATTCATTTGGTTTAAAAATGAAAAGGCACTTAATACATTTGTCTTTACCAGCTCCGCAAATGCAATGACAGACGCTCCCATTACACCACATGCCCCCGAAATGACTACTCTGCTCTTTTCTACTCCGGATACTAGCTGCAGCGGAATCAGCAATGCAATCAACAATGCCGTAACCGGCAGAAACACCAATACCACAGGAATCTGGGAAGCCATGTCTACCGGCATCTGCTGTTTCATTTCCAGGATCATGTAAAGTCCCGCTGCCACAAGCCATGAAACCGTTCCTCCTGTAAGACAGAAAAAATATTTTTCCCTCACATACGTTTCTGCATCAATCGGCAAAGTCATCAAAAATCCATATCCTTTATCAAGCTCGTCATAGGTAATTGTATTTATCAGAAGAATACTGATTGCAAACGGCAACCACCCCAGGATAACCGCTTCATTCTGTAATCCTATTACCACTCCAATGATAAGTAAGAAAATTAATGCCTGTTTATTACACCAAATTAACCGGAAATCTTTTTCTACTAATCCTGCCATTATCTGTACCCTCCCGTCATCATAAGAATTAATTCATCAATTCCGCCCTGCTCCACCGCAATCTGCGGATAATTTTCCTGATAAAATCTTCTGTCATTAGTAAAGCAGGCATAACCATAAGTTTCTTTCTGTACTTTTATGACTGCTGTCTTGTCTAATGTCCTGTATTGTTCCTCATTCACCTTCAAAATACCATACTGCTCTAAAATAACATCTGTGTCCTCATGCAAAATGATTTTTCCGTCATGAATGAGATAAATGTCGTCACAAAGTGACTCCAAATCTGTGGAAATGTGCGATGTAATCAATATTGTGCGCTTCTCGTCCTGCGCTATATATTCCCGTAGCAAATCAAGGATTTCATTCCTTGCCTCCACATCAAGCCCTGCGGTCGGCTCATCTAAAATCAACAAATCAGCTTTATGGCTGATTGCTGTCAGCACCCTCAGTTTTGCTTTCATACCTGTGGAAAATTCTTTTAATTTCTTCTTCCGTGGAAGCTTTAAAGCCTCACATTTTTGGTCAAAAAAATCCTTCTGGAAATCAGGATACATTTTAGCAAGGATATGCCAGACATCTTCCACCGTAAATTGTGAACTAAAGCCTGCCTCCGTCAAAGATACTCCGATTTTCTGCTTTACCGCAGCCGGAAGCTCTCCACCTTCGTTACCAAACACACAAATCTTTCCAGCATCCGGCTTTACCAGTCCAAGTATCAGTTTAATTGCCGTACTTTTTCCTGCGCCGTTTTTTCCTACAAACCCTGTAATTCTCCCCTCTGGTATTTCCAAGGATAGTTCCAGTTCAAAGTCCTTATATTTTTTTCGGACATTCTGCATTGTTATCATAATTCGCCTTTCTATTTCTCATCAAGTATGAGCTTTACAACCTCTAAGATTTCTTCTTTCTCCATCCCAATTGCCACTGCCCGGTCAATGGCTTTGTCAAAGTCCTCTTCCACAGCAATTCTTCTCGCCTCCGACGCAAGCTGTTTATCCGAAGCAGTCACATATGTTCCCTTTCCGTGAACAGTCGTAACAAAGCCTTCCTCTTCTAACTTGTCATAAGCTTTCTTTACAGTCAGCGCGCTGATGCGAAGTTCCCCTGCAAGCGTCCTCACAGACGGAAGTGCCTCTCCCTCTTTTAATACAGACTGGATAATCTCTGACTTTATCTGCTCCATAAGCTGTTCGTAAATCGGAACCATGGAAGAATGATTTAATATAATATGCATATTTTTGTTTTCTCCTTTGTGATAAACAGTATATAACAGTTGATGTGTGTTGTCAACTGTTATATACTGTTTATTGCAGAAATATAAAAGGAGAGCCACTTTGAAGTGATATCAGAATGGTCCTCCTTATTATCTAAAATATAATTTTTATCTATACTGCAAAATCATAAATGTTATCCCAACCGAAATCATCATTATCACAAATATAATGAAAAGAGCAATATATTTTCCCTTTTCTTCAGCCAATTTAATAGGAGTCCTATATCTTTCATCAACCCTTGCATCTCTTTGTTCATTCCTAATATTTTGATCTGCTTCCAAATCTCTCAATTGCATATATTCTTCATAATGATATTTTTCAAGCTTGTCTTCCTCTTCGCGCACCAGTAACTCCAGATTTTCTTCATATGAAGCACCGCAATTACTGCAGCCGCATTTATCTGTACTCCTTCCCCTTAATTTATTATTACAATATTCACATGTGAATTCATAGTCACTTGCCGGCTTATAAACAGGCGGATTTCCTATTTCAAAATTCAAATATTTATGACGAATCAGCTTATATCGCTTAATTGAGTCCAAAGTATTACTTATATAGTCTATTTCTTTTTCAATGGCATCTTCCTGAGCTTTAATATACTGCAAATAATTTTGATGCATTGCTCTTTTCTTTAACAGATATTCTTTATTTTTACCGAAATCACCTGCACATTTAGGACATTTTGCATCTTTTGATGAAACAATTGAACCGCAAAATTCACATTTAAACTCAAAATCTTTGTCAAAATGATTCTTATTATAAGAAATATAGCAAGATGGCTTAATCTTTCTGACAGCCCTAAGACCAGAAAAGAAATATAAATATATGCATACCAACAAACCCAAAACTATTAAAGCATTTATAAATACTGTACAAAACAAACTAAAAAATTCCATGATTCCCCTCATATCTTTCATATAATTTATCTAATTTAATTTTAACAAATGTGCATATATTTTTTCAATAGTACTAATATTTTATATCATATCAGGTATATTCTGATTTTTTTGCAAATCCATCCACTTATTCAAAATAAGTTCTTTGCAGTCTGCCGAAGAATGAAGCCTATTCACATCATTTGCTGTGACGCAGATAATAAAAATGTTACTCGTAACAAGTCTATAGATTTCCTTCCTGCGCATCCGAAGTCAATCCATTTGACGCAAACAGAATTGCTGTATGATTGCCTTTCATATTCGAAATGTGCGCAATGTTCCTAATATGATGAATATCTACATGTGTATTCCAATTTTTACATTGTGATTCATTTTCATTCCACATCTTTTCTAATAATAACTCCAATTACCCCAATACAGCCATCACATGCTCATAATTATCCTTGTAAATTTCTTTACTCTGATCTGACAGCTTATTATAACTTCGTTCAAACTTTTCCTTCACAAAACTCGCCCCATGCTCTATATCCATCCCTTTCTCTACATAAGCTAAATAAAGTAAACTTGGCACACTATCAAAATGTGAAATTGCATCGGCATCTGCTACATACAATTCTTCAATACTGTTTCTTTTAAGCTTTACACTTCCTCTATGATTTAAAATGCATTTTTGTACTAATGCCATTTTTTTATCATAATTAAGTTCATTTAAAATTTCTTTAGCAATATCTGCTCCATATTTATGATGTTCCTCATACATGGCATAGTCAGTTATCAAAGCTATATCATGTAACCATGCAGCTATAATCACTACTTCCTTATCAGTTCCATGTTTTCCTGCCAATATCTCTGCATTTTTCACCACAGCTTCAATATGGTAATAGCACCCTATTACAAATTTATTAGTTGGCTGCTTGCATCTACAATAAACTTCTTTCTGCAAATATTCTATAATATCGTTTCTTATTATCTCTTTACCTTTTCTCTTCTTTCCCATTCCCCAATAAGTTTCGGCTGTATCAACGAATATGTCCAGTTCTCAGGCAACTCATCCATAAGCACAACTTTCTCCATTTCGCTATGTAACTCTTTCGCAAATTCTGTTATCTCTGCAAAACAAAGCAGTCCACATGTTTCTTCACCTGTATCATTTACTCTGTTCTTACCTGTTACTGAGTAAACACAGATTGGCTTTATCTCAAATCTAACTGCACCTGTTTCTTCCTGCAACTCTCTTTTAGCTGTTTCAAAAATGTTCTCCCCAGCTTCTCTATGCCCTCCCGGCACTTCATATGTATCTCTTTCTTTATGTTTGCAGAAAACCCACTTACCGTTACTCTGCGAGATAATAACTGCAAATTTCAATAGTTCATCATTAACTGTATCATAAAATTTTACTTCCAGATTATCCATTACTATACCTCCAACTCATTACTCTCCCCACAAATAGAGCCAAACTAGAATAATTATTCATATGAAGATTCCCTTATATTTTCAATACATTTAACAAGCCTCATCTGTAAGACTTCCTCCGATTCAGTTTGTGGTTTCCATGTTAAAAAAACAAACTTATCTTCATTTTCTCTTGCGTATTGTTCTTTCAATCTTGTTTTCTCTTGATATTCTTCCTTTTCCATCATGCCAAAAACTTCAACAATGCCAACTTTTTTACATCCTTTAACTGTTATGATTCCATCTTCCAACCATTCAGCATCACCATATGCATTTTTAGTAAAAGAATATGGTTTGTAAAATTTAACTTCTTTATATAGTCTTTCATTCATGATATAATCCATAATTATATCAAAACACTTTACTTCATATGAACTTTCACAAAAAATGCCATATTTATTAACAAGCAACAACGTAAACCTATCTATTTCTCCCTCTTTTCGTATATTATCGTTTTTATCTTTATACGTTTTTTCATTTTCATATTGATATCCGGCTCCAATGATAATATCATTCTCCAAATCAAGGATTCTATTATTATAAGTGCTTTTATATTGATGTATAGCAACTCTTAACGCATCATATGTTATTTTAACATAGTAACCATTAATTTTTACTGAAAAATAACTCCTTATATCATTATTGTCATTGTTAGTCTTTATATTTTCTAGTTCTTGATATGATATACTTGTATATTCTTTATAATTAGATTTTTTTTCATTAATAGAATAAGATACAATTTTAATACTTGTTAGTCTATTATAAAAAAATTGAACTCCATTTTTGTCCAATGAACATCCTGCAACAGTTCCTCCTCTATTGGAAATCCTTACATCCTTTGCTTGTCCATAGACTTCTTTGCTAAACTCTTTTTCCAATTTTAACTGTATTTTCGTTTCATCTGCATCGCCTTCTTTCAAAGTAAATCTACATGCTTGGCGATACGAAACTTCTAAGTTAATCTTCTTTACTAAAGCAGACAATCTCATCTTTTGTTGCTCTGTATGTACAGTATCTCTTCTTTTTTTATGTTCTTCTCCTGCTTCTACTGCTCTTCTTTGGGGTCTATCAAATAAATTTTCATAAACTCTTGCAACTAATTTTCCATCTGTGTCCTGCTGCAATGGATTAGCATATGCTATTCTTCTTTGATAGTCCTCATTTTTCCTACAGGTCTCATCATGTTGTCTAGTAAATTCCGGATGACATGGTATTAGTCTTAAATCTGCCGAAAAATGATATTTCAATTGTTTCTCAGGATAACAACATTTACATATATAAATTGTCCCCTTCTTATATGCAGATTCCTTCTGAGTCTTACTCAACGTATATGGATTTAATTCGTCTCCAGTTTCATTATTAATCATTATAAAACTTTCCATTATTATACACCCTTTCTTTATAACAATATCTGTTTTTGTCACCCATTAGTTCTTAATACCCAACTATGTAATCATCAAGAAATAGTTGCATCTTCTCCAAACTTTTCCCTCATTTTTTCATAACTCATCTGCAATTCTATTTTCCCTTTATACTTTTTATCTTCTTCATTTATCCTACAATATTTAACAAACATAGGTTTACATACTTTACACGCCTTATAATCTATTGCATATTCACATGAATTTTCACATGGGACTAAAATCTGCTCCGCCTTATCTTTTAAAATATTTATGCTCAATGGTTCTGTATCTTCTGCCACCTTACCACACTTCATATTACACTCAACTGTAACCATCATAATATTTTTAATCAAAAAATTTTCTAATTTACTTACATACAGCTCCGCAAACCTTAAATATTTCTTTATGTCATCCAATACATATACAATATTTTCATATGGATGTTTTGGAAATACATTTCCCATATCCGCTTGTATTTTTCCATTATTATTCCTATGAAAAAGATATGAAGATGTTCCATCCAACGAATGCGTAAATTGATTTCTTAACTTTGTCCTAACTTCTTGATGGTCTGCGCAGTTTAAATACTTTCTTATTTTTTTCACTTCAGAATTACCAAGTTTTCTTCTAACAGTAGCATCATTCAAAAAAGAAAATATACTTATTTCCCTATCCTTATCATATCCACACTTAAAAAACTCATTTATAAACTGCCGAAGTAAGTCCCATAATACAATATCTCTATATACAGCATCCTCCAAATAATAAGCATACATCTGAGAATTTTCCGTTTCTTCCAATGGCGAATTCATTTTAACTGCATATGCATAAGACCGGGATATTGCATAGATAAAATTATTAATGACTTTGTTAATTCTAATAAGCCATTCTGTTGAATTTCTTGCTCTCATTACTTCTTCTGTAATCTGTAATTGTTCTTCTCTATATAATCGACATTCATCTAAAATTTTAATAGAATCAATACTTTTTTCAATATACTCCTTAATCTCTTTATTTGAATTAAACTGTTTCATGCATACTCATCCTTTAATACTAGTAATATAAATAAATTGGTAACATATCTACCACTCTTATTCATCAACAACATGAGCCTCTCCTAATACAAATTTATTATATCTTAAAAATATAATTTTATCTATAAATGTATCATTATTGGTTATCAAGAATAATTCCCATCATTTTTTGCTTTCCATTAGTATATGCCACCCTATCATCTGCATACTTACTTTCCAGTTCTTCCTTCACCCTCTCATACTGCAAAGCTATATTCTCATTAGCATTTAGACAATCTCTAAAATGAATATAATTCTTCCACTCAGTTCCATTCCACTTCACAACATGAATATGGTGTGTCCTAATATCCTTTTCCATATCACCCATTACATAAAGAATCTGATCTTCCACATCCGAACCACGATAAAAGATTCCTTCCTTCTGTAACTGCTCATTATATGACATTATTTTCTCAAAATCAGTTACCCCAACAGCAATATCAATAATCGGTTTTGCTTTAATTGCCGGTATTGCTGTACTTCCAATATGCTGTATATCAATAGCATCATCTCCTAATATAGATTTAAGTGTTTTGATTGTTTGAATGACAGCCTCATCCCACTGTTTATCATGTGGTTCAAGCTGCACTGTTCCTCTTTTTAATCCTAATGACATAGCAATCTCTTTAATATCACATCACAATTTTACTATCAAAATATTGTTCCTGAAAATGAATCTGCTGCCTAATCTTATCTTTTGAAAACATCATTCCGTCAGGTACAACTACCCATTTTTCTTCTGCATCTGGTACTATAATTCCTTCAATATAACCATAATTTATCGGATAATACATATCTTTATATTCTGGATGATAACTTCCTAATGGTCTATCGACTGTGACAGTTACTATTGCTCCGATTATAGAATCATTTTTATCTGCAAATTTTAATAGTTCATCATTAACTGTATCATAAAATTTCACTTCTAAATTATCCATTACTATACCTCCAACTCATTACTAGTCCCCACAAATAGAGCCAAACTAAAGCCATTTGATAAAGCAAACGTCGGAAACCCGCATAAATACAGGCTTTCGGCATTTTAGTCCGTTATTCAAACTCGCAGAGTCTGGTTTGATTTTGGTTATTTTAATATAGTTATCTATACTACCTTGTATTGATATTTCATATCTTTTCCACACATCATTCTTCGTTTCACACATTTTTAGTACCAATCCAGTACCATTGCTATATTGTCATTATTGTGTGTAGTTCTTGTGGCTTGCAGGTTTTGTTACTATTCAGAAAATAATCTTCTAATGGTTTGCAAGTCAACCTATAGAAATTATAATCTCCGGACGATGTTTCTGCGACTAGAAATTTTGAGGTACTAATGGATAGCATCATTCTTTTCCATATCATTCATCAATTTATCAAAGTCACTTTCATATAGTGAATCCTGTATAACTCTGTATTTCTCAAACTCACTTTCTGCAAATTCCTTTGCAATAGCTGCTGTTACTTTTCCTTTATCCTGAAGTACATCCGCATCATTAAATCTAAGAAATTCGTCAAGCTTTGTTTTCCAATCTTCCATAGTCATAGGAATATGTCTTCGTGCCTGTC
>OGQM01000082.1_pt1 | contig 105442 bp, 99 predicted proteins | sample 1553191 | NCBI WGS metagenome assembly OGQM01 (sample SAMEA2579954, study PRJEB22360) | human gut metagenome | biome: human gut; feature: human-associated habitat; material: faeces | place: Denmark | collected 2008/2010 | reverse complement strand
ATCGGAGTAATCTATTGGATTTTAACGCTCTGAAAATATTTACGACTATGGCAACGACAAGAGAAAACCGAGGCACACGAGCCTTCAGCGAAACAATCAAGGCTTATCTTGAAAGGAGAGCCGAGAGCGACGCATTGTTCGCTATCCGCTTTGCGAACCCTTCCAAGTCAATGGAGGACTGCGTTACATACATCATCAACCAAGTGCAGAAAAGCGGTTGCAACGGATTTGCCGATGATGAAATTTTCGGAATGGCAATGCACTATTGGGAGGAAAGCGAGATTGAGGTCGGCAACCCAATCAACTGCAAGGTGGTGGTAAACCATACCGTAGAACTCACCGAGGAAGAAAAGGAACAGGCACGGCAGGACGCCATTGCAAAACTCCGTGACGAGGAAATGGCTAAGATGCGCAGACCATCGCAATCCAAGAAAGCAACCGAGAACAAACCCAAAGTTGAACAAGCGAGTCTATTTGACTTCTAAAATATTACGGCTATGAAACCAAGAACAGCATTACAAAAGCAAGTGGCGAAACTATCCGCCACACTGCGCCCCATAACAGCGACACAAGAGGGATGGGCATACCGCCACTGCTTTGAGCATTTCGCCTACCGCACCAATAGCGGAACAATGACCTGCTCCGACTGCGGACACGTTTGGAAGGGTGAGAAAGGCAATCTTTGCGATACCGTTTTAGGTTGCAAATGCCCTCACTGCGGAACTGAACTGAAAGTTAAGGACACCCGCAAACGCATCTATAAGGAAACCGCATATTTCAGCGTCATAACGGCACACAAGGGCTTTCAAGTAATCCGAGTGTCGCAGATAACGAGCGAAAGCCGTAAGGGAGAGGTCAGACAACTCTGTTGTCAGGAGGTCGTGCAAAGGTGGATTTCTCCCGATGGCAAGGTTACCGACATGGCTCTGCTCCGAGGATTTACTTTCCATTACTGCGACTGCTGGTCTTATTGGAGCGACATGGAGATACGACCGCACAACTCACTGTATGATGATGTTGTCGTATGGAGCGAGGTCTATCCGCAAATTAAGGTAATACCCCAACTCAAACGCAACGGCTTCAAGGGCGATTTCCACGGAATATCTCCCGTCAGACTATTCAAGGCTCTGCTTTCAGACCCAAGGATGGAAACGCTGATGAAAGCCGGAAAGATTGAGGAAATGAAATACTTTCTTGCCAATCCCTGCAATGCGGATGAATTCTGGGCATCGTATCTCATCGCCGGACGCCACCGTTATCATATCAACAACATCGGAATGTGGTGCGACTATCTGAGGATGCTGAAGAACCTCGGCAAAGACCTGCGCAACCCGAAGAACATCTGCCCCGAAGATTTCATAGAGGCGCATGACAGATTAAGCCGAAAGATAGAGGACAGACGCAGAAGGGAGCGTGAGGAAGCCGACCGCAGGAGAAACGAGGAAAGACTGCTCCGCGAGAAAGAGAACGAGGAACAGTTCAAGGCTCTAAAATCCAAGTTCTTCGGTCTTGTAATCTCCGATGATGAAATATCGGTAAAGGTGCTTGAAAGCATAGAGGAATACTGTCAGGAAGGGCATACTCAACATATCTGCGTATTCTCATCCTCCTACTACCTCAAAAAGAACTCGCTGGTATTGTCGGCAAGGATTGGCGATACCATAATAGAAACAGTAGAGGTTGACTTGCAGACCCTCCGAGTGGTGCAGTGCCACGGCAAATATAACAAGGATACCGAGTACCACGACCGCATCATCGACCTTGTGAACTCAAACGCCCGACTCATCAAGGAGAGAATGACTGCATAAATGTCTAACACGACCTGCGTCAGCAATGGCGCAGGTAATAACCCCCACCGAATATGAACGTAACATTTGAACATTCCACCATCATCTTTGATGATAAAATTGCCGAAATCATCATAGAGTTTGTGAACCACATTCTCTATGCCGACAGCGAGGAAACGCTAAGGCAGATAGTAGCCGATTTTACCGGCAAGTACGACCTTGACCGATATTTCGTCTATGGCTATGGCAGCCACCACTTGTGGGTAAAGCAAAGAAAGATAACCAATCCCGAAATAACATTTGAATATCGGATACTGATTGTAGAATACTAAAACTCAATACTATGGCAACCAAAATGACCGCCAACGGAGTAAGCACTACCAACACTCCCGGCACCGAGCAATACGAAACTTTCTATTCCGCCCATCGTGGAAAGAAGATAAGCAGGGTGATGTATGACTATCGCCATACTGACGGAGAATTATTTTCCTGCGTAGCCCCTACTCTCAAAGAGTGCAGACAACGCCGTGATGAATGGTTGAAAAATAAACGATAATTGACCCGCCATAGTCGATATGCAAGCGTAGCGACCTCGTGATGAAGTCGCTACGCTGATTTTGTTCAAAATTTCGGCCGCCAAAAGGCGGCGTTGGTGCATCGTGATTGCTTGTGCAATGATTATTTATGAAACAAACACAACCATTCCGTAATCCGGCGTTGATGGAGTTGCTTATGGAACTTGCCTTTGTAGCGGCAGTGAGCTGTGTAGGCTTTGAAGATGTCGCGGTTGCCGGATTTGAGTTTCTTCAGGACAGTGCTTTTGTTGACGACTCCGGGGCCGCAGTTGTAGGCGAGACAGGCTAACAGAAGTGAATCCTTGCCATATTGGGAATACAGGGCACAGAACTTTTTGAGATCTTTCCGAAGCAATAAGTCAGCCTGTCTTTCGGTGAGCTGCACGCCACGGCGATAAGGCTCTCCCGGCTGGACTTGATGCCCGTAGCCCACATAGGGCCAGTGTTTCGGTTTGTGGAGCGTTTCAAACTTCTTGATTATAAGCACGGCACGCTCAAAAGGCGGCAGTTCCATTATACTGCGCTTTGCGGCGACTTCGGGCGTTGTCGCCACAAGGGTCAGCAACGCCACGAAGAACATCATCAGTTTCTTCATCGGCCTATCGGTGTTACGGGGCCGACAATCGGGCCGATGATTCCGGGAGTATCGCCACCGTCATCGCCACTGTCCTTGCCGTTGAACTCGAAGGTCTGTTCCCACGGAGTGGAGCCGAAGTTATCCTCAATCACAACGAGGAATTTGTGAGCCTCGGATGAACGGGCGGTATAGTTGAGCCTGAATGTCTTGCTTTCGAGAAGCACACGGTCGTTGTTGACAAGCACCGGGCCAGCGCCCAGCTTGAGTGTGCCTTCGCCGTCATACTGGAAATAGCGGATTGTATAGAGGGTGTTGGTATAGTTGCCCTCCGGCTTAATCTCGAAGCGCAGTTCAACAGTCTGACCCTGCTTGATTTTATCGCCATAGGGCATCACCTCAACAGTGAACGGATAGGACTGCTGCACATCGAGGTCGTCGGAGCAGGAAGTCAGGGAGATTACGATTGCGAAAAGCGCAATCCAAAAGCCGATGAAACGGCCGGGGGTAAGGCGAATGTCGCCGATTCGGGAAAAGAAATTTGTAGTCATAATTTGAATTTGGGTTTAGTGATTTGTTTGGGATAGAGCGACATCATGTAGTCGTTCAGATCCTTGTGGTCGGGATAGAGCGCGGATTTGTCGCTCACCCTGTCGCCGAACTCGCGGCGCAGTCTGGCGACTGCGGCACGCCCGGCGGTGTCGTTGTCGAGATAGCACAGTATCAGCGGGTATTCCTCCAGTACCGGGATTGCCTTGCCGACATTGGCAACGGAGTTAAGCACAACACTGTCATTGCCGTCGTTGTAACCGAGGCGTTCCGCCGAAAGAAAGTCGATAAAGCCCTCGAATACATTGCAACGTGTATTACCGTTGGCAACAGTCGTGATATGTTTCGGTGGATAGGAACCCTTGAAGAAGGGATTGCGCAGCTCATAGCCATGTGCGTCGTTCTCAAATCCGATGGCGTAATAGCGTTTGCCGTGCAGTTCATAATTCACTTGCACGCAGTGGCGTTGTGCAATCTCCCTCGGTATGCCACGTTGCTCCAGATAGCGGAGCAACGCGGGCGACTCCAGCCGTGAAACCTCCACATTCTCGAATGTCGGTTCCTCGACAAACGGCACGGGCTTGTAAGGCTCCGCTACGGGCATATTCATCTTTTCGGCGATATATTGCGCCTGTCCGATGAAGTCTGATTTGCCCGACAACAGTCCGGCGAGAGTGAAAATGTCGCCGCCTTCGCCGGCGCCGAAATCGAACCACACGTTTTTGCGCGGATTGACATGGAACGATGGCTTTCGCTCGTTGCGGTACGGGGCATAGAACCACAGGCCCTTGCTGTCGCGCCCTGTCTGGTCATAGCCGAGATGATGCAGGAAATCCACGAGGGATATTCCTTTGATAGCGTCTATATCCATAGGCTAAAAACGCATCTTTCGTTTGGACTTCGCCGGCTCCTGCTTGGGCGGTTCCACCTTCTGCTTCTGCTCCTGTCCGGCATCGGCTCTTTTCCCATCTTTATTCTTGACAGGCATAGCCAGCACCATATCGGTGTCCGCACTCTTTCCGTTGCCGAGAACCTCATAACACCGGAAGTCCATGATCTTTTTCATCTCGGAGGCGATGAAAAGGTTTAGTTCCGACCGGTTGCAACTGCCGGTAATCTCGTATGCGAGGTCATATATTCCACCGTAACATTTCTCCGGCTCCTGACTGTCGTACCAGCCGTTCTTTTCGGTGTCCACAACGATGGAGCCGTTAGTGGAGTATGGGCTGCCGTATGTGAGCCTGCAACCGTCGCGTGCAGTCGGCTCATAGCCCATAGCCTTCATGAAATTCTCCAACGGAAGATTTTTGATGTCAAGGTCTATAACTTTAATACCCATAGCTCACTCGATTATGAATTTGACACCGACCCCATACTGCGTATGGAAATGCCCGGTTGAGTTGCCGAATACAAACCGTTCTTTCACATTGGCGGTCAGGGCGATTTTATCCGAGAGATAAAAATCAGCTTGTAGGGTAATCACACCACCATAGATGAAAGCATCGCCGTTGTGGAGCGTGGAGCCGTCGGACAGGGTATGCTTGCCCCAGTTCACCGTTTCGAAGCCACCGAGAGCCGATAAGCCTCCATAGAGGTGGAATGTCTGCGAGTAGTCACTGACAAGATGTAGGTTGTATCCGGCTTCCGCCGTGAACTGCGCCACGGGAATACGGCCTTTCTCTGCGTATGGCTTATAGGTCTGGAGATACTCGGCGCCGAAACTCCATGTATTCGCGCCACCCTTGAACACCGAGTAATACACTCCGAATGAATATCCGCAGTCGCGGGATTTGCCGGTATAGAAACCGTCTGCCATATCCGCCTTCATTTCCACGGCTGACATACCGGGGAGGCATCGCTGGGCCATTACTTGCCCTCCGCAGAGGGCAAGCATGGCAGCGATTATCATTATCGCTTTTCTCATAGGTTACTGAATTGAAAGTTCGTCGATTACGGTTGCACGCACAATGTCCTCGTTTTCGACGACAAAGGACTGGTGTCGGCCACCGTCTTTTTCGGCGACCTCGATAACAAGCTGTTTGTCATCGGGGATAGTGAATTTCTCCAGAGCGAAAACTGTCCTTTCCGATGATTTGGCGGGAACTACCACAACATAGTTCTGGGCGCGTAGCGGTTCCAGTACCTGCTCCTGCATGGCGGTACGCTTGATCACCTTCTTGTCCACAATCTTGAACGACACAAAATCTATGTCGAAAGGAATGTTGGATGTGTTCTTCAGTTCCGTGTGGAAATACAGTAATCCATTGTTGGCATAGATGGATTTCAGGAGGAACTGAACACCGAAACGCTTTGAGCCGATATGCTTGATTTCACGCTTGTTCTGCTTGTGGATAGATTTCATAATCAGCTTGACAAGCATCGGACTTTCACTGCCGAGCCTTTCGAGATAAATCTCCTGCGCGTTGTTGGGGCGGTTAACCGCCTCGCCGTCATGGAGGAAGTCCGTCATCTCGATACTGAGCAACAGCGGCTCTTTGGCGAATTTTACGTTAAACGTGTAGTAACTGCCATCTTCCGTTATGACAGAGAGATTGGTTTCCTGCTTGAACGACTTGAAGGCTGATTTGACACGCAGCACGTTCTTCGCTCCATCGGCGAGACCTGCCACAAGGTTTTCATTGCCGAGGTCAACGTATGTGATCTCTGCCGGAAAGATGATATGCGTGGTTTTCTCGTAACATACCTCCAATGCGTGAGGCGGAATCATGCGGTCGAAGCCGACTTTGCGGGTAAGGCCGCTGAACTTGTCACCGTCGGTGTAGTTGGAGCCGTACACATTGAGGTCGTGTTCAGCTACCTGTTCAGTGGCAGGCGACACGTTGTTACCGGCACTATCGGCCGACTTTTTGCCTTTTGCGAAGGCGGGGGTTGCCATGCCGAGAACGGCGATGGCTGAAAGAATAATTGTTTTCAGTTTCATTTTTTATGTTGGATTAAAGTGGTTTTTAATTGTTTTCAGGCTGGTAAAGCATTACGCGGTACCCGGATTTGAGATGCACCTTGACGGTACGCATCTTCTTTGTGAGATACTGGCTTACGCCGTTTATCAGACCTCTCCCCACATCGGAGGCAATCTGCGCCCCGGTATTGGTGGAGATGTTGATTGAACTGCCCATCGTGCTGCCCATGTTGGCACCGATTTCGTGGAGCGCGTCAGATTCCATCGAGTTGGGGATGTTTATTCCTTCCTGACCGTCGGAATCATACACTTTCAGCTCCACCTCATAGATTGAGCCTCCGGTTTCTACGGATGTAATCTCTATCTCTAGACGCTCGTCCTGCAACCTTGCCAGTCCCGTCAGAGTTGTCTGACGCGGGATTAGTCTGTTGCCGATCCACATCGGTTCGGTTGTCCGCAGTTTTATCGACTGCCCGTTGGTTACCGACTGGTCTCCGGCTATGACAGCGGCGATTGTGTTCCTGCCTGCCGAGCGTTTTATGCCGACCGAGGTGTTGAAGCCACGGTCGTTTGTGACGGCACTCAAAGTCGATACGACATTGTGGGTCACATTCTGCACCGGCTGCACGTTGCGTTTCCCTTTCTCTTCGGACTGAGCCGGAGGTGCCTGACCGTCGGCATTGCTGCCGTTGCCCATATACTGCGCCGCCAACTGATAAGACCTTTCAAGCAGTTCCATCTCGTTGGGTTGTCGGGTCTGCTGTTGTGCCATAGCATTCTGCATCTCCAGCTCATCAATCCGTGCCTGCAATTCGGCCACCTGCGCCGATTCATTGTAGTCAGGCACATAAAAATCCTGTAACGATGCCTGCGCCTGCTGGTATGCCGCCGCAGAGTTCTGGATTTCATCGGGGACTGTCGGCGTTGCCGGGGCAGTAACCGTGTCAAGCTGGAGCGATACGGCGTTGATTGTGCTGTCGTTGCGCGACTTCTCTTTCTGCGCCTGTTCCTGTTCGTATGCCTTCAGTTTGGTATCGGGCATACCGGCGGAAGTCTGGTCTGGCAGCTCCATGTTCGCCTTTCCTTTTGCCGTCTCATCCTCGCTGCTTGGGGCGAAGATGATCCACAGGCATACAAGAAAGGACAATATAAGGAGTGTATAGACCGTGAGGCGTTTGAGCCGTTCCCGTTCAGCCGCAGTCTTGGGCTTGAACTTCGCTTTGAGGTCGTCAAGGAATTTCATGGCCCGTGTTGTTTGTGGGTAATTCCAGTTGCCTGATATGCTCTATATCGACCGCCTGCCGAGCGTGGCCGGCACCCATCTTGTAGCAGGCGTGTCCGAACACGAAGAAGGCAGTGAGGATGAACGCTGACAGCAGGACTGTAACGACCATCAGCCGCTGGTTACGGGGAAGGTCGTCGCACGCCTTTTTCACCCGTTCTTTGATTTTCCCTTTCGGGGCGTGCCACACCTTATTATATAAGGGTGCCACGAGGTTGTTGATTTTCTGTTTTATGCTCATTGGGATAAGTTTCTTTTTGTGGTTATCAAATCTTTGTTCTCCAAGATTGTCAGACCCTCGATCATGAAGCCGTTGGGATTGTCGTCGGAGCGCGACACATTGGAAAGTCGGCACTGTGTTATAAGCGACCTTTCTGTCACGTTGCTCTGACGGATAATCATCTGCCGGGCGTAGGTTCTTACCTGATAGGGATAGTCGTTGAAATCGGCGACTATGCTGTCCACCTGCAACACCTGTGTGATGTTTCCGGCGATGATGCGGTTGTAATATCCCTTCTCCACATAATCGGAGTAGTAGTTGTAGGCACTCCTGTCGGCCAGTGACATGGCGCGGTTGATGTTGTGTTCAATCGCCGACTTGTCGGGCGACAGGGTGAAGAACAGTTCATGGAAGCGGCGCACGTGTTCACGCGCCTCCGCCGGTCTGTTCTGCTCCATGTCCTGAGACAAGGCAAGCATAAGCGACTTGCCGTTGTCGAGAACATAGATTTTCTCGCGCTGTTTTTCAGCGAAATTCAGGGAGAGTATCACGGCACCGATGGCTACACAGGCGCATAACGATACCATGATTATACCGAACAGCCTTATCTGCCGAAAAGAGGTCTCGATGTTTTTTAATGACTTAAATTCCATTGTGATTTTACTTTAATAGTTTGCCGATGCGCCCTGCTACATTACCTGCCACACCACCTGCGACACTTCCGGCCCATGAGCCTCCTGTCATGGCGGTGTTGTTGATGGAGCGGTTATAGCTGCCCATACCACCTGCCTGAATAATCCAGCCCGCGACAGTCGGAATCGTGAAGTAGCCGATAATGCCGATAATCATGAACACTGTGTAAGCGGTGTTGCTCCCGTCAAGGTCAACATTCGGATTATTAGTCAGTTCCGAAATGTCGTTTTGGAGCATCAGAACTTGGATTTTCGCCAAAATAGTCGAAAAGAGGTCTGCGACCGGTAGCCATAGATAGGTCTGAATATAGCGGCATATCCATTGGACGAGAGTATTCTGGAATCCGTCCCAGACTGATATTGCAAAGGAAATCGGTCCGAGTATAGCCAGCACTATCAGGAAGAATGTCCTTATCGTGTCTATCGTGAGCGAGGCAGCCTGAAAGAGCATCTCCAACAATTCCCGGAAGAAATTCTGGATTGCCTTTTTCACTTTATACATACCTCTCTCGATATACATCCCGGCGGCTGTTCCTATCTCAGTCACGCCCAACTCATCAATCTGCCTGTCAAACTCGGCGTCATCCACGAGGTAGGCGGTTGACGGGTCATTCATCATCTGTTCATACTCCAACCGGTCTTTTTCTTCCCGGTACTTTTTCATGTCAAGGGTCTGGCCTTCGAGCATCGAGGCTGTGCCTTGCACAATCGGCGACATTACGGAGTTTATGGTACCGAGTACGACCGTTGGAAAGAACATTATGCAGAATCCGATTACAAACGGACGAAGCAGCGGGAACACATCTATCGGTTCGGCTCTTGCCAGTGCCTGCCATATACGGTAGGCGACAAAGAATAACGCGCCTAAGCCGGCTATGCCCTGTGCCACTCCTGCCATGTCGCCGCACAGAGGCATCATCTCATCGTAGAGCGACCGGAGTATGGAGTGGAGGTTTGTGAAATCTATCGCGCAAAGCATAGGCATCACCAGTATTTTTCAGAGCCGTCGCCGTAAAGGTTCACAACTCTTTGTGTATCGGCTTTCTTCTTGGCGCGGAGATATGAAACGCTTATGTTCTTGTTGGTGAAATACGCCGTCAGGTTCTTCAGGCGTTTCATCTCCTTGTAGCAATCGTCCACCACATCCATGCGGTCTTTGTCGGTCATGCTCAGTGTCGTTATATTGACTACCTGCTTCAGATCGCCGAGGACGCCGTTGGCTTCTTCAAGAATCCGGGTGTATCCGGAGGCGATTGCCGAGAGTTCCGCGCTGGTGAAATTGGGGTCGGTCAGCATCTTCTTGAAGTTGTTGACATAGTAGCCTGATATGTCGCCCAGCATCAGGACTGTCTGCTGCACCTTGCGGGCATCGCGGACAAGGTTATTTACCGATTGCAGGGCATCGTAATACTTTTTCGCCTGCTGATAAATCTTGACCGTCTCCTTGAAGTTGTTAATCATATTTTGAGCGGTCGTTGATTCCTGCACAAGTGATTTTGAGGAATTTACGATGGATTGGGCGATGTTCGACGGGTCTATGACCGTCCACTGGGCGTTTGCCCTACCCGTACCTAACAGTAGGCACAGGGCGATAAGGGGAAATAGAAATTTCAGTTGTTTCATTTTGACTTTGGATTTTTGCTTTGGCAAAAGCCATAGCGATTATTGATTGTGTGGATTCACTCGGTGAGGTGCATTGAATAATCCTCAAAAGAGCCGTCTTTCCTCTTATAAGAATCATTCGGATAGATTGTGAGGAACGAACCGTCCGGATCCGGCAGGAGTTCTGTCCGTATTCCACGTTTGAAAAAGTGGAATACATCGTTTTCCCTGTCGTAGTGGAGAGGATACATTTCCGATTTTTCTACTAACTCGGAATTATAGTTGGCTCCGAAGAAGATAAAGAAGCGGCCACCGTGTTCCGATATTTCAATATCGTGAGGCGCGCCCTCACAGCTTTCCCATTCACCGAGAAGCTGAAAACGAGGGTCAGCAATCAACCGACCTTTGGTTTGAAGGGGCATTTCTGTTTTAATCATATTTTTGTGGTTATCTGATTTTGGAGACCATGCCTCCGATTATTCTCACTCCGATGTAAAGCAGGAGCAAGGGGAAGGTAATAGCGGCGATGAAGGCGACTGCCATACTCGCCAGTATCACCCATAGCACATAAAGGACTTTCATAACGGCATCCATTGTGAGAGATAATTGACTAAGTTTGAAAAGGTCTCCACAACATACGGTCTGGCATATAGCACCAGCTTATATGTCGCCACGAATACTGCGGACAACACCGCTATCCCGGCGAGAAATAGGATTGTTCCTGTCAGCACTCCGAGTATAGGGTGGAACACTTTGGGTATCTTCATGTGGCACCCTCCTTTCTCTCGTTGGCAAGCATCTTTATCGCCGCCTCGATGCTGCCACCGAGTTGAGCGGCTTTGTTCAGTACCTGAATCTTCTCCGTTTCCTCGGTGGTGTAACATAAATATTCTTCGGTAGATACCTCCGTAGCATATACGGCTGACTGCGTTCCGCCAAGACCAATCCAAACCTCTTTATACAGGCGGTTAGGATTGATTGCCATATTGATACTGAGTATCTGCGCTTTCTCCTTGTCCGTCAGACCCAACAGTTCCTGTATCTGGTCAAAGCGGTTCATATACTTTCTCTGGTCGAGAAGTATCTTGCAGTCAGAGTTGTTGATGATGGTTTCCTTGACAATCGGCGACGATATTATGTCGTCAACCTCCTGCGTTACCACAACCGCCTCGCCGAAATACTTTCGGACGGTCTTGAACATATATCTCAGATATTCAGCCATATTCGCCGAAGAAAGAGCCTTCCACGCTTCTTCCACCACCATCATCTTGCGGATACCTTTCAACCGCCTCATTTTGTTAATGAAGGCCTCCATAATGATGATAGTCACCACCGGGAACAATTCTTTGTTATGTAGGCTAAGCACCCAACGCCTTGCCATATTACTATGGTAGGTTTTCAAATGCTCGCCCCCGAACCGGACTTACACCTTTCAATGTATCCGGCTCTCCATTAATTCAATCAGTCTAATGTGCCGTTGTGGATTTTCCTATGGCAACTTTGACAGAGTGCAATGGTCTTTCTTCTTCGTGCAATCATGATACGTTCCCAATCCTCTTTTCCTTTAAGATTCTTGAGTTTACGGATATGGTGCATTTCGAGCATGACGTTCTCACAGCCACATAATTCACACCGATTGGCTTTAAGTCTGTCTATAAGACTTGTCGGTGTGAAATAGTATGGTGCTGGCAATCTGTCATGGCATTGCACATCTTCGGACTTCCTGCGCTTGAACCCATCGTGATAGAATTTGCGTTCATGGATTTTACCTTTCTTGTCCTTGTAAATCACAGTAAACACCTTGTCTTTCTTGTATTTCTTGCAGATTCGCACGACCGTACTTCTGTATTTTCCTGCAAAAGTCTTGTACATGCTATATTCCATGATATACTTGAAAGTGTGAAGTGTATGGCAGTTGTTTGCAAGGGCATAGAAATTGTATAATCCCCTTATCTCCGCATTGTACCTTTCCAGGATTTCAAGGTCATCACTACTGATGAGGTAAGAGCGGTGTTTCGGTTTATAAAACTCCTTTCCGTTATGCACTTTGATTTCAAGGGCATCGTAGTCAAGGAGTTTCTTCCTAATCACCTCTGTCGGCATCCTCAGATAGACCTTGTTATTGTAAGGTCGCGTGAGTTTGCCTGCCTTGTTTCTCTTAGTTTGGGTGGATTTGCGGACATAGATTTCATGACCGAGGAATTTTGCTGGTTCGGTACCATGTGTAATCAGTGTCTTTTCATCCGAAAGTTCAAGTTTCAGCTTCTCAGAAAGGAAAACCTTGATGTCCCTTTTGATAGCCTCTGCTTCCGCTTTGGTCCCAATCACTGCACATAGGAAATCATCAGCATAACGGACATATTTAAGCCGTCTGAAATCCTCGTCCATTTCAACGCCGCAGGGAATCTGTACTCGTTGTCTGTCGAAATTTTTGATTTCTTTGACGATACGCTTACGTTCCTCTGCATCTGTCACTTTCTTGAGTTTCAGCACAGCAAGTCGTTTGCCATATTCAAATTTGATTCGCTCTGGATTATCCTTTCGTTCTTTCCCTTTGTCGAACCTTTCGATGTACTCTCGCATATAGCGGTCAAGTTGGTCAAGGTATATATTAGCCATTATCGGGCTGATGATACCACCTTGCGGCGTGCCGCTATACGTCTTGTTGAATACCCAGTTTTCAACATATCCTGCGTTAAGGAACTTTCTGATTAACCGAAGAAAACGCTCGTCAGAGATTCGCTTGCGCAATATGGCAATCATAATCTCATGGTCGATATTGTCAAAGAATCCCTTGATGTCTCCTTCAATAAACCATCTTGCTCCGTTGAATGTCTTTTGAATTTGGCGCAATGCAGTATGGCAGCTTCTTTTGGGTCTGAACCCATGAGAGTTGCTGTCAAAACTGCCTTCATAGATTGCTTCCAAAATCATTCGGACAACCTCCTGGAGCAGTTTGTCATTAAACGTTGGTATTCCGAGAGGGCGCATTTTCCCGTTCTTTTTGGGAATGTACACCCTCTTGGAGGGAGTAGGCTGATATGATTCGTCTTTCAACGATTCTATCAGTCTTTCGATACGAGATATACTCATGTTGTCAATGTTGCAGTTGTCTGCACCTTTGGTCATGTTGCCCTCTTTCGCATAGATGCGTTGGTAGGCAACGAAGTACATCTGTTCGTTGAACAATAGGCGATAAAGCCTCTCAAACTTGTAGTCAGACTCACAACTGTGCTTTGCCAGACTGTCTAATACTCTTTCTGAATTTCTCATAATGTCTCACACATCATTCATTAATTGTATTAAAATGAATTAACTGCCTCCCTTCGCCATGTACGAGGCTTTCCCTCGCTCGGACTACTACGGAGGCTCCGTTACCATGTCGGATATTCAGAAGCCTTCGCCCCATAGCCAACCTCTGTTGGCGTTCCGATTTAGGTAATCCCCGTTTGCTTGCATACTAACTGTTGCATGATAGATAGGAGGATACGACTTCCGTCCTTTTCTGCTTATTGCAGATGCGTCGTGACCAGTACATGCTCAATCTCCTCAAGGACTGGAAAGTGAGTGTCACGATACAACGAGTATAGCTATCTTACGTTGCAGGTACAGCATGATACCGCTTGGACTATCGTTGAATCAGTTTGGATTTTATCCTTTATCTATCTTTTTTATCCTGTCATTCAGTCGCAATCTGATAGCTGATTGACTTATGACGTTAACCCACATGCGATACTCCCCATCGTCTTTCGTTGAATGGATAAGTGGGCGGATAATAGGTCATTTTCAATGTACTCTTGCCTAATCCCTTGCTAATGGGATAGTTTTTATGCAGCCTTTACGGGCGCACCTTTCACTGCATCAATTTCAAAGACCACAAACCGCTTGTTGAGCAAGTCAATGTTTTCTTTGGAATTGAGCAGAAAATCATACCGGCCACCGTGGTAATACTGGCGCAGGGTTGTCAGGAAATTATCAATATCAAAATCCTGCTTGTATATCGGGATAGGACGCTGTGCCATTTCAGCACGGTATTCATCGCGCATAAATTCGTAAAACGAATTGAAACACGGCACTATATCCTTATCAGCTCTCATCCTGTCAAGGAACATAGACAACGCCGAGCCAAGTTCGCCACTCTCCGTTTTTGTAACCCTGTCATCGTCAGATTTCCATAGTGTCAGCAGTAAAGTCTTGATTGAATCCTTCTTTTCGACATCAAAAACGCCGTCATCCGTATAGAAAGGATTGAAAGATATTGGGTTATCCTCCGTGTAGGTGTAATAGATGCCGTCCTCGCCGTGGGTACGGTTGTGGATAAGATTGCACAGACCTTCATAGGAATTGCCGGTATCAATCAGCAGCACATGGGTTCCTTGCTCATAGTATTGCCTGACGAGGTGGTTCGTAAAAAACGACTTGCCGCTACCGGACGGGCCGAGAATGAACTTGTTGCGGTTGGTAGTGATACCGCGTTTCATAGGTTCGTCCGATATGTCAAGGTGGAGAGGCTTACCGGTCAGTCTATCGACCATCTTTATCCCGAATGGAGAAAGGCTACTCCGGTAGTTTGTCTCGGCAGTGAAGAAACAGGCGGCAGGTTCGATGAATGTATAAAACGCTTCCTCGGCAGGAAAATCCGCCTCGTTACCCGGCATTGCCGACCAATACAACGTCGGACAGTCTATGGTGTTGTGCCGGGGCATACAACCCATAGTGGCGAGCTGGCCGCCTACATCGTTCTTTATCCGGCGTAGTTCCTCGGTGTCGTCGCTCCACGCCATTATGTTGCAGTGGCAGCGCACCGATGTAAGTCCGTAGCTGTGTGCCTCGTTGAGATAGCGGTCAATCCACTCCTTGTTGATAGCGTTTGAGCGTGAGTAGCGGCTCAACGAGTTCATGTTGCGGGCAGTCTTTTCAAACTTCGCCAGATTCTCGTCGTGGTCGTCTATAAACACATACTGGTTGTAAATATGGTTGCATGGTAACAGCAACCCGACGGGACTTGCAAACGAAAGACGGCAGTCGCTTCGGTCTGTCGATAACCTTTCATATCGGTTGTCGGTGTTTACCTTAGCCGGAAGATCATCCGTGTCTGACAGCGTGTGCAGACACAGCATCTTGTCGCCGATGCACATCTGTCGCGCCGAGAGGTCTATGTCCTCCAAACAGGTAACATCCTCCATCGTAAGCGACATATATCGCTCGATAAGCCCGGATTTGTCGTCGGTGCCGACAAGTTCATCATCCGAGAGCCGGCGCAGTCTGATATAGCCGGTGTCGTTGATGATTCGCTCGAACTGCTCAACACTCTCCATGAACTTCACCACCATTTCGTGATTCAGTTCTTTCGGTGTCAGGCGACCCCGGCAGAGAGTCGAAAAGTTGCTCTGCTGACGCGCTCGTTCTTTCGTCGTTTTTGTCAGGAACAGATAGCATCTGTGTGAAAGATACGGACGCTCATTGAAATGGCGTTCAAAGCTCCTGTCAAGAAAAGACAGATCATCTTTTTGCAGTTCCGGCTTATAGCGTTCACTGATGAACCAGTCCTGTTTATGCACCACCGAGTAGTGGGGCAACACCTTTATCGCCTTGCACCATGCGGCGTGCATGGCGTCGTATTCAGCCGATGTTACAGTGAACAGTTCCGGCAGGGCTACCTCGAAGGCGACGGTAATGTCTGCGTCCTTGCTGATGATGCAGCCGTGTTCCACGGCGAGAATCGGCAACTTTGTCTCCAGTGTAGTGGCTTTCAGTGTATTTCTCATTTCTTTCCTCCTTTAATCAGTCGTTTGAGGCGCAGACGGTTGATGATGTACCGTGGGTGATATTTCACAGCCGAGAGTTTCATCAGACCGTGTTCGCCATATTTGGCGTTAAGATGGAAGGTGAGCCAGACAAGGGCTGAGGCGGCAGTAACGCCGAACCCGATGCAGATCCATTGCGATATGCCCGCGATATACATGATGACGAACACCACGAACAGGGCGAGCAGTCCGCCTGCGAAGATGAACAGGTACTGCGCCTTCAGACCCTTGTATTCCACCGACCGTCCTATGCCCTTGTTGACAGCATATTCGGCCATTGGCTCAGATGATTAGAGGAAGAACGAGCGGAGGATTGTGGCGGCGACAATCAGGAAGATGCACGCACCGAACCACGACGCGGCGGTCTTGCTCGTGTCGGGGTCTCCGCTTGACCATTTGGAATAGACCTTGATGCCCCCGATAAGACCCACAACGGCACCGATGGCGTATATCAATTTCGTCCCTGGGTCGAAATACGAGGTTACCATTGATGTCGCCTCGTTGATGCCCGCCATGCCGTTGCCGGCGGCGGCAGCCCTCAGTCCGCCGAGAAATCCGGCGAGGATAGCCACCATTAGGCGGCATTTGAAAATCAGATACCTGTTTCTAAGATTCTTGATTGTTTCTTTCATGCTTTTTGTTTCATTTTTTGAAGCACAGGCAGCCCCCGGCCGCTCCGCAGACGGGAGCAGCCCACACTTCGGGTTGATAAATTGGGGTTGGATTTTTGTCCTTGCGGACGCGGATTAGTGGTTTTTGCGCCTTATGGCAGCATATCAGCGGGATTGAAATCTTCCGGCTTGACGGTAACGGTCTTGACCGCTGACACTTTTTTGACAGGTCGAGGCAATCCGGCAACGGAATTCATCTCCCTTATTTCAGCCTGTATGCTCATCCGGATGCAGAGGTTTACGCGGCGGTCAATATCATCGTTAGTCGATGTAAGACGCTCCATCAGCTCCGTATCCCGTAGGTCAGAGAGGATTTTACCGGCCTCTGCCTGCTGTTCGGGTGTCGCGTCGGGATTCATAGCGGTACTGATTTTTTCCTCCAGTTCATCGAGAGGTATTCCAGTCGCCGTAGGCGCGGAAGGACCGGAATCCTCAACATCGCGAATGTCAACATCAAATGCCGTATCAGTCTCGGCAGCCGACAGAGGTGTGAATTTTGGAGACTGCGTTGTCTCCGGTTCGGGCATATCGGGCATTTCTTCGGCAAATTCGACATCCTTGAAATTCACGTCGCCAATCATACTTTTAACCACTTTAGGTAAAGTCTCGGTAACAGTGTCGGTTATGACTTTCATCATCCTTGCCTCCAGACTGTCAATATCGAATGAACTTGCGCCTACCAGAGATTTGTTTTCAGTCTCCGGCATCGGTACATCTGGCTGTTGCCCTAAACTGTCAGCGGCAACGCCGTTCTCATTCTTCTCGGTGGACTTGGGTCTGCGCTTATCCATAACCAGATAACCGACAAGGACAGCATTACACGCCAGTATGCCTCCCACTACGAATATTTCAAATCCGGTCATAGGCTTTTCTGATTGATATACCGGGATGTTATTATTGCCTCGATACTATCACGGTTCATATTGAAATGGTCGGAAAGCACATTATCAATAAAACCTGTGATAGTGGAACAGGGACATTCAGCCGATTCAAGAAGCATCGTTATTACCCTGTGATACCCTTTTCTGATACAGACTTGTTTACCAGATGTAGTTCTGAACGGATTTTCGGTCTCGTGAAGAAAAGCATCCTTGTATAAATCAGCGATGGGGACTGATTCAAACGCGCTTTCCATTTCCTCGGATGATAATTCCTGCGGCATAGGGTTATCTCTGTCTCCCTCTTCACCATAAGTGCTTTCACCGGTTATGGCATCGTCAGCTATGCTTTGTATCTGTGTCGGCTCCTGAATGTCAGATACGGTCGGCATGAGTGCCGCACTTGCTTGAATGTAAGCCTCGACACGCCCCCTGATGTAGCTGTCAATCGCAGGCTTAACATCAGAAACAAATCCCTCGGACATTTGCGGAATGTTTTTCCGGAAGGTGTCAAGTGCTGAAATCATAGTGCCGGAGGCTTTGAGGACTTCTATGATATCACTCTTGCCCTTGTCTCTTTTCCCGTTTACAAACAAATATGTGAAAAGTACGACATTGACTATGATTATAGCGATTATGAAGAATATATACATCATAGCGTTACAGTTTTAGAGCCGCGGTCTGTCAGTTCGTTGATGACATCCCTGTTGGCTACAAGGTGAGAGATTATGATATTGGTAACGTATGCCCCGATTGTCAGGTCTCTGTCGTCGAACAGGGCCACCGTCTTTGCGAGTTTGTTGACAAGCTCACGGGGTACGAATATTCCTTTTCGCGCCCCGACGGTATAGGGGGCGAGGAACTCGGAGCGGTACGCTTTGACCGCGTCCTCGTCATGGAAGTCTGTGCTGACTTCTTCCGACGCTTTTGCGCAGACGCGCAAATCACAGTATTTCGGATTGTTCATGTTGATTTCATCATTTTAGAATTGTTTACTTTTTTGATACAGGCTCTGCAAAATCGGCTCGACTTCCCGGAAATGTTCCGCGAGGACATTATGCACATACTGGGCGATTGACAGGTCTTCATTGAACAAAGCCTGTATTTTCAGTATCTTGTGCCGGAACTCGTTTACCACCATGACCTGACGGCCTTTCTTGTTGAAGGCGTTTATAGGACATTCCTCAACGAAGGTTCGGAGATATTCATCTTCCTCTTTCGTGCGGTCGGGTGTCACGGGCTTTCTCGCCAATTCCTCTTTCACCACGGCAGGCGGTGATTCAGTGGCGGACGGCTCTCTTTTGGCTTTACGGTAGGACGGCATAGCATCCTCCCGGTAGCCGTCAAGGAAATCCTGCGCGTCCTGCGTGTCGAAACCGCTGGTTATATCCTTTTTTGCCATACGGTTCAGACTTTTATTATCTTTCGGATCTCGGCAACAAGCTCCGGAAGGTTGCTCCCTTTCAGCAGGCGCTTGTCAGGGGGCAGCATGGTTGACCGGAACATCCCGACCTTTCCGACGGCGGCGCCGTCCTTGAAGAATCTGGAGCTGTTTGTAAGCACCGTGTCGAGAGAGTGCAGCCCAAGCTCGTCAAGATAGTTGTCGATGATATCGCAAAGACGGGTCTTTGCCTTTGACGGCACACGGTTCCATACAAGGTTCACATCCTTGATTTTCGTTTTGCCCGTGGTAATCATATTGTTCACCACATGGCTGGCGAAGCGGATTGAGCTTTTCATGTCGGCGGTGTCGGTGGTTATTGGCACGAAAAGATAGTCCATCACTGACAGGAGTTTCACGATTTCTATATCGTTCACCGTACCGGTGATGTCGAAAAACACCACTTGCGGATTTGCGCCCTCGTCGAGCCTCTCAACGGCGACTTTCGCGGCCTCTGCCGGATTGGAGAGAATAATCTCGTATGCCTTCTTGCCGAAATTGCGGTAGAAGTTCTGCATTACCCTTTTAAGGTATGGATTCTCTCCGGTGACATTGAGGTCATTCTCGCGGTAGTCTTTCTGTGAGTGTTGTCTGTCGTCGCAGTCTATGACAATCACATCGACGCCCTCCAGATAATAGAGGTAACTCGCCGTAAGAGCTGTGAGGGTTGACTTGCCCGCGCCACCTTTCTGCGTGGCAAAGGCAACGAAAACTGGTTCGCTCATAATTTTCGCGTTTTAATGTTAATGATTCGGGTGGATTATCATGCCATTTCCGAATGGAAATTCCCCCGGCTTGATAGCCGTGTCCGGGCAGAAGGCACATTCGCTGACTCACAGGACCGGTCTTGTTATAATATGGTCAGCGGTGCATGGCGTCTGTATTGTGGGTTGCAACCGTTTCATTCCCGTTATGCCTTGCGTGCAGGAGTGTGTTGTCATTCAATCATTATTTCACACTTTCACACATGGGACAACAAACTCACTTTATCACTCATACACACCTGCGTGCAGGTGAGGGCATGACGGATAAGGTTGCAATGCCTGTGGCAGAAAACTCACGACAGAGAATGAGGAAATCAATGATTGTATTGAGGAAAGAATCAGTGTTCCGATTATCGTTCCTGCATCGTCTCTGTCATTCGAGCCTCTGTGCAAGTTAAACGAGGACAAATCACAAAAAGATTTACAACCCTCTGATTTTGCGTTACTTTGCGTAACGATTGCGCTACTTTGCGTTACTTTTCATTCGGCGGAAAACCGGGGCGTACGGATACATTGTTATAAATGCGGTGACAGCGAACCGCAGGAATCAGTCCCGGCACACGACAAAGATGTCAGACAGTGCCGAAATAATATGCCCCGACCGTCAGGACCGGTCCGGTCAGCCGTGAATTACCCCGCTGGTTTCATTTTTTCATCCGTCATAGCCGGATTGTTCTCGCCGTCATTTTCCTCAATATTATAGAGATGTTCACATGAACATAGCAAGGTATGTTCCGAGGCACTCATATCTGAGATTGTGCCCCGAAACCCTTGCCATGTGCATGGAGCCGGTATTTCTCCAAAGTCGAAATACCCACGATGAAACCTGCGGTCGGCAGTTCCGGCCATCCACTAAATTTTATCCCAAAAATGAAACATAATTTTAATCAGGGCGGACGGCCGCACAAGATAAATCCGTCCGTCCACCGCTACGTCGTGAGATTCGACGCTGCGGAAAACGCCGTGTTCCTCTCGCAGTTCGAGAGGTCTGGAGCCGTCAACAAGGCGGCTTTCATCAAGAATGTGCTTCTCGGCAAGCCGTTCAAGGTCTTTGTAGTCGATGAAAACACACGGATTTTCATTGACAAGCTGTCCTCTCTAAATTCCGATTACCGTACATTGGTGGTGGAATATGACACGCTGGTTAAGACACTACGGGAGAACTTCACTGAAAAGAAAGCGATGACGACGCTTTTCAAACTGGAACAAAGAACCATAGAACTTGTGAAAACTAACCGCGAGATTGTCGCACTCGCCAGAGAGTTCGATGCCCGATGGTCGCAAAAATCTCTTTAGGCAAGTCCATCTACGGAGCCTTGTCATACAACGCCGAGAAGATAAACAAGGAGAAGGGGCGCGTCCTTGACACCAACAAAATCTACAATGACGGTTCCGGCAACATAGACATACACCGGGCTTTCGAAGATTTCAAAAGGTGGATGCCGCAGCATACCAGAGCCGAGAAAACGATGATGCACATTTCCCTTAATCCTCATCCTGACGATGTATTGAGCGAAATGCAATATACGCAGCTTGCCCACGAATATATGGAGAAGATGGGGTTCTCGGAAATGCCGTATCTAATCGTGAAGCACGAAGACATCGACCGACACCATATACATATCGTGGCTCTCCGTGTCCGTCCCGACGGCTCCTGTATCTCCGACAAAAACAATTTCTACCGCAGCAAAGAGATAACACGGGAGCTGGAGAGGAAGTACGGGCTGCATACCGCCGAGCGTCAGAAAATAACTCCCGATATGCCCATAAAGAAGATTGATCTGGCAGGCGACATCAAGCGACAGGTTGCCAACACGGTCAAGATGGTCGGTATGCGCTACAAGTTCCAGACAATCGGCGAGTATAACGCCATACTCGGTCTGTATAATGTAAGATGTGAGCAGACCGACGGCAGGGTCAACGGCAGAGAGTATCACGGACTGGTGTACTTCGCCACTGACGACAGCGGCAAGACCATAGCATCGCCGTTCAAGGCGTCTCGCCTCGGTAAGTTCGCCAGCCGCACGGCGATAGACGGAAGAATGGAGAGGGCGAAAGACAAAATCGACATCCGTCCGACCAAACAAGCTATATCGGAGGCAATGGCGGAATCTTCGGGCAAGGAAGATTTCATCGCCAATCTCAAGGAGCGGAATATCGACCTTATCTTACGCTATACGGATGCCGGGCGAATATATGGCGCGACATTTATAGACCATAATACAGAAACGGTTCTCAACGGTTCGCGTCTGGGTAAGGAGTTTTCAGCAAACTCCCTTGAAAAGTGGTTTACGGCCGGTGAAAAGCCTGTTATCCATACTTCTGAACCGAAGGCCCAACAGGGACAGACACCGCAAGATACCCAGTCAGTTCCAGATGCCACGCAGCCACAGCAGGGCGATAATCAATTCCAATCCGGCAACACACAAACCGGCAATACGCAGTCAGGTAGCCCAAACAGCGGGCAAAATACGACAGGCGGCAGCGGTTCAGGTACCTCACAAAGCCAGCCGTTCAGTCAGCCTCAATCCCGGACACGGCAGAACAATTCTTCCACTTACGATGATGCTCCGACGCTACCCGGTCTTGACCTGTTCCAGACAGGACCCGGATTCGACCCGCAGGAGGAAGCCTTCTACCGCGAGATGCAGCGGCGCAAGAGAAAGAAACGCCGTGGCCCCAAACTTTAATTTGTCAAACTCAAAACACAAGAATTATTATGTCACAACAGGAAGATGACCTCAGGGCGTTGTCGAAAATCATGGATCTACTCCGTGGTCTGAGCATCGCCGTGTTGGTTGCAAACATTTATTGGTTCTGCCAGCCCCTTGTATCGGGCTGGGAGTTCCACCCGCAGACCATGAAGGTGCTTCGCGGACTTGATGATGCCGGGAGCCTGTTCCACAATCCGTGGAACGCAAAATGGTGGACGCTCCTTCTGCTTGCCCTCTCGTGTTTCGGCACCAAAGGTGTCAAGAACGAAAAAATAAAATGGGGCCAGATATGGCTCATAATATCAATAGGTGCAGTGCTGTTTTTCCTCGATTGGTGGATGGTCTCTCTCGGTTGGTACTACACCTATATATTCACCACCATATCGGGTTATGTGTGCCTGCTGCTCGGAGGGGTGTGGATGAGCCGTCTGCTGAAGAACAACATGATGGACGACCGCTTCAACGAGGAAAACGAATCGTTCATGCAGGAGACCAAGCTGATGGAAAATGAATATTCGGTAAACCTCCCTACACGCTTTTATTACAAAAAGCGATGGAACAAGGGCTGGATAAACGTGGTCAACCCGTTCAGAGCCTCGATAGTCCTCGGCACTCCCGGCTCCGGCAAGTCATTCGCGGTGGTCAACAATTTCATCAAACAGCAGATAGGAAAGGGCTTCGGACTTTATGTGTACGACTACAAATTCCCTGATTTATCGTTGATTGCGTATAACCATATGCTCAACCATGCCGACAGTTACGGCAAGAATCCGCCCACGTTCTGCGTCATAAATTTCGATGATCCGGAACACTCCCACAGGTGTAACCCGATACACCCCGATTTCATGTCGGATATTGCCGACGCTTACGAATCGGCATATACCATTATGATGAACCTGAACCGCACATGGATTCAGAAACAGGGCGATTTCTTCGTGGAGTCTCCGATTGTGCTGTTCGCCGCAATTATATGGTATTTGAAGATTTATGAGAACGGCAAATACTGTACTTTCCCACACGCCATCGAGTTTCTTTGCCGCCGGTACGAGGATATTTTTCCAATCCTCACTTCTTATCCGGAGCTGGAGAATTATCTTTCTCCGTTCATCGACGCATGGCAGGGAGGGGCGGCGGAACAGCTTGCCGGGCAGATTGCCTCGGCTAAGATTCCTCTGTCGAGGATGATTTCCCCTCAATTATATTGGATAATGACCGGCGACGATTTCACGCTCGACATCAACAACCCGAAGGAGCCGAAGATACTATGTGTCGGTAACAATCCCGACCGTCAGAACATCTATGGCGCGGCACTCGGACTGTATAACAGTAGAATCGTAAAGCTGATAAACAAGAAGGGTATGCTGAAGTCAGGTGTTATCATAGACGAGCTGCCGACCATATATTTCAAGGGGTTAGACAATTTAATAGCTACCGCAAGAAGTAACAAGGTTGCCGTCTGCCTCGGCTTTCAGGACTTTTCCCAGCTCAAACGCGACTATGGCGACAAGGAGGCTGCGGTTGTGATGAACACTGTCGGCAACATCTTCTCCGGGCAGGTTGTCGGGGAAACAGCCAAGACGCTTTCCGAGCGTTTCGGCAAGGTTCTCCAGCAGCGCCAGTCAATGAGCATCAACCGTCAGGATGTGAGCCATTCGATCAACACCCAGATGGACAGTCTTATTCCGGCGAGCAAGATTTCCACTCTGACACAGGGAATGTTTGTCGGTGCTGTCAGCGACAATTTCGACGAACGCATCGACCAGAAGATTTTTCATGCCGAGATTGTTGTGGACACCAAGAAAGTGGCGGCGGAGACAGCCGCCTATCAGCCTATACCCCTGATAACCGATTTCAAGGACGATACCCCTGACAAGTCGAAGATGAAAGCCGCCATACAGTTCAACTATAATCAGGTGAAACAGGATGTTAAAGACATCGTGGAGCGAGAGCTGGAGCGTATCCGCAAAGATCCGAAACTCCGTCCGTTGTTGCGGATAAAATAGCGCATGACAATAAAGAGCAAGCCCGACCATTCATCACGAGTGGCCGGGCTTTGATTTGATATTTGCCTATGATTATAAAGAGATTATATATTTCGGATGGATTAGTGGTTGGACATCGGCTGACATCATTTTGCGTCCTGCTCCTCCATATGCTGGGTAAGCTGTTTTGTCAGCAGGTCGAGAAAGTAAGTGCGGCTGTCGAGAGTGCGCACCTTTATCTCGTTGAATTTCTTATATATGTAGTTCTCGGTTATCTCCACATCGAAGGCTTTGGCAAGTCTGAGGATTACATCCTTCACGGTGAGCCTGTCGCCGAAGCATTTTGCCAAGTGGAAGGCATAGCCGATTTCCACGAGCGCGACTTTCTTGTGGCTCCATTTCAGTCCTATGTCCTGAAGAAGCTCATCGTCGGTTGCCGGTTCGATGACGACATTCTTTAGATTGCTGATGGTCTCGCGGACGAAGTGGAGTGCCTTGCTGATAAAGGATGTGAGCGATGTGTTCACGGCGTTGCGGTCTGCTTCGGTCTGAAGATGGGAGATTTCAATCTCGACCACAAGCAATGCGCTGACGGCATAGCCTTTGTTTCTGTTGGAACGGCACATCTCGAACACCTGCACGATGAAGTCGCGGTAGGTGATGTGAAGATTCTCCTTTTCGCCAGCCAAAAGCTGGCGGAAGAATTCGGTCTCGGTAAGGGCGAATATGTCCATATCGGGGCTGGTGTTTTTTGGGTTCTACATTATGTTTTTTGTTTCTCGATGAATAAACCAGCCTGCGTTACGAATGGATTACGGAATAAAATGTTAAAGTCGGAATTGCGTGTGTTTTAGAGCATTGGCGGTTATTTCGCCATATAAATTTTAGGAATGTTAATGTCGCCTGATATGTGAACTCTGTAGGTTTGTTCAATTATTGTATAGTTTGGGACAGAAAAAAAGCGCACACCCACCACTAACTGCCCCATCTGGACTCGGGGTTAACTCAATATGGCAGATGTACGCTATGCAGAAGCATAGCATAAGCATCAGCCTATAAGTATTGAGTAAAGAAAATTGTCCAGATTTTCAGTTAACCTATAAGCGGTCTTATGTTATGTTTTATTATCTTGAACGATTGGCTCTCCAACCGCTTATTATCCTAAATTCGCCACAAAATTACAAAATTTTTGAGAATTAACAGGTCTTTGCACTCATCTTTATTTAAGACCGTGCTGTTTCATCTTGTAAACGAGTGTCGTACGACCGATCCCAAGTAATTTGGCAGCTCTGGTAATGTTGCCGGCGCATTGAGTAAGAGCATCGCCAATCCTTTGCTTCTCTACCTTTGGATCTCTGAGAAGAAGGCTGTCTGATACCTCCGGCGACGAGCGGCTGATTGAGAGGTCGGACGATGTGATCAGATTTCCTTCCCCATTCCCGGCTGCAAGCTGAATCACGTTTTTCAATTCTCGGATGTTGCCGGGCCAGTTATGATGTTTCAAAGTTTTGACTGACGAGGCATCAAGGCGTTTAACGGGTTCATGGCGTTCCTCGGCATACTGTGCGAGATAGAACTCAGCTATGGGCTGAATGTCCTCAGTTACCTTTCGGAGAGGCTTTACCGTTATGTCCATCTCGCGGAGATTGAAGAACAGATTAGAACGAAATGACTTGTCGCTTACCAGCTCTAACAGTTCCGGTTCCGCAGTGCAGATTACACGGACATCCGGGTGATCTTCGCTCAGGATGTGCAGCACGACTGATTGTTTGTCGAAGTTGAGCAGATGCACGTTCTTTAGAATGATGGTTCCTCCGGCCGCTTTCTTGAAATAGCCTCCAATGCGGTTATACATCTCGCTCTTTTCTGAACCCGGATTATGTTCTCCAACAAGTGCGGCTCCGCCCGCCTCTATAACAATGAGGGGTTTGTCGGTGCGGTTGCTCCGTCGGTAGATTTCTCGTGCTATCTGCTCCTTACCCATACCGCTTTCTCCGAAAATAATCACATTCGCGTCAGCCGAGGCTACGCGCGTGATTTCTTTTTCGATGCGCTCAAACTCCTTGCTCGGACGATGAATCAACTCCTTATCTGAGGTAGAGGTTTCAATATCTTTGAGATACTTCTCCACGGCATCAGGAAGTTGCTTGTCAATAGCTGGGCGTTGGATTACATCAACAGCTCCACCATCACGCATAACTGACAAAATATCCGATGGATTGAAATTATCCACTATGGCAATAACAGGGAATCGGTATCCCTCACGCTTTTGCCAGTTGACTAACTCTTGCGCTGTGCCGTGTGCGAATTTCATCGCCGTCACCACGACCGCGCCTGGTGGCAGTTTCGACACCTCGTTTTTTGCTGCCTCCATGTTATCAACGGCAATCGGCTCATAGCTGTGCTTGACAAGTAAGCCCGACATAAGCCGACGGTCGGATTCGGAGGCATCAACGATAAGAACTTTGTTCATGTCTATTGTTGATTTGGTTTAACATTATGTATTCTTTTCAATTTCTATTTCATCAATAGCCCCCGGCAACGATTGCCGAGGGCCAGTGAAATGCTTGGTTAATGATGAGAATCGTTTGTCAAGATATATTAAAGATACAGAAGAATGTGGTATCTGTTTGTTCTGACAGCATTTATTCAGGCTCAATTAGATTATCTAACTTAATAGATGAAAATTCGTAGCATTGTATTTCTATAAGCATAGCTCGACTCCGAGTTCCCATTACGCGGTATGTATGAATAACTGTTTACAATTTCAGAAGAACAAAATCTTTTCCGTTCCAGCCAATGAGGGTTGAATCATCCTTAGCCGCAATACGATATAGCGGACCTGTTAAATCGCTGTACCGTGTAATTATGTTTCCAACCCAATCAAGTTTGATGATGGTTGGCTTTGATTTTTCGGAATCGGCGTATTTGAAACCCCAATACAGAGCGTAGATATAATCAGGAGTATATGTTACATCAATAGTATGCAGACTGTTAAGCTCGTCAAAGTCGGCTTCATCAAGCGTTTTCGGGTTAAAAGTATCATCGCCTATCCTAACAAAATCGATTATATTGCCATCAGTGTCGAAAATCTCGATAAACGGATGAAGTTTATAGGCAAAGGCAAGACTCTTGATCTTACCTGAATAAACCATTTCTCCTGCATTGGGCATCCAAGTCCGGAGTTCAGACGAGATATTGATTTGCCGGATGGTGTCAATTTTAGATGTAGTCAAATCTGCCTTCATCGCAAATTGGCGGCCTCCGTTCGGTTCCCGACCGACGAAAACATATCTGTCGGTATCGGTCATAAAAACATCCTGAACATATTGAGAAAGTGGGAACGGCACAGTGCTGTTCCCATGCATCAGATATTTTTTTGTCCTGACAAATGAGGTGTCATTTTCTACGATATATAATTCTCCGTCGTCCTGACTTATTACACTAATTGAACCATTATCTGCGATGAAAGGATAAGGCATATACGATACAAAGTAACTGTCATTACATTTACCCATATCAGGGCTTACTTTCAGGATATTGTTCTCAAAATCAACGATTGCACGGCGAAGCAGCCGCTGGCCGAAACCGTCCTCGCTTTCATAGACAAAGAACAGTGTGTCGCCCGACATCTTCATATCGTTGATATGTCTTATTGGAGGCAGTTTTTCTCCGACAATATCAAGTTTTACGGGAGTACAAGTTGGCTGCGCGTTGGCACACCCCGACATAAAAAGGGTGAAAGCCATTATCAGAAATATCTTCATTTTATTTCCAGCGGTTTATATGAAATTGACATTTGGGAAGCATCGGCATTATTCATTACTTTGCCATCTTTGCCGACAATATGGATTCTGCCACCGTTGCCGCCCATTTCTGAAATCATAAAACCTACGGGGGATTTGAAATAGCGGACAAGGGTCTTTTCGACATCGGCTGCCGAGCATCGTTTATCGTTGCCGTCCCGATAGGTATATTCCATTATAGGTGTGTTGTCACGTTCAAATCCCACTGCTTCCCAGACAAATTGTCGTTCAGCATCTTCTAATTTTAGAATCAATCCCGGTAGACCTCCGAATTTATAAGGACCGAAAGGCAACGGGATTTCAGGTGTAAACCATGCCGTATAGCTGCGCCCTGCAAATTCAACAGTCGCCTTTCGACAGTCATAGCCAATAATTGAATCGGTTTCTTCATCGCTGAAATCCCATTCCAGAGAAGGAACAGAATCAGGGTAAACAAAGAAAGCTGATATTGACAGCCGATATTTCAAATCGGCTTTATTCCCCCGAATGGGTCTGATGATTTCCAAAGGCCACGGATTGCCCGACACATTGGAATACGATTCCGCACCACGTCGAATCTGTTCGGTTGCCAATGAATCGAAGTGGTTGATAATGTCGCTATAATCTTTGACACTGTGTTTTCCGATCTGCACAATCCGAGTGTCGTTATAGGCATCTCTTTGGTCGGGGTGGAATTTATATTTTAACGAATATGTAACATTGTATCTTGCTGTATCGACAGGCGTAGCCCGGTCTATTATCCGGGAACAGGTTTCCTGAGCTGCACCTGTTATCCACAGGAAAACAAAAAGTAGAGATATAAGATATTTCATAACGGTGGTTTTTAGAATATTCTGAATCGGATTTTGAGTAACACGCTGCGTGGACGTATGTTGTAGATTGCCTTTGACTCTGTGAGCGCCGACAGACTGGAATATACATACGACTTACGGTTGAGCAGGTTGTCGCACGAGAGTGTGAAGCTGAAACGCTTTATGGTGTATTTCGCCTCGGCGTTGAGAAGGAGGAATGAACGGTCGCCTTCATTGAAGTTATTGTAATAATGGTAAAGCGAAGTCGTCAGTGTAACACCTCCGGGAATTGTGAAATCAAGAGTGCCCTTGTTGGTTACTGTGCGTAGCCACGGGAACCGTTCATGTCCTTTCTGTTGTGTCGCGGATTGGGAATAATTGCCTTGATACGACACCGAAAGCCATTTGAACGGTGTCAGGCTTATGTCGGCGTTGACACCTAAGCTGTTGCCCGTATAGCGCACCACTGCATCCTGAACAAGCAGAGGGCTGTCATAATAGGAGTATGTGAACGAGGCACCGATTTTAAGACGGCGCCAGTCGAATCCCTGACTCGCATGAACCTTAGCCGAGAGCATATCGCTGTTCTCCGATGTACGACGGCTTATGGTACGCTGTACGATACCGTCGTAGAAAGAACCGTAAAGGACATCGGGCGACTGCCTGTACCATGCGACTTCCGCTCCCGCAAAGCTCATTGAAAGAATATTTTTGAAATCATATTTCAGCGCATAGTGCTGATTCATGCCTTCATATAGACCGGCTACATCATAAGCCGACAGTTGGCGGTACGAGGTCAGGATGTTGCTTGAATATAATGTCTCAATGGAGGGAGTCATATAATTCAGCGCAGCCGAAGCGTTAAGATTATGGCTGCTGTTGACTTTATACGTCAAGTTTAAGGATGGCTCCGCCCGAAAGCGTTTTTTGTCGGTAATGATACCGTCAAGTCTGTTGTCAAGCCGGAAATATTTGTATTTCATCGGCACATAGAGCGAGGCATGGAACTTCCGGGTAGTGAACATTATCTCGGCTCCGAGACCGGCATCGAGATAGTCAAGCGTAAGATCATTACGCATCGCACCAAGGCTGCTTTCGAGCGCGTTGTGATGATAGTTGACGATTGCCGACGGGTGGAGGGTGAAGTTGCCGACTTTAAGAGCCGACAATAATCCCGCGCTGTTTTCGGTGGATATGTTTCGGAAATCAACGTGCTGATATAGCATATCGCCCGTTATCAAATCCGGGAAAAGATTCGGTGAGACGGACAGGCTATGTGGCCGTTTCTCCATGTTGACAAGAGAGGATATTTCAAATCCACGGTCTTCCGAATTACGGTGCGTCATGAGGAATTTATTGAGCAGTCGGTATGTGTCCGTTTTCCCTATCTGCGCAATGTCATCGTCTCCGGCAAGAATACGGCTGTCAGCGTCAGTCGTGCTCCAGTCGAATTTCAGTTGTTCCTTCAGATAATTTGCATCGCCGTTGTTCAGATATGTAAGGTCGCCGTATGCCTTCTGCATACGGGCGGTGCCTTGCATGACCTCGTCCACAATGTTCCGGCTGCCGTCAGGAAGAAAATTTGTGGTCGATGAACTACTGCGACGGGTGTCGCGGTCGTTCAGATAAGCAGCGTTTATGCCGAACTCTCCCGACTTACCTACACGATATACATTGTTGAAAGTGGCGTTGTGGGAACGGTTGAAGTAATAGAACCGCTTGTCAATGCCGGGAGCAGACGGCATGGAGATAGACGAGATATTACTTGTGCGCGAATAATCGTTGTCGAAGGAATACAGCTCCTGCGATAAATCCTCGCCGGTATTGTTCCCCTTATAGGTGGCGAGAAACTGACTGTTACGTCGGAAATATGTGGCGATGGCCGAGTTGTTCCACAACCCTTCGTCGCCATAGCCGCCTCCAAGTGTGGCTATGAGGTTGAACACGCCCTTGACACCTTCTTTTAACCGTAGATTGATGGAAGCTTGTTCCTCCGGGCGCAGCCCTTTGAGCGCCTTGATGTCCTGATGGTTCTCGAGCACTTGCACGGTAGCGATATTGTTGGGATCTAAGTTGTTGGTGGCAATGCCGTAATGTCCTTTCATAAGGTCAAGTCCCTCGATATACAGGTTTTTAATCGGCTTGCCCTGATAAGAGATTTGTCCCGCGTCCGACACAGATATGCCCGGCATCTTTTTCAATACGTCGGCAATGGACTGGTCTGTCTGCGAAAGGAATGAGCCGACATTATAGTTGATAGTATCGCCTTGCGAATAGATTTTCTTAGACCTTACGACAACCTCCTTCAGCTCTATGGCACGGTTCTCCACAATTATTTCGTAGTTGCCTGAACGGTTCGGGACGATAATCTGTGTCGGTGCGATTTCCAAACTCGATGCTTTCAGTATAAGACTGTCGCAGACATCGTTGACAGAGAGTTGAAACTTGCCGTTTTCATCAGTGAAAGCGGAGGTTAAAATCGTTTTCGGAGCATTGATTGGAGAAGCTACGACACTGGCAAAGTCAACACCATTACCCTCGGCAGTCCTGACGGATCCCAAAATCAATGTTTGCGCCATCGCAGAAACGAAAGCCGCAAGACAGAGAATAGTAATGAATAACCTTTGCCACATGTGCTTTGCTTAAAATTTAGGCAAAGTTCGGCAGAAAAAATGACTTTGTGATAAAACAAGTTTTATTCGCCGGATATTTTTGCGAGTCTTTTCGGATTCGGCTAAGATACACTGGTGTAACGAGCAGATATGAGGCAATGTCACGTAACGAAACGATCTCTAAATCTTATGTATAACGATATTATAATGCCGGAATAAAATCAGATTCACTCAGTCCAAAGGACTGTAAATGTCTCTGTCATTCCGTTAGCACGTGATTCTTGATATTTGGTAATCCGATTGCCGGCTAATTCATATCGGTAACTTATGGAAGTGAATCCATTGAAAGAGTCATCGCGCTGGACTTCATTTATCAGGCTGACTGACTGCGCTCCGAATATTCCTTTGAATTGCAAGGGAATATATTGGTATCGGCCCATCGGTATGGGAACGACATTCTGAACTCCGGGTACATCGGTATAATTGAAAGTATAGGTAACACTTGGATTGGAATTGCCGTTGAAGTCTTCGACTTTCACAAGATTACCGTTTTCCCAATAGTAATAGTTTTCCCAAGTCCAGGGTTTGGCTTCTGCCCAGCTATCTCCGTCCTTATACCATTCAGTCCACTTGACCACATTGAGAAGATTGTCAGATGTGTAACTGAACTCATGACGATATTTCTTCTCGACAGAAGTCTTGTCCTTCTCTGTCTGACATAATACACCCTCGCAGTAAGCAGCCCGACCGTTTTCCAGATAAAGATTGTCTTGATAGCTGCGAACTACATCATAAATTCCGTTTCGGCCGAAGTTGATGTCTTTTGTCGTGATTTTAATCATATTATCGGAAACATACTCGTATTCTACCGTAATAGTTTCTGTCGGATACATACTCCTATATGTAACAACCCGTCCATATGAGTCGTATGAAAACACCTGTCTGATGTAATCTTCTTCGTTGGTAATTGATGCAATCTGCATATATGTTTCAGGCTCCGGCTCATCATTGCTGCAAGAGACAAAAATGAGAGATATAAGAAGATAATATATTTTATTCATGGTCATTTTGATATTGATGTTAGACAAAGGGATGAGTTTACACCACGTTGCTTTGTCTTATTAATTTTGGCAAAGTTCGGCAGAAAAATAATATAATTCTCAACATTTGTTAGAACCCGCAATTTTAAAGATTATTTTTTTCGGCGGCGATGCCGCAACTCCCTAAAATAATTTAGAAAACATATCCGAGGCCAATGCTGACGCGGTGCTCGTGCATCTGTATGTCATTCTTTGCTATATCGAGTATGCCTATGGCGCCGGTTACATCAACCCGGAATCGGTCGATGATAACAGCTACCCGTATATCCCATGCTATGTCGAAGCGGCGCATCCAACTCTTATACATATTTTGCTCGAATATATCTGTTTGGTCTTCGTCAACCTTTGTTCGGGCACTGAATCCGATAATCGGTTCAGGTCCAGTTGACAACAATAAACTGCCTCTTTTGAAAATATCAAGCTTATAGCCTACTGTCAGTGGAATGCGTATACCTATTTTCCGCACAGGAGGGTCGTATGTTTTTGCAGGTTCATACGGAGTGCCGGTACCAATGGTTATGTTGTCATAGCGGTAGTTGTCAATGAAAAAACGCGCTCCCGGTTCAAAGAAGAAGTTTTTGTCCAAGAGCATCAAATAATCTGCTCCGAGGCTTACTCCACTTCCGGGTTTGAACATTTTGACAGAGCTGCCGGCAATCTTCCAGTTTCCAGGTAGGGAAGCATCGTAAGCAACCGTTGCCGTCCAATGGTTTCGGTCTGATGGCAAAATATCATTATCAATGGTCTGCGCATTGCACAGACCATTGATGAACAGGCTGAGTATTAGAAATATAAGTTTATAATTCATCAATCATTTAATCAGAATCTTTTTACCGGATTGAATGTAGATGTTTCCCGAAGTTGGATTTTCTACTTTTCTTCCTAACAAATCGTAGTAATCAGCATTATCTTCTTTTCCGTCAATTACGACACTGTCTATACCGGAAGATGGGAAATTGTCGGTTTCTATAAAATTCGTGAAGTAATTCCAGCCGTAAGCAGAAGCATACAAATGGGAAGTTCCAATTGGGACATAAACTGGAATGTCGTTTGGAGTACACAAATGACCAGGCTGACCTGTTATGGGACCGAAAGTATGATTACGTCCTTTATTTGATGGGTCTTCATCACATACAGGTGGAGTCGGCGCACTGCAATATATAGCCTCCAATGACTGAAGATATTGACAAGAAGCTCCGCCCAAATATGTTAGTGATGAAGGAAATACTAATCTTTTGAGCGAGCTACAGTACCAGAATGCATTAGACTCAATATCATTTAATCCTTCGGATAATGATATCTCGGATAATGCCATACACGCAGATAATGCGTCTGCCCCAATTATATCAATGGTGGATGGAATATCAAATTCCAATAAATTAATATCGTTATATACAAAGCAGTTTGGTATAACGTTTACTCCGTATGGCAGGTTTATTTTTTTTAATCTGTGATTTAGTGCGAATTGATGAGTGCCTGAAAAATCCAGACAAGAGGCAGGGAGTAAAACTTCCTCAAGGTCAGACGAGTAAAATGCAGCATTGCCTATTGACAGCAAGCCATCCGGGAAATTTATACGCTTAATTTTAGACCGATAAAATGCCCCTTCTCCTATGTGTTTTATTGTGGTCGGGAGTTTTATTTCATCTAATGACTCGCAATTCATAAAACACATTGCAGGTATATCCATCAAACCTTCAGGCAGTTGCATAGGATTAGTCGCTAATGACATACAATCGGAAAAGCAATATATTCCAAGATTTTGCAATTTAGACGGGATATTGATGGATTCTAAGTGTATAGCATATGAGAACGCAAAATCTCCAATAGTTTTAATTTGGTTTGGCAGGATTATTCTTTTAAGAGCAATCACATATATTGTTCCATCTTCTTGTAATTGTTCATCCTGATGCCAAAATGCTCTTGGTGGAATAATTCCATTTTCAATAGAGGTTCCTTCAAGGTTAATGACCGACAGGTTTCCATTAAATGATGCACTCCAGATAGTATGGAAATCCGCCGCATTGATTGGCCCACGCACTACAAGTGAGTCTATATTATTTATATCATCTCCAAGCACAGACTCTAAAGTGCCTGGCGCGGAGAGGGTAATGTCCTTGCATACGACATCTTTTGCAGCTTGTCTCGTAATTCCTTTAACCCTGAATTTTACGGTGGATTCGCTTAGAGCCGGTGCCTGCGGTTCATCAGCGAATGCCATAAATGGCACCGCAATCATCAGACATATGATTGATTTGAGTATCCGAATTCTCATTTGCCAATATGTTTTATTGGCAAAGTTCGGCAGAAAAAATGACTTCGGGATAATACAAGTTTTATTCGCCTGATTTTTTAGCAAGATTTTTTCGGATTCGGCTAAGATAGACTGGTGTGACGAGCAGATACGAGGCAATGTCGCGCAACGAAACAATATTAATAATCTGAGGGTATAGCGTTATCAAATCAAGGTATCTCTCTGTCGGTGTCTTGCGGTATAGTTCAAGATGGCGTGAATAAATCTCACTGAATAATGTGCCATTGAGCGCAGAAAGATTGCCATCGAACGTCGCGTAGAATACTTTTCGTGCCTCCTGAGTCCTTATTTGAAATACTGAGGTGTCATCTCCGGCTTTTATGGTGACCTCAGAGGGTAGAACATTAAACGAATTGTAGTAATCGGCCACAATCTCGCCTTTGAATGCAAAGCCAACGACAGCTTCATTGCCCGAAGACGTGAGGGTGATGTATTTGAAATAGCCTGATTCAACAACTCCGAGATATTTGGCTACGCATCCTTGCTGAACAAAGACATCATCCTTAGCATAATGGGCAGCCCGACCATTCTCTCTGCAATAATCTTTTATTGCAGAGAGGTCGATGATTTGGTCGTATGAGTTGAACTGTGCCATAAGCTATTACAAAGTTAATCAATTTTTCAGAAATCGTAAAGTGATAATATCTAAATTTGCCCTTAATGCCCTTGATAAAGACTCACATCAGTGATATGGAAAGACAGACAACCTCGGCAGTGATGTCGGGGTTGTCTGTCTTTAGATTAAAGTCCTGTTTGGCGATATACTGGACGAATGGATGGTGCAGGTGTTTGGTAACGCTGCTGTGGCTCCGCTACCATTGATTCCTTTGCACCGTTCGTTTGAGCTGGGGCATCTACGCGATGAGCTGATTCGGAGTGCTTGACTTCCTCGCCGTCTTTTTCATCGTGCTTTGGAGCAAGTTCGGCGGTAATTTTACGGTCAAGGGCGGCGAGGTCGGATTTGAGCTGCTTCAGTTCCTCCTCTTTGCCCCACTGTTTGGAGATGATGGCTTCAAGCTGGGGAACATCGGCTTTCAACTTCGCCGTCCGTTCCTCGTACTGGGCGATGATGCCGGGTATCTTCTCCAGAGCGTTGACGAAGTTCATGCACGCGGCATGGGTGTCGCTCATGGCGATGAAGCCGTTGTTGAACTTGTATTTATAGTTGCCTTCAACTACAAAACGGTTCTGAACGGACTCTTTGCCGTCAACGAGGGTGCGCTCCGAGATTATGCTGATCGGGAAGCCATAGACCTCACCGATACGCTGATACTGTCCGTGCGTGTCGGTACGCTGCGCCAGCCCTTGCAGGTGGATACCCATATTTTTCTCATCGGACAGGTTGTAGGTGTCGATGGTGAGATTGTTCAACGGATTACCGTCCTTGTCACGTTTGACAACCGCTTCATACCGGGCTGCATCAGCCTTCATCCTTTCTATTGCTGCCTCGTTGTTGGAAATGTCATGGGTGACTGTCTGATACCTGAACTTGGAATCGGAGATGCCCTTGTTGTGTGCCTTGCGCTCGCTCTCCAGCGAGGCTATGCGCTTTTCGAGTTTCGCCTTTTCCAACAGGTCGGTGTTGCCTGAAAGGATTGCCATGTATTCTGAGAAGTTCATGCCGTTTTTCTCATCCATTGCTCCCTCGTCGATGGTTCTTGCTCCGAGTGCGCCGGATTTAAGCTGGTCGATGAACATAGCCTTACAATGGAGAAGGTTGAACTTATAGGAGTCCAACGACTTCTCCACGGCATAGATGATTACATCCACCTTATTATCAGCGTATAGCTTGGCAATTTCGTTGCCTGCTCTTATGCCTCTGCCATCGCGTTGAGTCAAATCGCTTGGGCGCCAGGGTGTATCGCAATGATGAATCGCAACACACCTTCTTTGAGCGTTGACTCCGGTACCTAACATAGAAGTCGAGCCGAAAAGCACACGCACATCGCCGTCGTTCATAGCCTGTATGACAGCTTTTCTCGACCTTTCTGTCTTACACTCCTGAATGAAGCGTATCTCATGCGCCGGAATACCGTAGTCCTCAATCAGCTTTCGTTTGATTTCAGAATAGATATTCCACTCGCCTGGCTTATATGTCGATAAATCGCTGAATACAAACTGTGTACCTCGTTGAGCATCATATTTACGATAATATTCCGCTATCATACGGGCGCAGTGTGAGGCTTTGTTGTTCGGGTCATCGCCATATTCCGGGTCAATCATACGCATATCAAGAGCCATCTTTCGGGCATAGTCCGTGGCTATGAGCATCTTCGCCTTTTCCTCGGTCTCGCTCAAAGGTGCCCGTCCGAGTATAGTGGCGTCGCCGGTTTCAGCGAACTTCATCAGTTTCTCAATGAATGCCTCCTGTGCTGGTGTCGGAGGAATATTATGGAGTATCTCGTTCTTCTCCGGGCGGTCAACTCCGACATCTTTCGCTGTCCTATAATCCGTGATTTCGTTATAAAAAGCAGCTAACTCCGGCACCTTGATGAAATACCGAAATCGCTCCTTTGCCACAATATGATTAGTAACATTAAACTCGAAGTCCGTGGTCTTTTTAGCGAAGATTGCTGCCCACGCATCGAAGCATCTAATCTCTTGCCTTTCAAGTTCATTCGGGCGAAGATACTTAAACAACAGATACAATTCCGTCAGGCTATTGGATATGGTGGTACCACTGAGAAAAGTAGCACCCAAATCCTTGCCTGTACGCTCCTGAATGGCGCGTATGGCATACAACAGATTGAGTGCCCTCTGGCTTCCCTCGTTGTTGCCCAGACCAGCCACACGGTTATGGCGGGTGTTGAACATCAGGTTCTTGAACTGGTGCGATTCATCTACGAAGATATGGTCAATACCCATTTGCTTGAAATCCACCACATTATCCTTATTCTGCTCCATCTGGTATTGGATAGTGGCAATCTTGGCTGTTAGGTTCTCCTTACGCTTTATCAAACCTTTGAGCATACCACGCGATACATCATGCCCCTGCTGCTTCACCACTTCAAGGTTCTCCTCGACCGTGTCAAGTTCAGCCTGAAGGATCTGCTGTTGCATCTCCGGCGACTGCGGTATCTTGCCGAACTGGTCGTGCGACATTATCACACAGTCATAGTCGTTGTTCTTGATCTGGTTGAAGAAGTTGACGCGGTTGTCAGCCTTGAAACTCTTTTCATCGGCAAACAGTATGCGGGCGTTGGGATAGGCCGACTGATAGGTCATGGCAATCTCGGCGACATTGGCTTTAAGACCGATAATCATCGGTTTGTGAGCCAGTCCAAGACGCTTCATTTCATGCGCTGCAATGCACATTATCAGCGTTTTACCCGTTCCGACCTCGTGGTCGCATATTCCGCCGCCGTTCTGTTTCAGCATCCATATACAGTCCTTCTGGCTCTGATATATGGAGCTGATTCCATAGCGGTCTCCCAACATTTTCATGTTGAGGTCAGGGAAGGTCTGATGGCTGCCGTCATACTGCGGACGCACGAAGCAGTTGAACTTGCTATTGTAAAGGTCAACAAGTCTTTCTTTGAACTCCGGGCTTTGCGCCTCCAGCCAGTCCGTGAAGCCATTTCTTATCTCGTCGATTTTTGTATTGGCGAGTTGGATAGCCTCATTGTCGGGCACTTTTATGTCATGCCCGTCATCGTCCTTGCCGATGGATTTCTTGATGTCGGGAACTGTATTGTGCAGAGCGTGTTTCAACAGGCTCATGCCGTCGTATGTGCGATAGTAACCTCTGACACAGAATTCCTCCCATATCTTCATATTTTTGTTGGAAGCGTCTGCCGAATACTCGTCTATTGATGAAGAATAGGCAATCTTCACATCCGTTTCGTACAGATGCGACATATAAGCGGAGTAAATTCCGGTCGGAATCCATCGTTCACCGAAATTGAAATCCAGCTCATCGAACTCGATGCGGCGGGGCCGCGCTTCCTCCAGTGCTTTGAGTGACTCCTGCGACATTGCGATGAACGGTTCCACCCCGTCATAACCGGGGAAGTCATTGATGCGTTCTTCCTCCCGGTCAATCCATGCCTTGACAGCCTCGGCTTTGGCGACGACATTGCCGGCGATGAAACGGTCTTTTATCTCGTAGTTCTCCACAAGCGGATTATAATAGATGTGTCCTTCGAGGTTTTCCACCAGCGAGTCCTCATCCATATCGACAAGTCCAGTCATATAGTCAAGATTGACCTCGCCGTATTTGTTGAGTGAGGCAGTCAGGGCCTCCATAGGGGTATCTACGCTTGTAACCTCGTCAACGGCGAAAGAAACCGGATGGTCGAAGATATCAGCCTTGATAAACTGTCCGTTCTCACCGCGCTCCAATGCCAGTGCATCACGACCGTTGGCATCCATCATTATAAATTTGACATTCTGCTTCTCGTTTAGGTTGCCGTAACGCGATACAAACTCATCGTAATACTGATTCAGATGTTCGCGCAGATGTTCCGACGGCTCATGTGTTTCTGCTTCATAATTATAAAGCTGCTGATATGTCTCCGAGAGGGTTACATACAACATGGCGCGTTTCTCCTGCTCCGGTTTGAGGACAAGAGGGGTGAATGTGGCACTATTCTTGCGCACATCGGAGAGGAATCCGACCATGCCGTTGGCTATGACCATTGAGCCGTTCTTGTGGAAGAACTGAATATCCTCCGGGAAAGGACGGGACGACATATCGCGCTCGGGCGCTTTCGGTTCGATGGGGATTGCCGACACCTTTGAGGTGCGGTTTCGTCCGCCGGGGATAAAACCGCCCTCGGTCTTTTCAATATAAGTTTCGCCGGGTGCGATACCAGCTTCTTTCGCCGCTTCCTGAGCCTCTTTCTCCAGACGCATTTCCTCCATCTGGCGATGGGCAATCGACATCATTGTTTCATAGAATCCGTTGATGGGTGGATTGTCTTCCCAGTTCAAAGAGCCGTAAAATTCCAGCTCTTTTTCTGAAAGAGGCCGAAACTTCTTTACCGGAATGTCATCGACTTTTACAGTCGGACGGGGCTTTGACTCCGAGGCTTCCACTTTATGCTTCGGCTGTGGGCGCGGTTTGCCTATTGGCTCCAGTTCTCCGAAAAGATTGTAGGCGAAAAGACGCGGGTCGGGATTGTCCGAGTAATCGGGTCTGCCGTCAGTTTCAATCTCTTGGGTAGGTTCTGCCTTTGGCGGCTCAACGGGCTTGGATTCAGTCTTCGGAGGCTGATTAGGTGTAACCGTCTCTACCACTTTTTGTTTGGTAGTCTTTTTCAGCTTCGGGTCTTCCAACTCCTCACAGATAGCCACACGTTTACCGGCCCGCACAAGTTTGGGCAGATATGTGTCGAGCGCATGGTGAGGAAATCCCGCCAATTCGATACGGTTGTCAAGACCGTTCATCCGGCGGGTCAGTGTAATGCCGAGTATCTCCGACGCTTCAACCGCATCCTTGCCGAAAATCTCATAGAAATCGCCGACACGGAACATCAGAATAGCATCGGGATGTTTCTTTTTCATCTCCTGATACTGTTTGAGCAAAGGCTCGTTTTTCTGCTCAATCTTCTCGGCAAGTGGTTTCTGCTTCGGAGGTTCGGGCTTGACTTCCGGCTCTACCTTCGGCGTTGGTGTAGGCTTTACAGGGTCAGGCGTAGGCGGTTTGATACCGTTGGAATTATACAGTTCCAGATTCAGGCGTAGGTGCAGCGACTCGTCAAGCGCTGCCCGCAAATCGCGGGCTATGCCGTCAACTCCATCTTCGTGCTTGTAGATAATAGCGGGTTTTCCATACTGGTCGGTCCCAACCTTGGCATCGGTGCATATTACATTCTGCGGGAAAGCCTGAAAGAACTTGTTGCCGGAAACATTGGTGCCACGGTCAACAACAGACTGAATGAAAAATTCCTCGTCGGCTGACAGCGACTTTTTCCCGCTGTGCTTCTGGAGTATAATCAGGTCGGATCCCGCATCCGTTCCGGCATTATCGCTGAAAGTGTTGTTGGGAAGACGCAATGCTGCCACAAGGTCGGCACGTTTCACAAGCTCCATCCTCACGAAAGGACTGCCTGCATTCATCACACCCTGCGATGCAATGAAAGCAACAAGTCCTCCCTCACGCACTTGGTCGAGTGCTTTGAGAAAGAAATAATTGTGGATTGTTTTGGTAGCCTGACGATAGGCAAGCTCCTTGCTTACGGTATACGCCGGGTCTGCGACAGCAAAATCTCCGAAAGGAACATTAGAGGATGCGACATCGAAATAACCGTTGAAGTCGCGTTCTATCTTCTCAAAGCCTTCAATGCGGGTCAATATTGAAGGATGCAACGCCGACAGAATTTTGCCTGTGAGCAAATCCTTCTCATACGCCAATACCTCGGCACCGGGGTACTTGTCATTGCGTAGAAAAGAGTCAATGAAAGCACCCTGACCGGCAGAAGGCTCCAGAAAACTTTTTATCTCGACTCCGGAATATTTTAACGAGTCGGAAATGGCATCAACGATGCGGTTGTCGGTATAGAATGCTGTCAGCACCGAGGCTTTCAGTGAGTCCATATAGTTCTTGAACTCTCTGTCATCCTTTGAATAGTCATGGATAAGGCGACGCAGCTCGACAGTCGGCGCAAATAATTCAATATCAGACTTGCTCCACTTGGCGGCATCCTCCAAATCATTGGCATCGTTGAGGATACATTTCAGACCTCCGAATCCGGCATACTTGCGCAGCACCGCTATTTCATCAGCGGTCTGCGCTCCACGCCCTGCAACACCGAGGCGCAGGGCAAGCATTATTGCCTCGGTGTTGTCGCGCATTGTCTGGAGGCGGTTATAAGCCATAGCCGTCCAGTATTTCAGTGATTGTTCCGAGCAGTTCTGTCAGCATCGGCTGATGGGTCTCCCTGTCAAGAAAGTCGCCGTTGACCTCGTAGCGGTCGAGTATGTCGCTGACGGGTTTCTGTCCGAGCAGATGCACGGCGAAGTCAGGCATATACTCCGGCGGCAGACGCAGCCAGAGGTTTTCCTCCACCACATTATATATTATGTCGTAGCGCGACACATACAGTCCTGCAAGGAGAGTGCGCATCGCCAGCTCACGGGCAATCGGCACTGGCTTGCCCTCCAGACGCGCCGACACGAATGTGTCGTATGCGTCGTCCGAGCGGGTTTCAATAAATCTCTTGTTGTTTCTCTGGGGAAAATGATGGTCAATGAGATGACCTCGGAGATAGACTTGGAAAAAGTCTGCCTCCGGCAATTCTATGTTATGTTTCATCGGGGGATGCGGATATAGTGGTTGCCGGAATCCTTTATTTCAATTTATATTTCCATCCTGCGACGGCGCAATGAAAAAGGACACCGGGTATCCCTCCCGATGTCCAACCACTAATCCGCGCCAAAAATGAAACAAAAACATAATGACGCTGAATCAGTCGCAAAGATAATAAATTATCCTGACACGGGAGGGATATATATGGTATTCTGTATTGGTTTCAAGAGGATTTAAGCGGTCTTTACCGTTTTTGCCCTGTTGCCCTTGTTCTTCCGGTTCTTGCGGCGGCTGTCCCTTTTGCCGCCTATGGGCTTTCGCCCGTTGCCGGTGCCTCCAGGGGCAAAGGCGTCGATGACGCGCTTGACTATGAGGTTGTAGAGCTTTTCCTCGTCCCGACTGAGATCCGTGGGATGCAGTCCTGTTGTCACAATACCGAAGCCGTTATAGACACTCTCGCTGTTGCGGAAGTTGTGGCACTTGGAGGGCTTGCCGTCCTCAATGGTCTTGCCCCATTTGCTGTTGTAGCGCAGCATTTCCATATTGCGGAGCATCGCTTTCCACACTCCGCCGGGGATGGTGTTCTGCATTACCATCGGGTAGGATATGAGTTTCTTGGCATACAGGCGGTATGCCGTCAATATCGTCTTTTCGTGGGTATAGTCCAGCTCACAGGCTGCCTGAACCATCAGTGCCGGGAGGTTGAACAGCGGGCAGCGGTCGGTAATCAGACCTATATAGTTGTAGCCTTCACGACGCTCTCCGGCAGCCGGGGTTGATATACCGGCACATTCAGCATCGACGGCGGCTTCCGTTACGGATATTTCCTCCACTGTGGCCGAGCCTTTCAGCTCTGCGTTTTCCTCAGCGCACTGTACGATGGCGTTGTAGATGGATTCCTCCAGCCAGTTCTCGTATTCCTTGCGGTTCTGAGGCCCGTGGTTCACGGCATGGACGATGGCTTTCTTTGTCAGCACGGGGAGCCATGCGCGGCGCGTATCCACGGGAGAAGCGATGAAGTAGTAGAGGCTCAGGAAGTCGAGATCTCCGGTAATGTCGGGGTGCATGGCGTTCACGACCGTCATGCTCATCTTCCACAGGGATTTGATGGTGTTGAGTTGTCTGGAGTCCTCGGCTGACTTCTTGTAGCCGACGAGGTGGTCGTAGTCGCGCATGGAGAACTTGAAGTTATGGGCGTAGGCGAGGCGACTCTCCATAGTGGTCGAGAGTACGAAACTCTCCTCCGGTGAGAAGGTCGCCTCCACGAGCTGTCCGTTTGTCCATGTCACGGCATAGCCGTTACCGAGGTAGTAACCCTCGTGTTTTTCATTCGCGCCGATGGCTCTGGCGATTGTGTCCGCTGTGATCTGATGGTCTGTCACGACGGTTATGAGATTTTTCTGTTTCATTTTTGCTTTTTTTATTTGGGTGGATATTTTTTTGGATGTAGTGGTTTCTTTGAAATAGCACCGGAGATTCCGGACTCTCCGGGATGCCGTTTCGGGGGTGCAGGGTCTTATCCCTGCTTTTTGAAGATTACATCTTCGGGCCTTTGGGCTTGCGTTGCTGGCGCATCTGGTCTTCGTTCTTGGGAGCCGTCTGGTATTTCTGAAGGGGTTCGGCAACATGCTTTGTCGCCTCGTTGGTCAGTCCGTCGTTGTTGACGGCCTTTTGTGTCTTCGATTCATTGGCTACCTGAACACGCGGGTCGTTGAGTGATGTGTTGGGACGCTGTTTCTCCGGATTGAACCAGAGATAGACGGTGCATGGCTGCCCCTTGTCGTCGATGCGGTTTGTAAGTTCCGCCACGCGACCCTCGGAGTAATCCTTCTGCTGCTGTTCGGTGAGCGGAATTTTCGCCCATTTGGAAAGGGGCTTTATCTTGCCGTCCTTCGTGAGCCACGATGACTGCTGCTGTTTCTCTCCTTTGCTCTGAGCCTGTTCCTGTTCCTGCTTTCTGACCGCGCCGGGTACGAACTCGACGCCCTTGCGGTCGGCAGATACCTGAAGCACCACATTGTAGGTTTTGCCGTTCTTGTCGGTTATCTCTTTCGGAGGGAGAGCTTTCCCTTCTTTGAGCTGCATGACCTCGGCTACGGTCAGTTTGGTCTGTCCTATGGTGTCGCGGATGAATACATCCTTGACGGGGACAGATACCACCTCGTTGGTCAGACGGTCGATACTCACGTATGAAGGGACCTTCTCGCCGTTCTTATCGGTCAGTTCCACAACCTTGCCGAGATTTCCGGTCTCGCGGAGTGCCGCCTTGTCTTCCTTGCTGAACTCGTAGCCCTCGAACTTCTGGTCGAGTTTCGGCTCACGATGGATGAAGTGAGGCACCACCTTGACATTGCCGTCCGCGTCGGTTCTGAATGACAGTCGCGCGTCGATGGGGAATTTCTCTCCGGCGAATGTCGGGGTGACGGTCACGACCCTTGACTTGCGGTTGTAGAGCATCTCGCGGAGGTCTCCCGATTTTTCCAGCTCGTCGCGGTCGATGCCCCATTTCTCCTTGAGATTCGCCCAGTCGATTTTGCTCTCGTCGATAGCGGAGTGTCTGGTCTCCTTTGCGGATGCCTGTGCGTTGGATTGTGCCTGCTGTTCCTCCTGCGGGGAGCCTGCCGGCGACTGCTTGGGCTGTTCAGCCGTCTGCGCCGCCTCCTGCCTGTTGTTCTGTGTAGCCTGCGGCAGATCGACCTTGTTGTTCTTCAGCATATCGGCGTTTGCCGCGGGGTCTTTTGCGAAGTCCCCGATCACGGCGCCTACCGTCTCGTAGCGGTCAGCGGGGACACGGAAGAATCCGAAGGTCGTGGGGTTCTTGCACTGGCGCACGAAGTTGGAGAGGAAAGCCTCCAGCGGGTTCTGTCCCTTTGAGAATTTCACGAGGTCTGAGAGTTTAGCCGACTTGACATCGGTCATCTTTGGTGTGCCGTCCTCATTGAGTCCGGTCACTGCGCCTACCTGCCCGGTATCGTTGTTGCGGGCGATAAGCACTTCCTCTAAGTTCTGGTCTTTTGCCATAAATTAAAAAGTGTTTTTTGGGTTTGATACTTGCGCCACCTCGGTGACGCGGGATTATTTGTGTGTGAAAGTGTATCTGTATTTTATGAATCGCGGCTGGCGAATACCTCGGCAACATCCGCCACCCGGTATGTTATCTTGCTGTTCTTCGCCGTGCCGTGCTTGGTGAAGGGTATCTCGCCGTTCTTTCTCATGTCGCAGAGCTTCCTTTCGGATACTCCGTACTGCTCACAGACTTCACGGCTTGTCATGGTCTGTTTGTCGGGGTCGAGGATGGAGAAGCCTTGCAGCATACCGATGAACTTGCGCCCGAATCCCTCAAGACGGTCATCGAGCCTTGTCTCCAGCTCCTTTATCATCCGGCAGATGGTCTTGAACTCCTGTGAACTGATCATACGGCGGGAACCTTTTTGTATTTCTTCCTGATTTCCTCCAGAGTGGCCTCGCTCCATTTGAGGTTGAGGCGCCGGATTGCCTTCAGCAATGGAGCGAGATTGTAGAACACCTCGCGTCCGCGCTCTATCCATGTGAGCTGATAGCGTCGGCGCACACGCTGGAGCTGTCGGGTTGACATATTGAGCAGACGGGCCGCCATCGCGTTGGGTATAGGAGGAATGGATGAGATTTCATCTTTCTCGTCCTTTGCTTCTTTTTTCTTTCGTTCCTCTTTCGTGAGGAGATTGAGTATCAGCGACAGGGTTTCTTCAAGAGTGACCGTACGCTGATAGAGTGTTTCCAGTGTAATCTGTTGTTCCATTTTTTTCTCGGATTTAGTGTTACGCCGGCAAAGTTAGGCAGGAGCGGAAAGGACACTTGGGAACGTTCCGGGAACATTCCCGAAAATAATTTTCAGCCGAATAAAGACAAAGCGCCGGCTGTTGATATGCAGCCGACGCTCTGTCAGTGAGTTAGCTATATATCAACTAAAAGTCGAGGTCTCCGAGATTTTTTGCGAGATTTTCCATGTCGTGGCTGATTTTCTCGTTGGTGATTCGGGCGTAGATCTGTGTGGTCTGGATATTTGTGTGGCCGAGCATCTTGCTCACCGATTCGATTGGTACACCCTTGCCGAGTGTCATCGTCGTTGCGAAGGTGTGCCTCGCTAGATGGAACGTGAGGTTCTTCTCGATGCCGCAGATGTCGGCAATCTCCTTCAGATAACAATTGAGTTTCTGATTGGTGATTATGGGCATCAGCTGACCGTCGAGATACTTGCCTTCATACTTTTTCAGTATCTTGATAGCGGGAGGAAGCAGGGGAACAGTCACCTTTGTGTTGGTTTTCTGACGGTGGGTTACTATCCACAGCCGTCCGTCAAACATCTTCTGGATGTTGTCAACACGCAGGTTGGCAAGGTCGATGTATGCCAGTCCGGTGAAGCAGGCGAACACGAATATGTCGCGCACCTGTTCGAGACGCTTGGAGGCGAACTCCTTTTCCATCATCTTCTTCAGGTCGTCTTCCGAGAGAAAACCCCTGTCAACCCTCTGTACCGAGATTTTGTAGCCGTTGAATGGGTCCACGGTAATCAGCCCGGCACGGATAGCCTTGTTGATTACCTGCTTAAAGAACTTCATGCACTTGTAGGTGGTGTTCTGGCTGTAACCATACTCCGTGCGGAGGAAGAACTCCAGATCGACGATGAACTGGTACTTGATTTCACGCAGTGGGATGTCGGTGATGTTGTATTTCTTTTTCATGAACTCCACCACACGCCGGTACATACGCTCGTATTTCTGATAGGTGGGGTTCGCCTTGCTCAATCCGATGAGCTTCTTGGTGTCTTCAAGATGCTGCTTGTAGAGCGGCACCAGAGATTCTTCCTTTGCAGTAACGCCAGTAAAGGCGTTCTTTACCATTTCGGCTGTAACGTAGCCGTGACGGTTGAGGATGTCGTAGTAGTGTTCTTTAAGAACGACTCTCATATCTTCAAGTCGTTTATTGATTTCAAGAATTTTCGCTGAACGACCAATGGCCTTCATAGAATTTACATCCCAAAGTTCCGGCTCAATGGAGAGAGTAGTGCTGACTCTTTCATATTCTCCGTTTATCGCAATACGCGCAATTATGGAAGCCTTACCATCCTTGTTAGTGCGATTGCCACGGATATGGAAAAGAATCTTAAAGGTGTTCTTTTTCATTTTCCTTTCGATTTTGTGTTATCAGTGAAGCCGGAATCACCGACTGTGCAATGATAACGTGTTTAACATATGATACGATTGGACACCTTTAAGTCAAAAGTCAGACAAGTCAGCGACTTAGCTCATTTTTAACATGTCGGACAAACCTCGGATTTTAGTTATCTATGACAAATTCCAAGCCTTTATCACATAGTATCGGACAAATGGGCGAACATAAGTTTTAACAGTCCTAATTTGGAAGGTTAAAATGTCGCCAATTTTCCGAGTTATGTCTAAGCTGCGTCCTTACATATATTTGAACACCAATAGATTATATCACTTTTCGTCACCAACTTGTCACCATTTCAGTTTTCATAATCTTGGCAACGGTTTGGTGACGAATAGTGGTCCGAAGTGGTCTTTTCTTAGTCTTGTATCGGTCCTCAATCCGATAGGATTAGATACGAAAAAACCTCGGAACTATCTGATAGTCCGAGGTTTGTCTCGAATTTTCCGAATTAGTTCGGAAGTACATAGTGGAGATGGAGGGACTTGAACCCTCGTCCAAACGTGGAACTAATGAGCTTTCTACATGCTTAGTCGATGTTTGGTTTTCGTCGTGTGGCAGGCCAAGGACTACCAACCGCACGCTTAGTTCCTGAAATCTCGGAGACCTCGCGGAACTCTTGGTCTCCTATTCCCGATTTAGCTGCACCGCCGTGTCGATTAGTCTCGGGAAGAGGACAATCGGGCGATGTCTCGTCTGCGCCACTGTGGCGCGGATTGAGCTTAATTTACTGTGCTTCGATTAAGCAGCGAGAGCGTAGTTGTTTTCGCCATTTAAAATTGTGGTGTCTCTGATTATAGAGTGTGGGCACCGCTACTCTGCATGCTTACTCACCACCTCTACACGCTGTCAAAACCGGTCATCCCCGTGTTTTGTGGCTCAGTGGTCGAGTCGGAAAATGTCTGCTTCTCTCTCGAAGTGCATTCTCAATGCAAAGTTACGGCATTCTTCTCAATTTTGAGAGGAATGCCGTAATAGTTTAACATTGTTTAACTTAATATTGCAGATCTAAATTTATTTCTTGCCTGAGACGGGATGATGTTTATCCTGTTCGATCTCCTCTGCAAATTTATCGGGATAATTGATTTTCATTGGTTTATGCATCAGCGCGTATACCACGAAAGCGCATCCCATAAGGATAAACGGAATCGAGAGCAACTGACCCATGTTGAGCGTCATGCCTATTTCAAAATCTTCCTGCGGATTTTTGATGAATTCTATCAGGAAGCGTGAGCCGAAAAGGATGATGAAGAAGATGCCGAAGATTAGGCCCGGGCGTTCGCCGGCATTTTTCTTCCAGTACATCCACATGAGCAGAGCGAATAGGCCGATGTAGCAGAGCGCTTCGTAGATCTGAGTAGGATGGGATGGCAGCGAATAGATGGGCTCCTGCACTCCGGCCATCCATGGTCCGAGATTGGTGATGAAGCGGAACCCCCAGGGCAGGTCGGTGGGATGCCCGTAAATCTCATGATTCATGAGGTTGCCGATGCGTATGAGAGCACCGACGAGAGCGATGGCTATCACCAGTCGGTCATAAGTCCAGAAAGGTGTACGTCGGGTTGTGAAAATCGAGTACAGGATCACTGCTATGATAAGACCTATAGTGCCTCCATGGCTTGCAAGACCTCCTTCCCATGTGTAGAGGATTTCAATGGGATGTTGGGAATAATAGTCCCAGGCATAGAAAAATACATGCCCGAGACGTGCGCCGATGATAGTGGCCACTATGCAGTAAACCAACAGCGTGCCGACCCATTTTTCCGGTGCTCCTTCATGGCGGAACATCCTGGCTACGATGTTGTAGCCAAGGATGAATCCGATTACAAACATTATGCCGTACCACCTCACGGTGAATGGACCGAGGTGGAAGAGCACGGGGTCAACGTTCCAGGTGATAAAGTCGAGCATTAGAGAGTGCGGCAAGTTATTTTAGTTTGCTTACAATGTCGCGGGTGTCACGTGCGATCATCATCTCTTCGTCGGTGGGAACTACCACAACTTTGACTTTTGACGATGGTGCTGAGATGACGGTTTCGGTGCCGCGGGTAGTCATGTTGAGCTGTTCGTCAAGTTCGACGCCCATAAAACCGAGAGGACGGCAGACATTGCCACGGAGACCGGTCTGATTCTCCCCTACTCCACCAGTGAACACGATGATGTCGACACCTCCCATTTCTGCTGCATATGCGCCGATGTATTTGGTGATTCTCTGTTCGTACATCTCCAGGGCGAGGTGGGCGCGAGGATCGCCGGCTTTGTCGGCGGCCTCAATCTCGCGCATGTCAGACGACAGTTCTGTGACACCGAGCACACCGCTCTCCTTGTTGATTATTTTCTGAAGTTCGTCGGCCGACAGATTATGCTTTTTCATCAGATAGGTGAGCGCACCGGGATCAACATCGCCGACACGGGTTCCCATCATGAGGCCTTCGACAGGAGTAAGACCCATGGATGTGTCGACGCTTTTACCGTAGAGCACGGCTGTGATAGAGCCGCCGTTGCCCACGTGGCAAGTGATGATTTTCTCCTTGTTGATGTCTACACCGAGAATTTCGCATACGCGCTGCGACACGTAACGATGGCTCGTGCCATGGAAGCCATAGCGGCGTACTCCATCCTCTTTGTAATACTTATAAGGGAGCGCGTACATGAAAGATTTCGCGGGCATTGTCTGATGGAATGCAGTGTCGAACACGCCGACTTGTTTTACGCCCGGGAGAATCTCTTCCACAGCCTCGATTCCTGTGACATTGGCGGGATTGTGAAGAGGCGCCAGGTCGTAGCAGTCTTTAATCTGTTGCAGAACTTCATCGGTCAGCAGCACACTCTTGGAGAATTTCTCTCCACCGTGTACCACGCGGTGACCGACGGCTCCGATTTCAGAATAGCTTCTGATACAGCCAACCTCAGGGTCGGTGAGGATGTCGAGCACAGCCTTGACAGCCCCTTTGTGGTCGACAAGACCGAGTTCGCGGATTGCTTTCGAACCGTCGGAAAGTTTATATTTAAGAAAACCGTCGGGAAGGCCTATTTTTTCAACACCGCCTTCGGCCATAACAGTGTCATTTTCGGTGTCGATCAGCTTGTATTTCACGGAACTGCTGCCGCAATTCAGAACTAAGATTTTCATAGATATTTTTGTTCAAAAATTTTATTCGCCTGACAGATTATTTGATTGACTGGTTGGCAGTCAGGATGATGGTGTTGTAGATGTCGTCTGACGAACATCCGCGGGAAAGATCGCTGACGGGGGCTGCGAGACCTTGCAGCAACGGCCCTATCGCTTCTACGCCGGCCAGACGCTGCACAAGTTTGTAGGCAATGTTGCCCACCTCGAGCGATGGGAAAATTAGCACGTCGGCCTTACCTGCAATCGCGCTTCCGGGAGCTTTCAGCTCACCGACTTTAGGAACAATGGCGGCATCGGCTTGCAGTTCGCCGTCGATTTTAAGATCAGGAGCCATTTCATGGGCGATTTTAGTCGCCTGGATCACTTTGTCGACACGCTCGTGCTTGGCGCTCCCCTTTGTGGAGAATGAAAGGATGGCCACGCGCGGTTCTATGCCGGCCACATTGCGTGCTGTTTCGGCAGTGCAGACGGCGATTTCGGCCAGCTGACGGGCGTCGGGTTCAGGTACGACCGCACAGTCGGCAAACACCATCAGACCGTTTTCGCCAAACTGCGAATCGCGGGGAAGAAGCATAAGAAATGCGCCTGAAACAGTGTCGATACCTGGGGCTGTCTTAATCACCTGAAAAGCGGCGCGGAGCACATCGCCCGTGGAGTGGATCGCACCCGAGACCATACCGTCGGCATCTCCGGTCTTAACCATCAGGGCGCCGAGATAAAGAATATCGGTTGCTTTCTTGCGGGCTTCCTCCATCGTCATCCCCTTTTTCTTGCGAAGCTCGAACAGAACCGGTGCATAGCGGTCGATCACTGCGTCATCCAAAGGATCGACGATTGTAGCCTTGGTAATATAATCAAGACCATTGGCGGCAGCTACAGTGCGTATTTTGTCGGGATCTCCGAGGAGAATAATCTCGGCGACTTCATCTTCAAGAATATGATTCGCGGCATTGAGATTGCGGATTTCGTCGCCTTCGGGTAGCACAATCCTGCGGATATTGTTGCGTGCTCTTGCTGTCAATCGTGAAAATAGGCTCATTTTCGGGTAAAAATTTGTTGTGTGTCGGTCATGGACCAAATATCAGACAAAATTACGTATAATAAACATGTCGGCAAAATATTTTTTTTGTAATTTTGGCACAGAATGCAACAAAACCATCCTCGAGAAATAGAACTGCTGGCGCCTGCCCGCAATATGTCAACCGCCATAGCCGCTATCGACCATGGCGCAGATGCCGTTTATATGGGTGCGCCCATGTTTGGAGCAAGATCACAGGCCGGAAACTCTCTTGATGAAATATCAATGGTTGCCGGCTATGCCCACCGGTTTGGCGTGCGGCTATATGTCACAGTCAATACCATCGTCTATGACAATGAATTGCCCGAAGTTGAAAGGTTGATATGGCGGTTATGGCGAGCCGGAGTAGACGCTGTCATCGTGCAGGATCTTGCCATAAATGATCTCAGACTGCCGCCGATAGCGCTGCACGCTTCAACCCAGTGCGACACCCGGACACCGGCGAAAGCACGTTTTCTGGAATCCATGGGATTTACCAGACTGGTGCTCGCGCGTGAACTCACGGTTGCTGAAATCCGCGACATTCGCAACGCCGTTGCCGCCGACCTCGAAGTGTTTGTCCACGGCGCTCTTTGCGTAAGCTACAGCGGCGACTGTCAGGCAAGCTATGCGATTACCGGCCGCAGCGCCAACCGTGGAGAGTGTTGTCAGGTGTGCCGATTCAAATTCGATCTTGAGGATGCCAAAGGGAATAAATTGATTCAGGGAAAGCATCTGCTGTCGTTGCGCGACATGAATCGTCTCGACAATCTCGAGGAATTGCTTGAAGCCGGAGTAGGTTCGCTCAAGATAGAAGGACGACTCAAAGATGAGACATATGTGAAAAATGTGGTCGCAGCCTACCGCAGCAAGCTTGATGCCATCATAGCGTCTCATCCTGAGAAATACCGCCGGGCCTCATACGGGACATCCTCGCTGAGATTCAAGCCTGATCTTGAAGCAGTGTTCAACCGGGGATTCACAAACTATTTTCTGACAGGAAAGAAGCCTGAAAAAGGCTCTCTTGCCACACTTGGTTCTCCCAAGTGGATCGGACGTCCCGTCGGCAAAGTGATTCATTCCGAAGGCCGGTCGTTGATGGCAAAACTCACCGAAAAACTGAGCAACGGCGACGGACTCGGATATTATACTTCACAAGGAGAATTTCAGGGATTCCGCCTGAACCGGGTCGAAGGCAATCGCCTATACCCGGCTTCCAAAGTAGAAATTCCGGCCGGGGCGGTTTTGTACCGTAACGGGGACAAGGCATTCGGTGATTTGCTTTCGGGGAAAACCGCAGTACGAAAAATTGCCGTCGGCCTACAGCTTGAGATACGCAACGGCATGCTGCTCCTTTCGCTTTCCGACGAGTCAGGTGCACAGGCAACCGTGGCAGAAGAGATCTCACTTGAAAAAGCAAAATCTCCCCAGCTCGGACGTAGAAGATCAGAACTTGAAAAATTCGGCGATACGGTCTATTATCCCCGTCATATAGCAGATGACTGCGGCGACAACTTCATAGCGGCATCAATACTTTCAAGACTGCGCCGAAAAGGAGTAGAAGCACTCGACGCTGTTCATGCAGTCACCTATAAGGCGGAGAAACCGGGTATACCTGCTTCTGAAATAGTTCTGCCTGAAGGCCATATAGTCACACGCCACGACAACATAGCAAATTCTCTGACAGCCGGATTCTATGCTAAATTGACAGGAATTCCGGCAGAATCGCTCCCGCAGGCTTTAGAAGTCGGACAGAAGATCGAAGATGATGCAGCAGATGGGATCAGAGTTATGCAGACACGTTACTGTCTGCGACGTGAACTTGGAAAATGTCTGAAAACAGCCGACGGAAACAAATTGCCTCGCGATTTGTATCTCACGTCGGATGGCAAACGGTTCCGCCTCGATTTCGATTGCCGAAATTGCCTGATGAATGTGTTTTATCAGACTAAGAGCCGTTAACATTTATTGTCGAACAGACTCTTATAGACGGAAATAGGTTGCTCGAGAGTATCAGAACTTTATGATAAGTTCCGCCACTACCCTATTGTCCGTTCCCGCAGATGCCGCTATCCCTTTCTTGTACCAATATTTCTCATAATCGAGCATAAACTCACCCTTCATTTTGCCGACGTTGCAGGCTATTGCCCCGCCAACGGTCAGGCGTCGACGCGATGCGTCATTAACCGTCAGCAGTCCGTCATCATCTGTTTCGCCACGGGAGTGGTCGGTCATGCCGTCGAAACGCGCATGGCAGTCGACCTGATTGAACGGACGCCAGTTTATAGGGATTGTGTATACCGCATATGCCAGATATGCGTCGACATCGTCGCATCCCCTTGCACCGGCATAAATCATCCGCTGGTATTCTCCCGCCAGAAGCAGATTCCGGCATTCCCATGAAACGGCACCGTCCCACACGTTCATACGCACATCATACGGCTTCATGGAAACGAAACTTGCCGAGATGCTGACGTTGCCGACCGGCAGAGATGCTTTGGCCGAATAATCAAGAGCTTTCTGCCACACTTCCTGATCTGTTGCCGTGCTGGAATTGAATATGCCGGCCTCCAAGGCAATCGGAAAATGTTCGGGGCCGCAAAAGCTCCCCTGAAAACCAACCTGACGAAGATTCACCATGTCTTTGCCGATAAAAGAACGGTTGGCGAAATAATATGTGCCGGGACCACGGAAAGCGTCGACACCGAAAGGTACGCGGAAGCGGCCCAACTGCACGGCCCACTGCCGGCTGAAACGCCATCGGCCCCATCCGTCAAGAAATTTGAAACTGCCGCGGTCGCAGAAATCCACCCTGATATACCATTCGAGCTGAGGCACTATCTTTCCCTCGAGCGACATGCGTGCGTTTCGCACCTGAAAACGCGAAACATAATCTCCTGAAGTCCATGCGCCCTCATAGCGGGTGCGGAGAACGCCGTGAACTTTTATATTCGAAACAAACTCGCCGACCGATGCGGCGACCTTTTGCTCCGACGACTGCGAATAAACGTTGAAGGATGTAAGAATCAATGCTGATACCAGAAAATTTCTGAGCATCATAAATCTAAAATGTTGAAACGTGACAAAGTGTGACAAAATAAGTGCGGCGTTATTAAATGCGTGCCATATTGGATGTATCAGCCTACATGCTGACCTTGTGCGAGACGCTGACGCACAACCTCATAGAGCATTACACCGGCTGCAACCGAAACATTGAGCGACCCTATACTGCCCAATTGCGGTATGGCAGCCAAGGTGTCGGCAGCGCGGAGTATTTCAGGTGATATGCCGACATCCTCTGCGCCCATCACTATAGCTACAGGTCCGGTGTAGTCTCCTTCGGTGTAGTTGCGGGCACCCTTTTCGGTCGCCGCTACAATCTGATAACCGTTATCTTTGAGGAATTTCACGGCACCGAGAATCGACTTTTCACGACACACAGGCAGATAGTTAAGCGCTCCCGCCGAAGTCTTCATCGCATCTCCGCTGACACCTACTCCTCCCCTTTCGGGAATCACAATGGCATCGGCACCGGCACACTCGCATGTGCGGGCGATAGCGCCGAAATTGCGTACGTCTGTAACACCGTCGAGGAGCATTACAAACGGCATCTTTCCCTCCTCGTAGAGCTGGGGTACAAGATTGTCGAGTGTCTGATAAGTCACCGCCGAAAGGACAGCGAGCACTCCCTGATGATTTTTGCGGGTGATGCGGTCGATGCGTTCGGCGGGCACACGCTGCAACACGATGCCGTAACGGCGTGCCGTTTCGAAAAACTCCCGGGCCAAGTCGCCGGAAAGGTCCTTTCTGACAAATACTTTGTCAATATCTTTGCCGGCCTCAATCGCCTCGATTACGGCACGCAGGCCATAGATGTATTCGTTTTTATCAAGCATAGTAACAAAATCTGATAATTGGTTCAGGTCCGTGATCAGCCTATGCCGAGCAGCGACCGGGCGTTGGCTCTTGCGGCTTCATTGACTTCCGATCCCGACAGCATAACGGCAAGTTCGTCGACACGTTCGTCAGCCGACAGTTCTTTCACACGGGTGTAAGTGGATGTGTCGGTGTCCTCTTTATACACTTTATAATGGGCATTGCCTTGTGCGGCCACCTGCGGCAAGTGTGTGATGGCTATTACCTGAATGTTGCGGGATATGTCGTGCATCAATTCTCCCATACGGTTAGCGACATCGCCCGACACGCCGGTGTCAACTTCATCGAAAATAATCGACGGCAGCTGCATCTTGTCGGCCACAATCGACTTTATCGAAAGCATCAGACGGGAAATTTCTCCGCCCGAAGCCGTGTCGCCCACCGGCATAGGTTGCTGATTCTTGTTGAAGGCAAAGAGAAATTCTATGAAGTCGATGCCTGTGGCTGTAAGTTCAGTTTCCTTTACAGGAATTTCCACCTGCAGATTCTTCATGCCCAGCGGCAAAGCACGTTCTTTAAGCATGGCTGCAAACTCTGCGGCCGTCTTACAGCGACCTTCCGAAATGTTGCGTGCTATGTCGAGAGCTTCCTTTTTGGCCCGTTTGGCGGCAATTTCGAGAGCATGAAGCGAGCTGTCGCCGGAGTCGATCGACCGGATGCGCTCTTTCATGCTGTCGCGCAGGGCGATAAGCTGTTCCACTGAATCAACTTTATGTCGTCTCTCCAAATCATAAATCAGGTTAAGGCGGTCTTCCACAGATTCGATTTCGGCAGGATCGCCCGAAAGAGACCGTCCGGCTTCGCTGAAGGTGTCGCATATGTCGCGGCACTCCACACGAAGCACCTGAAGGCGTTCGGGAATGCTGTCTGTGCCCTCTATAAGATCTGTGAGCGTGTCGGCCTCATCAATGGCCGTTTTCAGCAAGGAGTCGACATTGATCTCTCCTTCGCCGAGCGCATTGACAAGTCGGCCTATGGATTCTTTGATGTCGACAAGATTGATGAGCACCTCGCGACGTCGCTCAAGTTCTTCTTGCTCGCCCTGTTCGAGATTAGCATCGGCAAGTTGCTGATACTGAAACCGCAGATACTCCTCCTCTTCACGGGCCTGCTCTATGCTGCGGCGAGTTTCACGGTACAGTTTCACGGCGTGACGGAAACGGTTGTATGCCTCGGTGAACTGCTTCATCAGTTCGGCATTTCCCGCCAGAGAGTCGATGACACGCAATTGATAAGGTGGCGACATAAGCAACAGATTCTGGTGCTGTGAATGAATGTCGACCAATTGAAGTGCGATCTGCTGGAGTACCTTGAGATTGACCGGAGTGTCGTTGACAAACGAGCGCGAGCGCCCGCCCGGCGCAATTTCGCGGCGCAGAATGATATGATCGGCATCCCAGTCAACATCGTTGTCGTCACAAATAGACCGCAACGCCGGATACCCGTCGACAGAAAATGAAGCCTCGATCACCGATTTCCTTGACGGATCGCGCACGGCCTTTGAATCCGCACGACCACCCAAAAGCAGCGAGAGCGCTCCGAGCATGATAGACTTTCCTGCACCGGTTTCTCCGGTGATGATGTTGAAACCGGAATTGAATCTGATTTCAACATGGTCAATCAGTGCATAATTTGATATGTCGAGACTTTCAATCATCGTCTATTTTTCCTTGTTAGTGCCGTTCTTAATCATGTTGATGCGTCTCATCTCAGTGGGGTAAGCCTTACGGAGTATTTCCACCACTTTTTCGCGTTCGCTCTGCGGAGATTTGGAGTAAATATTTACAAGTTCGTCGAGCTTGGCGTCACTGAATATCGGCAGCCCAACCGACATGGGATCGGATTCCATCACCGTGGTGAGTCCGCTGATGGTTTCAGTGATTTTAGCACGCCCCTTGTCGGGCGAGAGTGCCATCTCGTCGAGTCCCAGACGGTGATAGTCGTAAATCATTTTCCTGAGCACTTTGGTGCCCGGATCGGTGAATGCGGCCAACACGGCTGCCCGATTGCGTTTGTCCTCAAATGATTTCCAGCCTGTCTCGCCGGCCGTCTGAGCCATCTGCACTATCTGTTGCAGTTGATCGAACATCATCTGTCCCCCGTTGGGAGCGAACGAGTCACAGTCGAGGGCGATGAACAGATAAGCGTAAAAATTCAATATCGCTGTGAGCTGGTTTTCAAACGTGTTGAGAGTGAAATTCAGCGGCTCGCCTTCCTGATACTGAAATTCAATCTTGTTGTCCTTGAAATTCAGCAATGTAGTGGTATAGCCGGAATTGTAGACCGGGCGCGAGACCTGCACCTGCAGATCCCCCTTGAGCACATTGTCGGTGTACTCCTTGATGGTGAAGAACATGCGGCAGTCAATACGCTCGTTGGTGGAATATTGCAGATTGGTGAAATGATTTTCATTCATATACTGCGTTATGGCCTCTTTGAGCGTTTCGAAGACCGATCGGTTAGTGGTCTGAATCTGGTCGATATTCACTTCCACCTGACAGTTAAGTTCCTGAGCCGCGGCAGTTTGCATCGATGATAGCATGCAGGACAAGGCGCAGAGAGTCAATAGTCTCAGTGGTAATATATGAAGTATTCGTTTAAGCATTTTTCAGGAGAGAGAACTAATTGTATTAAGAGAGAATAATTGTATTATTTGAAAAAGGTTTCAATAATATCCGCGAGGTCAGATGCCACCTCCCGCTTAGACTTCAGAGGAAACTCTCTGGCGTTAACGTCATTTCGGGTAAAGACGGTGACTTTGTTGGTGTCGGTGGCAAAACCGGCGCCCTTGTCGCGGAGAGAATTGAGCACGATCATGTCGAGGTTTTTGCGCTCCATTTTCTCTATGGCGTTGGTAGCCTCATGATCAGTTTCAAGTGCGAAACCGACTATCTTCTGATCAGGACGTTTGGTCTGGCCGAGAGTGCGGGCAATATCGGGATTCTTGACCAACGGGATTTCCGGCACGTCGTGTCCTTCGCGTTTGATTTTATTCTGAGCCGGATGGTCGACTGTGTAATCTGCAACAGCGGCGCACATCACGGCAAGATCGCAGCTGGGAAACAGATTCTCGCATTCTCCGGCCATCTCACGGCCTGATTCAACGTTGATAACGGTGACGCCGTCAACAGATGGAGTGACGCCGACAGGACCCGATACAACAACAACCTCGGCGCCACGCCATGCCAGTTCGTCGGCCAGCGAGTAGGCCATTTTCCCGGTTGAATAGTTTGATATAAACCTCACAGGATCGATTCTCTCGCGTGTCGGGCCGGCGGTAATCATCACCCGTTTCCCTTTCAAGGGAGAATCATTCTCTGCATCGCGGAAAAAAGAAGCCACTACCTTGATGATATTCTCAGGTTCTTCCATTCTCCCTTTCCCGACAAGATGGGATGCAAGCTCCCCATCGGCAGGCTGGATTATTATGTCGCCGTAACTTTCAAGTCGGGCTATATTCGCAACAGTGGAGGGATGTGCCATCATGTCGAGATCCATGGCCGGAGCCACAAACACCTGCCTCTTGGCTGAAAGATAGGTTGTGACAAGCATATTGTCGGCTATGCCGTTGGCCATCTTCCCTATTGTGCATGCCGTTGCCGGAGCAATCATCATGGCGTCGGCCCAAAGGCCTATGTCTACATGGCTGTGCCATTCTCCCGTATTAGCCGAGAAGAATTCGGTAATTACAGGCCGGCCGGTGAGTGCCGACATTGTGACCGGAGTGATGAACTCGCGTGCCGATGGAGTCATCACCACCTGCACCTCGGCTCCCGCCTTTACAAACAGACGGGCCAGCACTGCCGACTTGTAAGCCGCGATGCCGCCCGTGATACCGAGGATGATATGCTTTCCTTTCAGATAATTCTTCATGCTCTGAATGTAGGGTCAACTATTCTTGGCGCGCAGCTTTATTGCCATGAACGCGCGTTTTGTGCTTGAGGCAAAGTCGCCCTGCTGAATCCAGCTGAAATAACTCGGGTCGCGGCGGAGCACGTCCACTGCGAGCTGCCCCTTGTACTTGCCGAAGTTGATGACTTCGCGGTGCCGGTCGTCATATACGAGGCGTCCCATGAGGTCGACGTTTTTATTTTGCGACGAATATTCCGCGAGTTTCTCCATGTCGTTGGGCAGATCGTCATAGCGGTCGAGCTGCGCCATCAGCACCTCGTAAGTGGCACGGGTGTCGGCGTTGGCCGAATGCGCGTCGTCGAGATTCTTGCCGCAATAAAACTTGTATGCAGCCGAGAGTGTGCGTTGTTCCTTTTTGTGGAAAATGGTCTGCACGTCGATAAAACGGCATTCATTGAAATCGAAATCTATGCCCGCGCGGGCAAATTCTTCGGCCAGAAGCGGAATGTCGAAACGGTTGGAATTGAAACCGGCAAGGTCACAGCCGCGAAAACTTTGTGCCAGACCCTCTGCAAGCTGAGAAAAGAGCGGTTTGTCGGCCACATCGGCATCAGTGATGTGGTGTACTGCCGTAGCTTCAGCCGGGATGGGCATGCCGGGGTTGACGCGCACAGTGCGCTGGATGTCAGTGCCGTCGGGCATCACCTTTATCATGGAGATCTCCACGATGCGGTCGTGAAGGGCGTCGGTGCCGGTGGTCTCCAGATCGAAAAACATCACCGGACGGTCGAGTTTCAGTTTCATCTTAGATTATAATCCTTGGGATGATGGAAATGCAGTGATGAGACTGTGGCGTCAGAATTCCTGTACGGTCATGGGCATGAGGATTATCTGGAGTTTGGAATCCTTGGAATCCTCTTCGGGAACGAATACTGCCGGACGTGCGGGGTCGGCAAGCTTCATCAGCACGTTTGCTGTGGAGATTGTGCTCAGAATCTCGATTACGTAGGCACACGAGAATCCGATCACAAGCTCACGGCCGGTATAGTCGCATGCTACTTGCTCGGTGGCGAAAGTCGCGTGGGTGGTATCGTCGACTTTGATTTCCACTTTGCCGTCGGTAAAGCGGAACTTTGTCAGTCCGTGTGTGGGGTCGGCGCAAACCGATACGCGACGCACGGCTGCGAGCAGAGTCTCACGGTCGAATGTGGCCACGAAAGGATTGCCCTTGGGGATTACCCGCTCATAGGGCGCGTAGTTTCCTTTGATCAGGCGGCAGCTGAGTGTGATGGCCTGAGTGGTGAACGTCGCCGATTTTTCGGTGATAAGAACTTTTACTTCATCATCCTTTTTGAGCAGTGATTTAAGAATCACAGCAGGTTTGAAGGGGAGTATGATGCTGTGTGTAAGTCCGGGTTTGGTCTGTGAGTTCTCGTATACCACAAGTTTGCGGGTATCAGTGGCTACGAAAGTGATGTTTTCATCCTTGATATCCCAGTAGATGCCGAGCAGCTGAGGACGGATCTGATCGGTGGCTACGGCGAAGAGTGTGTAGTCTATGGCTGTGAGCACTTCGGAGCAAGGAAGATTCAGCTCAACCGCCGAAGCTGATTCCTCAGGTGTGATTTCAGCAAGAGGATTGCTCGATACGGGATACTGGTTGGCATCCATGGCCACGATGTCGAACTGACCGCCGGGATATTCGCACTTCATGGCGTAGGTGGTCATGTCGATATTGAAGTTCACAGCCAGGTCGGGCAGTTCCTTGGCAATGTCACACAGACGTTTTGCGTTGGCCAGAAAATGGCCGCTTGTGTCGGCGTCGGTCACTGCCACACGACCTATGAGTGTGTTCTCGGTGTCGGAGGCAGTAACTGTCAGAAGGTTATTTTCGGCGTCAAGTTCGAAAAGGAAATTATCGAGAACGGTGAGGGTGTTCTTCGAATTGATTACTTTGCTGACTCCCGAAAGTGCGGAATACAACAGCTTGCTGGATACTGAGAATTTCATTTTTGATATGCTGTAGATGATTATTCTGATTATTACACGCAAAGTTACGAATTTATTGCGTAGTTCTCGCCTGTTGGAGATAATTTTTTTATAAGGTCATTAAGCTAAGAGCTTGTTTAAAAATAAATGTTGCCGAAACAAAAGTAACTTTTCACTAAAGATATTTCTCAGAAACATGAATACAAATTTTAATAAACGTGAAAGTCATGAAAATAATAGCTTGTGTCGGCCACTGTCCGGCATCTTTCTGTTTGCGCCTCGGTCGTTATGGAACCCCATAACTCCCTCAACGCAAGCAGAAATCTGCTCGGACAGTGACCGCCCTATCGATAACATTTATTATTAAACAAGCTTTAAATCTCTACGACCGTGATGCCTGCTCCACCGAAGCGCACATCTTCGTCGTGATATGATCGTACACCGGGAAGTGTGTCGAGATATTGTCTTAGAGCCTGGCGTAGCGCGCCGGTGCCGGTGCCGTGGAGTATCCGCACCGGCGACTGCTGAAACTGAATTGCATCGTCCATGAAGTAAGTCACAGCCTGCAGAGCCTCGTCGGCCCGCATGCCTCTGACGTCGATTTCACGTTTGAACGACAATTGTTTTTCGCGAAGTGAATCGGTGGTGGCCCGTGACAGGAAAGAAGCTGCTTTTGCGCCTGTTGAAGGTTTTGTAAGCGAGCGCTTTAGACGCTTTAGCTTAACGTTTGTCTTTAACATGCCGAACGAGCACACGGCATTGTCACCGCTGATTTCAAGAATGGTGCCGGGAGTGCCCGTCCCGTCGAGTTTCACATAGTCTCCGACCTTTAACGGAGCATCGGCGGTAGCCGGCTTCTGCTTGGAAGTTTTAGATTTCGGCGCTTTTCTGAGCAATGCGTTTCCGTCAGGAATTTTGGCTGAATCGAGATTGTTTCTCAGCTGGTCTTTCTCTTGTTCGAGCTTTTCGCGGGCCTGGCGCGTGCGTTCCTTGTCGGCCTGGGCCTCGCGGATTTCACGGATGGTACGTTCGACGGAAGCGTTTGACGATTCAAGAATTTTTCTGGCTTCTTCTCTTGCCTCCGCTATTATCTCACGGCGATGGCTGCGCAACGTCTCGGCATCCTCCCGGTAGTTGTTGAGCGTGTTGTCGAGCTCGCGCTCTTTCTTTTTGATTTCCAGACGCTTGTTCTCCCAATATCGGCGGTCGCGGGCGATGTCGAGCAGATATTTGTCCATGTTAACGTAGTCCGAACCTGCAATCTCGCGGGCTGAGTCGATGATATCGCCGGGCAGGCCTGCCGTACGTGCTATCTCGAGAGCAAACGAACTGCCGGGAGAGCCTATCGCCAGAGAAAACATAGGTTTCAGATGCTGACGGTCGTAGAGCATGGAACCGTTGACAAGTCCCTGAGTGTCTCGGGCAAACATTTTCAGATTCTGGAAATGAGTTGTGACCACGCCCCAGACTTTAAGATCGTTGAGTCGGGCAAGTATGGCCTGAGCCATAGCCGCTCCCATCTGAGGTTCTGTGCCGGCACCGAATTCGTCAATTAGGATGAGTGAATGCGAGTCGGCGTTTTTCAGGAAATAACGCATGTTGCGCAGATGCGAGCTGTAGGTCGAGAGATCGTCGAGAATCGACTGATCATCGCCTATGTCAATGAAAATGCTGTCGAAAATGCCGAAACGCGAATTGTCGTAGACCGTGGGGAGCACCCCCGACTGTGCCATATATTGCACGATGCCGGCAGTTTTCAGGCATACCGACTTGCCGCCGGCATTGGGCCCGGAAATCACAAGTATGCGGTCCTTGGCACTCAGACGTATATCGAGCGGCACAACCTCCTTTCCTTTTGCACGAAGCGATAGCAGAAGTACCGGATGAACTGCATGATACCAGTCCATTTCGGGGCCTTCGGAGCTGAGATGTGGCATTGTGCCGCCTGTTTCGCGCGCGAACTGCGCTTTGGCAAGCACAAAATCAAACCATCCGAGAATTTCTCCGTTTGCGACAAGAGAGGGAATATCGGGACGCAGTTTTGAGGTAAGGAGAGTGAGTATGCGGGTGATTTCGCGCTGTTCGTCGAGCTGCAGCTGACGCTGACGGTTGTTTATTTCAACCACTTCGGCCGGTTCGATAAACACGGTCTTACCTGTAGCCGACTGGTCGTGGACAATGCCGTTGATGCGTCTTTTATGCATCGGCGACACGGGGATAACCAGACGCCCGTCGCGCACCGACGGGGTGGTGTCGGTTTCAAGTATCCCCTCTTCTACGCCACGGGCCATCACTCTGCGCAATATTGAATTGGCAGTGCCTGAGATTTTCGAAAGCTCCCGGCGGATGGCAGCGAGTTCCGGCGAGGCAGTGTCGCGTACGTTGCCATATTGGTCTATGATCCGTTCAATCTCACGTTGCAGATGGCCGAGCGGATTCAGCTCGGAGGCATTTCTGATCAGGTGGGGAAACCGGCTCTCCTCACCATCTTCAGGCTGTTTGAAAAATGCGGCGACGGCTGTCGCAGTCGCTATCGCTTTCGATACAAGCACGAAGTCGGAAGCCGGGAGGAATGATCCCTCGGCTTTAGCGCGGGCGAGCGCTTCTCCAAGCTCGGGTACAGAGCCGAGAGAGAAGCCGATGTCGGACGTTGTGGCCGCAAGCATTTCATCGACGGCTCTGAGAGAAGCGTCGATGGCATTGAAATCTGTCATGAAATGCATCTCGTCGACAGCCCTGCGGCCTGCTTCCGATGTGCATAGTTTGCTGATCCGCTCTCTTACGGTGGTGAAGCCGGTCTTTTGTTCGAATGTATGGGGATAAATCAATGTCGCTAAAATTTGAAAACAAAATTACAAAAACTGTACCAATTTTCCAACCTTTTACTTTAACGATTGTTATAAAGATAAAACTTACAAAAGGAAAATTAAAGTTTCAAAATCCATATTGTTATGAAAGCCTTATCAATCGATTTCTGGGGACAGACCAAATATTGGTGGATTGTCCTCATCGTAGGGATTCTCCTCGTACTCGGCGGTTTTGCTTACTGGTTCTGGCCTGCAGCAGGTTACGCCGTTTCTTCACAAATCTTCGGCTGGCTGCTGATTCTGGCCGGTATCGTTCAGCTCTGCGTTTCGGCAGGTGTTAACCGTCCAAGAGGATGGGGCTGGTGGATCTGCGGAGGTGTCATTGACATGTTTGTCGGCTTCATGCTTGTCCGTTCAGTGATTCTGTCGGAGATAGTATTCCCCTATTTCCTTGCAATTGTATTTGTGTTCTGGGGTGTCGCTTCCATCATCGCCTCAGTGACTACCCGCTCACGTTCCTACTGGTGGATGTATCTCATCAACGGCATCCTGCTTCTGATCATCGGTTTCTTCTTCCTTGAAGCCGGCTGGGTTCAGGATATGATGATGACTTCGTTCCTTACCGCTCTCGCTTTCATCTACTGGGGCTTCACCATCGCGATGACCTCCTACGACATGAAACCAAGAATCAACGAATAAATCTCTGAAATCCATTGAAACAGGCATGGACGACGCATTCAGCTTCTCGTCCATGCCTGTTTTATTCGCAGTTGTTTTCCAAATCGTTTGCCGGCCATCGGAAAGTTTTGTATCTTTGTGCATTAAACTTCGGAATGTATTCCGAGTCTAAGTGGAAACAAAATCGATTACCAACAAATACTCTCGAATCCATGTTATCGAAACTGAAATTCAAAAATATGATGCCTAAAGCTATAGTGGCTTCCATGGCTCTGTGCATCGGTGTCGGTTCGGCTGTCGCCCAGGGATATTACGATGATGATTTGTATTATGATTCATCCAAGGCTGTCAAACAGCAGAAAACCGAGCGCAAAAAGGTCGAGCAGTCGATAAAACAGAGCAACCAAAGAGCAGGCGGAATGTATTATTACGACGGCGCGACCTATGTGCCTTGGGACAGCGTTGGAGAGTACCGCTCCGCCGACAGCTATCTGCCGACAGGTTCGTCCACTCGCGATGTCGACGAATACAACCGCCACTACTACACGGTTTCAAACGGCAAAGAAGTGCCCGATTCGATCACACTCGCGGAGTTCTCACGTATTTCGAACACAGAGAAACTTGCCCGCTTCAACAACTCGTCGGTAGCATATGATGCCCTCGGCGACGGCGACGCATCCACCCTTTCGAGCAATTACAACGACATTTACGCAAGTGGTTACAGCGACGGTTACAACGCCGGTTACAACAACGGCGACCAGACAACCCTGAGCATCAACGTCAATGCCGGATGGCCCTACTATTACAGTTCTTGGGGATGGCCATATTATACCTATCCCTATTACTGGCGTTACCCCTATTACAGCTACTACAATCCCTGGTACGGACCATCCTGGGGATGGGGCTGGGATTACGGATGGGGGCCTTCCTGGAGCTGGGGATGGGGCGGTTATCCCGGTTACTATCCCGGATATTATCCCGGCGGATGGGGCTGGAGCCGGCCGCAATCTCCATCGGCCGCACATCGTCCGCGTCCTTCCGGCAATTATCGCCCGTCGTCGGGTTCGCGTCCGTCGGGCAATTACCGTCCGTCGACCGGTAACACACGCCATCCTGCCCGTCCCACAGGCACAACTTCCACTTCGCGCCCGGGCTATAATCCTCCTATCAACGCCGGCGGCTATCATGGCGGCAGTTCCTCAGGACGAAACTCACACTTCGGTACCTCGGGCAACGGCAGCAACAATTACACCGCACCCCGCGGCAATTACAACTCGCGTTCGACTTCGGGTAACTCACGTCCCTCGTACAACAACAACAGCAACTCGCGTCCTTCATACAACAGCAACTCGTCGCGCGGCAGCTATAACTCCGGATCTTACCGCTCCACCGGCGGTGGTGGCAGCCGCGGCGGCGGTGGCGGTCATCGTAGCCGCTGAAAATCCATTTCCTAAGCCTAAACTCAACGTTTCAATAATATGAAAAAGCTGATATTGTCGGCTCTCGCCTTAACAACGGCAGCCGCCACATTTGCACAAAGTCCTATCGACGCCATGCAGCTTTCGCAGACAGAGCTGCGGGGCACTGCCCGCTTCATGTCGATGGCAGGTGCTTTCACTGCTCTCGGCGCCGACCTCTCGGCCATTAACCAGAACCCTGCCGGCATCGGCATGTATCGCGGCAGTGACGTCGGCCTTACCCTCGGCATCGACATCAACTCAAACAAGACTTCCTGGACCGGAGGGAGCGACACGCAGACTAAAACCACCGCGAACCTCAACAACGCCGGTTACGTAGGTACCTATAATTTCGGCGCCGCCAACGACTACTCGGTTTCATGGGGCTTTACCTACAACCGTCTCTATCGTTTCAATAGGATGTATAACGGTAACCTGTCGGGATTCGGCAACTCGCTCACCAATTATATAGCAAGCCTTACCGATGGAGTTAACCCTGAAGATCTGTGGATGTCGGACAGCCACGGCAAAGAGCTGTTCCCATATGATAACTACAGCGACAATGCACCCGACTGGATGAGTATCCTCTTCTACAATTCCGGTATGATCAATTCCGAGACTGTTGAAGATGGCGGCGATATTTATGAGACCGACCAGTATCGCGGTATGTGGCAGAACGGCGGTGTCGACAGCAACGGAAATCGTGTCCGCGCCACATCCGGAGCGGCCGACTTCCTGATCAGGGAAAAAGGCCATGCCGATGAATATGACATCAACTTCGGCGGAAATGTCAAGAATGTGTTTTACTGGGGTATCTCGGTAGGCATCACTGATCTTAACTGGACACGTGAATACTGGTATGCCGAGCATCTTGAAAATTCACTGATGCCGGTAGCTCCTGCCGGTTATCAGCTCGCTTCGCATTCCGACACCGAGTTATATTCTTTCCATCGCATCGACGGCACCGGCGCCAATTTTAAAGTGGGAGCCATTCTCAAGCCCATCAATGAATTACGCATTGGTCTCGCGGTCCATACACCCACATATTACACTCTCAGCTCCACAGGCTTCGGCAGCACGATGTTCAATATGACACCCGCCGGCGGCGGTCGCAGTTTCGATGGTGAGGAATCCACTCCGATTGACTCTTATGATTTCAATCTCAACACTCCCTGGAAACTTATGGCAGGTGTGGCAGGTGTGATCGGCGGCCGCGGCATCCTCAGCTTCGATTATGAGTATGACGCTTTCGGCGACATGAAACTCAAGTGGGACGACGGCACCGACATGACCTACAATAATGACAACATAAAGAAATATTATAAAGGCACAAGCACCATAAGGCTCGGCGGCGAATTCCGCGCTACCCCGCAGCTCTCGATCCGTGCCGGCTACAGCTACTCCACATCCGCAGCAAAACCCGAGCTGAAAGATGCCAACACAGCCTACGGTAAATCCTACGGCGAAGTCTCTACTGCCGGTCAGGATCCCTCATACCGGGTAAATGACGACACTCAGTATATCACCTGCGGTCTGGGCTACAAATACCAGGGGCTGTATTTCGATCTGGCGTATGTCTACAAGCACCGCACTTCCACATTCAATGCTTTTACACCCTTTACTGATGCTTATGCCGACTGGAGCACATCTCCGTCAGCTAAACTTACCGACAACAAATCGCAGATCGTAGCCACTATAGGCTATCGTTTCTGAATCCTCCCGTAAATATAATCATCTTCAAGGCGCTGTGTCAGAATGCTTGACACGGCGCTTTTTGTACCTGGATGAGCCATTATGATACACCCTCTTTTTGTGCCGGTGAACATTTGAATTATACCGTTGTTTAATTGGTAGGTCATGCATCCCGAAGTATCGGACTGCCTGCCATAATTAATACGAATCCTATAAAACTTAAAATCATGAAGTATACTCAGCCAGCTCTCCCTTACGCCAATGATGCGCTCGAACCTGTGATTTCGCGTCGCACTGTCGATTTCCACTACGGAAAGCACGAGAAAGCCTACATCGAGAATCTCAACGCTCTGATCGAAGGAACCGAATTCGAAGAGGTGCCTCTCGAGGAGATCATCCGCGACGCCAAGGGCGCTCTGTTCAACAATGCCTCGCAGGCCTGGAACCACATTTTCTACTTCTTCTCGTTCTCCCCCGACGGCGGTGGCGAACCCGACGGTGACCTCCGTGCTGCTATCGATCGGCAGTTCGGATCTTTCAGCAATTTCAAGAAAGAATTTGTGGATGCCGGCACCAAAATCTTCGGATCCGGCTGGGTGTGGCTCTCACGTGACAATGACGGAAAGCTCTTCATCACCCAGGAGTCCAATGCCGGCAACCCGCTCACCCAGGGACTGACCCCTATCCTCTGCTTCGATGTCTGGGAGCACGCCTACTACCTCGACTACCAGAACCGTCGCAAAGAGTCGCTCGAGCGTCTCTGGGACATCATTGACTGGCCGATTGTGGAAGGGCGCTATTGATTTCTGACGCTATTTCAGCAATTATACTTTTATTAATTGAGTTTAACGTAACGGTTACAAACAGTTTGTCAATACCGAACGTTTTACTTTCGAACGAACAAAACAAAGGCAAACAATTGTGATAGATATGAAGGCCGTCTCAATCGATGAGACAGTCTGTAAAGAAGATAAAAGAGTGACATAGCACTTAATTGTAAGCATAATGTGATGAATGGAGAGAGAGGCACCTGTGAAGGCCCCTCTCTTTTTTTGTCTGTCAATAGAGGAGAGTGTGGATGGAAATGCGTAACTTTGCAGTAGAATCTGCTGACACCGTTTTTATGGAAGTTATCTACGAAGACAATCATATTGTTGTGGTAAACAAAGCTCCGGGCGAAATAGTCCAGGGCGACAAAACCGGCGATGAACCGCTGGTGGAGACTCTTCGCCGGTGGATCAAGGAAAAATACAACAAACCCGGCAATGTGTTCTGCGGTGTGGTGCACCGTCTCGATCGCCCTGTGGGTGGGCTGGTGGTTTTTGCCAAGACTTCCAAGGCTCTGTCGAGACTCAATGAAATGTTTCGTAACGGCGAGGTACACAAAACCTACTGGGCACTTTCGCGCAATCTTCCGGAATTGTCCGAGGGCGAGCTGAAAGGTTATATCCGTACGATTGAAAAGACCAACAAATCGCTCTATTACGCTTCCCCCCGCGAAGGTGCCAAAGAGGCCAGGCTGCGCTATAAGGTGCTCGGTTCGCTCGACAGATACCACCTTATAGAAGTGGAGTTGCTCACGGGCCGTAAGCATCAGATCAGGGTGCAACTGGCATCTGTCGGATGTCCCATTAAAGGAGATCTCAAATATGGCGACAAACGCTCGAATCCCGATGGCTCCATCTCGCTTATTGCCCGTCACATCGAATTTGTTCATCCGGTCAGCAAGCAGCGGATCTCACTGGATGCTCCTGTCCCCGACGATCCGCTGTGGAAAGCGGCGGAAGCTCTCGTGAATTAAACAGCAATCTACGATGATGAAGAAAGAAGATCTCAGAATAGTTTTCTTAGGTACTCCCGAATTTGCGGTGGAGAGTCTTGACGTGCTGGTTACCAACGGTTACAATGTTGTCGGCGTGGTCACCATGCCCGACAAGCCCGCGGGCCGCGGTCACCGGATGTTTCAGTCGCCGGTGAAGGTCTACGCTGTCGAGCGTGGCATCCCGGTGTTGCAGCCTGTAAAACTCAAAGACTCTGAATTTGTAGAGGAGCTTCGCGCTCTGAATGCCGATCTGTTTATTGTGATCGCGTTCAGGATGCTCCCCGAAATAGTGTGGACTATGCCCCGGCTCGGCACATTCAATCTCCATGCCTCGCTACTCCCGCGTTATCGCGGTGCAGCCCCTATCAATTGGGCAGTTATTAATGGCGACACCGAGACCGGTGTCACCACTTTCTTCCTCAAACATGAAATTGACACCGGCGACATCATTGCCCAGAAAAAGGTGGAGATTCTTCCGACGGATAATGTCGGCGACGTACACGACAAACTGATGCATGTCGGCGCCCGGCTCACCCTGAGCACAGTTGAAGATATAATCCACGATACACTCACCGTAACTCCACAGGAACAGCTCGTGACTGCTGGCGAACCCGCCACACCCGCTCCTAAAATCTTCAAGGAGACTTGTAAAATCGACTGGAACCGTGGCGCGGAGGAAATCCACAACCTTGTGCGCGGCCTGTCGCCCTACCCCTGTGCTTGGACTGAATTGTTCGATTCGACCGACACGATGTCTCAGCCTGTGTATAATCTGAAAATTCTCGAGACTCGTCTTTCTGACGAATCTACCGGAGCTGCCCCGGGCACTATTGTTGTCGGGAAGAACATGAAGGTGGCCTGCGGCGACAGCCGGTTGCTTGAAATTGTCACTCTGCAACCGTCGGGCAAAAAAGCCATGGGAGCATCCGATTTCCTGCGCGGCGCCCGTCTCGCAGAAAACACCTGTGCTCGGTAAAGTCTGAATTATTCCGATTTAAACAGAGATGTCTCCCCCGCCGACGGATGTCGGGCAGGTCGAATCAGCAGCCTCAGCGATGTGGAATAATTGAAATAGGCCCACACCCAGTTGATCAGCACGGTCAGCCTGTTGCGCATGCCCAACAATGATATAAGGTGTATGAACATCCACACCATCCAGGCTGCGAACCCGTGGAAATGAAGATGTCTCAGATCCACCACCGCCCGGTTGCGTCCGATTGTGGCCATTGAGCCTTTATCCTTGTAGATGAATTGTTTCGGCTTCCTGTCCGACCCTTTGCCCAGGTTGTTTAGATTATGAGCAAGCAGTTTCCCCTGCTGTAGCGCCACCTGTGCAAGTTGCGGATGCCCGTCAGGAAATACGGGGTCTCCGCTCATGATTGAGATGTCGCCGATTGCATAAACACCATCAAGGCTCTCGACGGCGCAATGGCTGTCGGTTTTCAATCGTCCTCCGCGACTGATGAAAGATGGTTGTCCCTGATTGTTTTCATCTGAAGTTATCCATCGGAACGGCGAGGCTGTGATGCCTGCTGTCCAGATGACCATAGCGGCGGGCAATGTCGTTCCGTCGGCAAGTTCGACAGTGCGGGTGTCGCTGTTGTAATCTTTCAGATTCACTCCAAGTCTCACATCGACCATAAGCGAGCTCAAAGCTTTCAGGGCAGCAGCGGAAGATTGTTCAGACATTGTGCGGAGCAACCGGTTGTTCCCTTCAATAATGGTGATGGAGACATCGTTCTGATTGATTGAGGGATATTCCCGCGGAAGCACATACCGCTTCATCTCGCCGAGAGCTCCGGCTATCTCAACCCCTGACGGGCCACCGCCTACCACTATAAAACTCAATAGTTTCCGTCGCTCTGCATGAGTTTTTACAACCGAAGCATGTTCGAGAAGAGCAAGCACTTCGTTTCGTACTCTGATAGATTCCGGCGCCGATTTCATTGTGAAAACCTTATCGCGGAGAGCAGGCATATTGAAGAAATTGTTGGTGGTGCCGGCCGCGACAACAAGTATGTCATAGTTGATGGTCTCGACTGAGGTGCGAACGGTGCGATTTACCGTGTCAATGGTTTCCACACTGCCGAGATTAAATTCCACCCCCTGGTTACGCTTGCGTCGAAGTTCATGACGCAGCGGGAAACAGATGCTCGAAGGGTCAAGTCCCGAAGATGCCACCTGATAAAACAATGGAGGGAAACTATGATAATTGTTGCTGTCGACGAGAATCACATCGAAGCATTTGGTATCAAGATGCTTTACAAAATTCAGACCGGCGAAACCTCCGCCGATCACCACTATTCTTTTTTTAGTTAAGGAAGTCATAAACTCTCTGATAAACAGTTGCTGTTACTATAACAACTCTCTGTCTCTTAGAGTTTGGATCGTCAAACCGCAATGCTTATCGAATCCCTAAATGCTTAAACAGCTTTCGGTAATATTCAGCTTTCACGTCAAGACGCATGGGATAGGCTCTGCTGGTTGACGGCATACGCCATATCTCCAGTCCTCGGGCATCGTTAACCATCGCTCCCATCCCGGGCACCGGCGTTGCCGTGAGTTCGGCGACTACACCGGCGGCTTTCTCTCCGGTGGTGACAATAGCGAGGCAGTGGGGCATCTCGCGAAGAATCTCATCAAGCGACACCTGTTTCACAATCTCCAGATATTTGTCGGAAGCGTTGCCTTTGAGTCTGCGCACTTCACGCGCAGTGTCGTTAAGGGCTATATGCTTCTCTGTCATCAGCTTTTTTATGGCATCAAGATCAAACTTTTTCTCTGCGGGGAGCCATAACGCATCCTTATCACCCAAAAAGACAAGCCCCATTATCCGCCAGAAATCATTGATCGGATTGGGATAATAGAAATCCATGCTCCATCGGTGTTTTCCCGGCGGAAAAGTTCCGAGAAACAAAACTTTTGCATCTGATGGTATGAAAGGCGGCCATGGATGCCGCTCAATGGGCGCATCAATGGAAGAAGATGGTTCGGAGATGGTTTTTGACATTATTGTAAACTTTTTGCGCTTTGGCGGTGTCATATTATAAACGTGTTTCAATCTTTATTTATTCATAATATGAAAAAATATTTAGCTGAGTGCGTAGGAACTATGTTTCTTGTACTTTTGGCATGCGGTAGCGCCGTGTTGGCCGGACCGAAAATCGGCGTTTTAGGCATTGGTCTCTGTTTCGGGCTGGTGCTTCTATGCCTTGTCTATTGTATCGGCAATATTTCGGGCTGCCATGTCAATCCTGCCGTTTCGCTTGCTATGTGGCTCAACGGTCGTATGAAATTCGGTGAATTCATCGGCTATGTTGTGTCGCAGTTCATCGGCGCCGCCATCGGTGGCGGTTTCCTCTACTGGTTTGTGAGCATGGCTCCTGAGTTTCAGTTTGGCGGCATCACGGAAGCATGCGCCGGTCACGCCGAGTGCAACCTCGCCACTAACGTGATTCAGCCCGGAGCAAACGCCGGAATGGCGCTACTGATGGAGGGTCTGTTCACCTTCTTCTTTGTTCTTGTTGTGCTTGGCGCCACTGATGCCCGTCAGGGATTCGGTAAATTCGCCGGGCTGGCTATCGGCCTTGCACTCGGTCTTGTAAACATCGTCGGCATTCCCGTTGACAACTGCTCGGTCAATCCCGCCCGTAGCTTCGGCCCTGCTCTCTGGTGTCCCGAGGCGTGGCCCGATTTCTGGATTATGGTAGTAGGACCTGTTGTGGGCGCAATCATTGCCGTGCTCTGCTGGACTGCGATTTCAAACTATCGCAACCGCAAGGCAATCGAAGAATAAACTTCGATCATAAACCCTTTTGTATAATGCCGGGAGCTGCTTATTTGCGGCCCCCGGTTTTTTAGATCCTTCCCTTTCCGCTATATCCGTTCGACGCCTATGCCGGGTAGCCCGGACAGTGTGATGCGGCCCTCTTTCACTTCCATGCCACGGAAGCGGTCGTTGCTGATGAGCAGATTTCCATCGAGATCGGCATAATCCGTGATTGGCGAGAGCTGCGCTGCCGCTGTCACGGCACATGACGTCTCTGTCATGCAGCCGACCATGACTTTCATTCCGAGCCCACGGGCCATGTCGGCCATTTTGCGTGCCTCGTTCATCCCTCCCGATTTCATAAGTTTGATATTAATGCCGGAAAATGCGCCGGCAAGAGCGCTCACATCCTTAAGACGCTGAACCGATTCGTCGGCAATGACAGGTATAGGTGAGTGCGCCGTAAGCCATGCCGAATCATCGAGATTCTTTTTGTCGAAGGGCTGCTCTACAAACAGGCAGCCGTTATCAGCAAGCCAGTTACACATGTCGAGTGCGTGTTGCCTGTCGGTCCAGCCCTGGTTCACGTCACAGCAGATTGGTGTGTCGGGGCGCATGGATCTGATGATTTCAACAGTCTCGCGGTCGCGGTCCAGTCCCATTTTCACTTTAAGCAACTTATATGGGGCCGCTTCGTCCACTTTCTTTCTGACAATCTCGGGAGTGTCAATGCCGATGGTATATGATGTCACGGGTGTCTGACTGCCGTCATATCCCCAGATTCTGTACCAAGGCTGTCGCATCAGTTTTCCGCATATGTCGTGCAACGCTATATCAACCGAAGCCTTTGCCGCATAATTTCCGGGAGCCACACTCTCCATATAATCGAGGATTTTCTCGATCTGAAAAGGATCGTTGAATTGCTCCAGATTGAGTTTGGAAAGGAAATCCATAACCGAGCGGGTGCTTTCTCCAAGATATGGAGGCATTGAGGCTTCGCCGTAGCCGGTGACTCCGTCGTATGTTAATTCCACCTGCACATCGGGCGTGGTTGTTCGCGAATTGCGGGCAAGGTTGAAGGCATGACGGAGTTTCAGTTCGTATGGGAAAAATTTAAGTTTCAGTTTGTCGGTGCCGGCGTTGATTATGGCCGGCATGGCAGCCTTTACGGTCCCAGGGACTATCGCGGCCGCAGCGCCTATGGCAGCTGTTCTGAGAAAGCTTCTTCGGTTCATAAGTTACTAATCGCACTCTATTCTCTGCAAAATTACTGAATTCGGTTCATTTTTCGTACTTTTGTATTGTTAAATTTCTAATCCCTGCGATGCCATGCACAGGTTATTTCTCTTTAATCCCGAAAACGATATTGCTCTTGCACGGAATATCAGGCAATTCACCCCTCCGATGCAGGCCGCTCTATTGCACCGGGCTGGTGCCGCTCTCCCCTTTTGGCTCGGAGATGCCGACGACCTGATGCTTGTGCCGGAGGAAGATTTGAGGAATGTGGCGCATTGGGTTGACACAATCGGGTTTGACGGACCAAGGCCGGTGTCATCGGCTTCCGGTTTGGAAATTTCATCTCTTGCACCTTGGGGATGGAGCCTCGATGCCTGCCGGCAGTTCCGACAGGCAGGAGTTAGAGAGGATCTGATTGAACCTTATGAGAATAACGTCGATGATTTTAGAAATTATTCTCATCGCCGCAACACCATCAAATTGATTGGACTTTTGGCTGAAAAAGGATTTGACATCCCGGATGTTTCCTCGATTGAGGCTACTGATATTGATCAAGTCAGACATTTCGTAACTGAAAATGGTGCAGCCTACATCAAAGCGCCATGGTCATCTACCGGTCGTGGAGTCTTCCCCGTCAGCCGTGAATCTTTTCAGGCATCTGCGGAAAGAATCAATGGGATCATTCGTCGGCAAAGGTCCGTTATGGTTGAGCCGGCGCTTGATAAAGTGCGGGATTTCGCCATGCTGTTTCATGACGGTGGGCGCCGATTCGCAGGATTCTCTCTGTTTTTCAATGCCACGACAACGAGCTATGGCGGAAACTTCGTAGCATCTGATGAAGCGATTCTTTCTGACCTCAGCGGTTACATTTCACCCTCCTATGCGATCTCCCTCGCAGTATGCCTGACCGAATTGTTGCCTTCTCTTTTCCCGCTCTATCACGGTCCTGTGGGAGTTGACATGCTGGTATATCGCTCAACCGACGGAGATTATCGCATAGATCCATGCGTTGAAATCAACCTCAGGTACACGATGGGGGTCGTTGCACGGAGCGTCTATGCAAAAGCCGGACGTCGCGGCATCATGACTGTCTCTCCTGCTTCATCATCAGACAATCAGGGAACGTCAACCCTTCACCTCGCTCCTGCAGGCGCACCATTCAATTTCCTGTTTAAAGCAACCGACTGAAATATTCCGGCTACGACTCTTTTGGGCTTAAATCGAGGCGCACAACATTTTCTACATGATGTGTATGGGGGAACATGTCGACCGGGCGGATAGCGGTGACGCGGTATTTCGCGTCGAGCAACGCTATGTCGCGCGCCTGTGTGGCCGGATTGCAACTCACATACACGATGCGCGACGGCTCGGCATTGAGGATCACGTTGACTACATCGGCATGCATGCCGGCACGGGGAGGATCCACAATCATCACATCGGGATGACCGTGAGCGGCGACAAAATCATCGGTCAGCACATCCTTCATGTCGCCTGCATAGAAATCGGTATTGGCCAGCCGGTTGACCTCCGCATTGAGTATGGCGTCGCGGATGGCGTCCTCAACATATTCTATGCCGATAACCTTGCGTGCCTGCCGGGCTACGAAGTTTGCAATAGTGCCTGTGCCGGTGTAAAGGTCATAGACCAGTTCCTCGCCTGTGAGTCCGGCATATTCTCTTGCTACTTTATATAAATTATATGCCTGATGCGAATTGGTCTGGTAGAAAGATTTGGGACCGATGCGGAAACGCAATCCCTCCATCTCTTCCTCAATATATGCCCGGCCTGAATGAAGCTGTATGTCAAGGTCGGCGATAGTGTCGTTGGCTTTTGTGTTGACCACATACATCAGAGAGGTGATTTCAGGAAAAGAGGTGCGGAGATCATCAAGCACTCCTTTGATCTGCCCTGGATTGTCTTCTCCGAACGAGAGCACCACCATCACTTCTCCGGTCGATACGATGCGAATCATCATCGTACGCAGCAATCCCGTCTGGGCGCGGAGATCAAAGAAGCTGAGGCCATGCTCCCTGGCATATTGTTTCACGTGCAGACGCAGACGGTTGCCGAGATCATCCTGCAGATGGCATCGGTTAATGTCGAGCACTTTGTCGAATGCTCCGGGGATATGGAACCCTGCGGCATCGCGGTCGGCGAATTCCTCCCCCGAACGCATCTGCTCCCATGTCAGCCACTTTTTATTGGAGAAGGTATATTCCATCTTGTTGCGGTAAGCCACAGTCTGCTCCGAACCAAGTATTGGCGTTATTTCGGGCATCTCGACTTTGGCGATTCTGTGCAATGCATCTTCAACCTGTTGCTGTTTGGCTTTAAGCTGTTCCTGATATGGGAGATGCTGCCAGCGACATCCGCCGCACACGCCGAAATGTTCGCAGAACGGTTCTACCCTCAATGGCGATGGTTTCACCATTCGCTCTATATGACCTTCGGCATAAGAGTGTTTCTTCCTGTCGATTTTTACATCGGCAACGTCGCCCGGAGCGGCATATGGCACAAACACCACGAGATCGTCATGTCGTGCGACTGCCTTACCCTCGGCGCCTACCGACAATATCTCAAGCGATTCGATGACAGGAAGCTCTTTTTTCTTTCTTGACATAGGAATATCTCTCTATAGCGCACTTTGGGAACAGTTCGGCGCAACGTTATGTAAAAGTAATAATATGTAATTATTCGTAAAACAGGCAATAAGCCATGCTCATCAGCTGTTATTTGAATGCAGCAGGCATGACCGGCTCCTTTTTTGCTCTGCAAAGTTACAATAATATGTTCAAAAACATATATATATTTAGTATTTTCCAACGAAAATTCGTAACTTTGCAGTACAGTTTGCAACCGATCCCCTTTCTCCCGGCACGGTTTTTTATCTGCCGTTTCAGCCCCTAACCGCATACTATAACAAACAAATACTTTTTGACCCTAACCGGTTATAAATTTTAATCTAAACTGTCAACCTACTTATGGCTAAGAAAATCTACCTTTTCGGTGACGGTAAGGCCGAAGGCGATGCTTCAATGCGCAACCTCCTCGGCGGCAAAGGCGCCAACCTCGCTGAAATGAACCTTCTGGGAATGCCTGTGCCTCCCGGTTTCACCATTACCACCGAAGTTTGCACGGAATACACCCAGTATGGCAAAGATTATGTTGTCAAAGATATCAAAGCTGATGTCGAAAAAGCTATCAAGCACGTTGAAGACCTCACCGGCAACAAATTCAACGATCCCGATAACCCTCTGCTCGTTTCCGTGCGCTCCGGCGCCCGCGCTTCGATGCCCGGCATGATGGACACTGTCCTCAATCTCGGCATGAACGACGCTACTGTGGAGGCGCTCGCCAACAAAAGTGGCAATCCCCGTTTCGCCTGGGACAGCTACCGCCGCTTCGTGCAGATGTATGGCGACGTGGTTCTCGGCATGAAACCCAAAACCAAAACAGAAACCGACCCCTTTGAGGCTATCATCGATAAAGTCAAGGAAGAGAAGGGCGTGAAGTTCGACACCGAACTCGAAGTCGAAGATCTCCGCAATCTTGTGAAACTCTTCAAAGCCGCTGTCAAAGAATACACCGGCAAGGATTTCCCCGAATCGGCATGGGATCAGCTCTGGGGCGGCATCTGCGCCGTCTTCGACAGCTGGATGAACGAACGCGCCATCATCTACCGCCGCATGAATCAGATCCCCGAGGAATGGGGCACCGCCGTGAATGTCCAGGCCATGGTTTATGGCAACATGGGCAACAACTCGGCTACCGGTGTGGCTTTCTCCCGCGATGCAGCGACCGGTGAGAACATTTTCAACGGCGAATACCTCATCAACGCACAGGGCGAAGATGTCGTTGCCGGCATCCGCACCCCCCAGCAGATCACTGTGGAAGGCTCGCGTCGTTGGGCTGCCCTGCAGGGCATCTCTGAAAATGAACGTGCCTCGAAATATCCCTCGCTTGAGGAATCGATGCCTGTGTGCGCCGCCGAGCTTATCGCTATTGCCAACAAGCTCGAAGACCACTACAAAGATATGCAGGACATGGAATTCACCATTCAGGACGGCAAGCTCTGGATGCTCCAGACCCGTAACGGTAAACGCACCGGTGCCGCTATGGTGAAAATAGCCATGGACCTCCTCCGCGCAGGCGAAATCGACGAAAAGACCGCCCTCCTGCGCATGGAACCTGCAAAACTCGACGAACTTCTCCACCCTGTTTTTGACAAGGCTGCCCTCAAACGCTCCACAGTAGTTGCCAAAGGCCTTCCCGCATCTCCGGGCGCTGCCGCCGGCCAGATCGTGTTCTTCGCCGACGATGCCGAGGCATGGGCCGAGAAAAAGCGCAAAGTGGTGCTCGTCCGCATCGAGACTTCGCCCGAAGACCTCCGCGGCATGGCCGTGGCCCAGGGCATCCTCACAATGCGCGGCGGCATGACCAGCCACGCAGCAGTAGTGGCACGCGGCATGGGCAAATGCTGCGTATCAGGTGCCGGCGAAATCAAAGTCGACTACGAGGCCCGCACAGTGGAAATGGGCGGCAAACTCTACAATGAGGGCGACTGGATTTCCCTCAACGGCTCCACCGGCGACGTTTACGACGGCCAGGTACCCACTGTAAAACCCGAACTTTCCGGCGACTTCGCAGCCATCATGAATCTCGCTGCCAAGTATACCAAGACACTCGTCCGCACCAATGCCGACACCCCTCGCGACGCCATCCAGGCCCGTGAATTCGGCGCCCAGGGCATCGGCCTCTGCCGCACCGAACACATGTTCTTCGAGGGTGACCGCATCAAAGCCGTTCGCGAAATGATTCTCGCCTCCGACGTCGAAGGCCGCAAAGCGGCTCTCGCCAAGCTTCTGCCCATGCAGCGCGGCGACTTCGAAGGCATCTTCACCGCAATGGACGGTTACGGCGTGACAATCCGTCTGCTCGATCCCCCTCTGCACGAATTCGTACCCCACCAGACCGCCACTCAGAAAGAACTTGCCGACGAAATGGGCATTACCCTCGCAGAGGTCAAGGCCAAAGTTGACGCTCTTGAAGAGTTCAACCCCATGCTCGGTCACCGCGGTTGCCGTCTCGGTATCACCTACCCCGAAATCACCGAAATGCAGACCCGCGCAATCATCGAGGCAGCTCTCGCAGTCAAAGAGCGCGGCATCGACGTCAAGCCCGAAATCATGATTCCTCTGGTAGGTTCGCTCAAAGAGATTCAGAATCAGGCCGACGTAATCAATACCACCGCTGCCAAAGTCTTCGAGGAACAGGGTCGTTCCATTCCCTATATGGTCGGTACCATGATCGAAGTGCCGCGTGCAGCCCTCACCGCCGACCAGATCGCAACCGTAGCCGAATTCTTCTCGTTCGGAACCAACGACCTCACACAGATGACCTTCGGCTTCTCGCGTGATGACGCTCCCAAATTCCTCAAATTCTACAAAGAGCACGGCATCATCAAAACCGACCCCTTCGAGGTCCTCGATCAGGAAGGCGTGGGCCAGCTCGTAGAGATGGGCGTCAAGAAAGGTCGTGCCACACGCCCCGAACTCAAAGTCGGCATCTGTGGCGAACACGGCGGCGAGCCCTCCTCCGTGAAGTTCTGCGCCAAACTCGGCATGAACTACGTCTCATGCTCCCCCTTCCGCGTGCCCATCGCCCGCGTCGCCGCGGCGCAGGCAGCCATCGAGGAGTAATCGATAGTTCTAACACCTAAATAATTTAGGCTGTAATGCTCCGATAAAAAGGAGGTTACAGCCTAAACTGTTATTAGGGAGGCTTCAATTGTAAATACAAAAAACCAAGTGCATTGTGTTGTCTACATCCTGTTTGCGACAAAAATTAGATCCGCTTTCACTTGTTTACAGCCCGATAAAGGAAATAGTAAATGACTAATTAAGCATATTGTGAGGAAGCTCCCAACCGTAGCAGACCTCGGCGTTGAAGCACTGGCAGGCTGCCAGAGTTTCATCTTTCTCAACGAGCGCGAGCAGGTCAAACGGCATCTGATTGTCGCTGCCCCACGGAACGTAAGAGAGCGTATCGTCAACGATGGTTGGCACCATGTCAACGTCTTCTTTGAAAACGGAAGCCGAGTTGACGGTGAATGCGGCGCGGGCCTCGAAGAACGGAAGCGTCTCGACGGAGTTAAAATTAAGGTCGGAAAAAGATAAGTCCATAACTTGTGGTTGTTTTCCACAAAGTTATGGACCGTATGAGGTGCGCGAAAAGACGCTTATTTTATGAGAAAATCGTAAAATGGAGCGTAGTAAAAATTATTTGGCTGTAAATAGAGCAGATTATTCTTAAAGTCAATAAACATATTGAAGCGTTTAAGGAAATTGTTACCAATCATACCGTCTATATCTTCTTTGCTCTGCATTCCAGATGTAAGTGTGGAAAATGCACCGGCTACTCTTGGCATTATATAATGTCCTACAACTACTTCATCGAAAAATACATTTTTCAATTCACCACTACCTCCGTCTGAACTTGCAATGCGAGAAATCGCAAAAGGTTTCTGCGTTTCAAGAAGATTGTTTTTATTTACGAAGGGGGTATTTAAGTCTATTATGCGGTCGGAACCGGTATCAATTTCAAGGAGAAGATTATGAGTTATACCATTCAGTTTAACAGGCAGATTGATAAACGGCACATCATATTTATATACAAAAGGAATTGACATGTAAGAATTCTCAAAGTTCAAAGTATCTTTTGGATAGCAGTAAATTTTGAAATCATCATAATTGATTTCTATATTAAATGCAGCTAAACCGTTGAGCCCAAAAACGCCGTCCCAGTATTCAGGAGGATAAGGTATATGTGCGCCCCGGCTTTGTCGTACTGTATCGAACCTACTTTAACAGAATTGTCGTTGCTATATGTTACGGTATTTACTCCGGAAGTCCCTAAATTATCGACGATTTCTCCATTGTGAATATAGTCTTTGAGTTTTGGAGAGTTGGTGTTAAGCACTATTGTAGATGCGCCGGTATCAACAAGAAAACGGAGCGAATCAGAACCATTTACAAAAGCAGTAACGTATATACGACTATCTCCGGCTATGGCAAAAGGTATTTCTCCAATAGGTGCCTCTTCTATCATTCTTGCGCTTGCGCTTAATGACATCAATAAGAAAATGAATACCGCAAAGATGTGTTTTATTTGTGATTTCATGGCGCAAAGTTACGCATTTTCAGGGAATATCAAAGTAATACTTCGAGTTCGTTGACACGGAAGATACAGCAGTCGCGTATCTTGCGGCACTCGCTGGAGGAAAGTATCTTTACACTCCTACTGTCACCGTAGAAATTGTATCGCAGGGAGATACAATTTCGGAGTTCGAGTATGCTCCTATCAGACTTCCAAACGTGTAAGTCTATTGGGTCGCCACTATTCAGCAATAAGTGGCGAGCAGTGGAAATATGAATAGATTTTTATTACTGTCCGCTAAACTATAAAAAGTCGAGTCCAACTTCTTGAATGGAAGAAGTTGGGCTTACTTTTTATATGAGACAAGCCCCCTCAGCAGTTTTCAGTATCGTCAGGCGGCGATTCAGATTCTTCAGCGAGCATTATTTTCAGGTCTGCATCGGGCTGGTTGAGGAACTTTTCGAGATTCAGGTAATACATCAGAACGATTCTAACGATTATAGCCAGTCCCGAGAAGCTCCAACGCCTTTGTAGGGTGCTTTGTAATACCGAGAGCAACAGATTTGCTATTAGTGTTACACATATCTGGATTTTTATGGCGTTGGCACTTTCGCCGTAGAAGTATCTCAGAGGGAAGTTTTGCTTTATCTGCTTGAAAAGCGACTCAATCTGCCACCGTCGGCGGTATATTGCCACGATTGTCTCCAGAGGCATGTCGAAGTCATTGGTCAGAAGCGATATAAGCTTAGGCTTCTTGCCCTTCTTAATATCAACGTATGTTATTATCCTGGCAATGTGGTTGATGCCGTCTTTACGGAACACCACCACCTGCTCTCGGTACTCCATCAGGCCCTGGGGATTCTGATACATGCAGTCCACAAGAACCTCGTAACTGAGGTTTTTCTTCATCTTGGTGACATATACCACACCTCTGTCTGTCAGTTCCTCAAATTTGGCATAGTTGATATATGCACGGTCAAGTGCCACTATATCATTGTGGCTGTAATGACACGGAGCAAGCATGAATGAATCGTTGGTTGCCGCCGAAGAGAACTGCACATCGCAGGGACCCCCCTCGTTGGCGTGTATTACAGAGTGTACCTTGATGCCGCCTTTCTTCTTTCCTGTCTTAGGATGCCGCCCAACTCCCTTGAAAATGGCATTGGAGAACAGCGTGATGGTTGTGGAATCAATGATTCTAAGCTGCTTTATCCACTCTTCCGTGCCATTGCGTCGGCTGTCCGAGGAAAGAATGTCTTTATTGGCGGCATACAGGTCACGATAGACCTCTTCAAAGAACTTCTCTGACCGTCTGGCGTTTGCGTCCGAAAGGATACTGCGTCTGGGCACAGTTTCTATTCCGACATGACGGAGTTTACGTACCTCGGCAGTCATAGATGTCTCTATCTCACGCAATGAGTCGAAGCGCTGGATTACGGCATAGAGCATTGTGAGCAGATGCGTATAGCCATCAAAGCTCTTTACATACTTCTCTCCGCCGTGTTTTCGGCTGATTTCAACAATTTTTTCGCGGTCAAGCGATTTTATTAGCTGACCATATATCGGCTGTCCGAAGAAATTACTACTTTTGGGCATAGTTTTAGTTTTATGTTTTGGCGAACACAAACTAAACTAATTGGGCTGACTCCTGCAAATGGAATCAGCCCTTATTTTTCAGAATCTAAAAAAGTTTAGTGGACAGTAATAATATTCTTCTAACAATTCTTGTACTACAATGGCATTATTGTGTTCTCTGTCGTGGGAGGAATATAGAAGCGTCACGGTTGGTTTTCCCTCCAAAGTCTGCCGCAAGGCTTCAAACGCCGGATTTGATTTCAGCTCGGTTTTATATTTTCCTACAAATTGTGGCCATAGGCCATCAGGATTCGTGTGAAACCATTCACGCAGTTCGGTCGACGGGGATATTTCTTTATCCCACAAGTCGTAATGGAACGTCTCATGTTAAAGCCCTCGCGGCCAAAGACGGTCAATGTATACACGAAAGCCATCGGTTTTCTCTTCCGGATCGTAAGCTCGCTTTAATTGAATTATCTGTTTCATAATTACTGTTTTTATATTACAACATCTCACCGGAGTGTTGGTTTTATAAAGTCAATGTAAGATATAATAAAACCCCTCATTCTGCGTTATTCCATATTTAACAAGTACACTTGTTATCATCAATGAATCGGATTGACAGAGAAAAGAAAGTCATCGGGCAAATGATAGAGGTCTTCTGTCGCAGACATCATCAGGCCGGGAGTCTTTGCGACGAATGCGAGGATTTGTTGGCGTATGCCCTCAATAGACTTGAACGCTGCCCTAAAGGCTCATCAAAGACGAGTTGCCGGAAATGCGACATTCATTGCTATGCTCCGGCTCAGAAAGAACGGATAAGGGACGTAATGCGGTATGTCGGTCCCAGAATGATCTTTATCTATCCTGTCTCTGCCATACGACATCTAATCTCAGAACTTATATAAAAAGAGATACATGAAACCAATGAGAAAAGCCTCGCGCCAGCAGGATGCCGTTTGGGCGCTCGAAGTCTTCGAAAGAGCTCCATTTGTGACGGTAAGCATGTGCCGTCCGGATGGAACACCCTACGGGCTGCCTCTTTCACTCGTTAAGGCTGATGATAAAACTTTCTATTTTCACTGCGCTGATGAAGGGGAGAAACTTGACTGCATTAAGTTCAATCCCATCGTCAGCCTCTCGGCAGTAAGCAAATGCACTCCTGCATTTGAGGAAGATAAACTGAATTATACTGCACATTATCGGTCAGCGGTTGCCATCGGTAGATGTGAGTGGGTGGAAGACCGAGCTGAAAAGATTGAAGCCCTGCGTCTATTATGCGAAAGATTTCTTCCGAAACATATGAATCATTTTGAAGAAGCCATTGCGCGTAGCCTTGATCGGACTACTGTAATCAAAATCACATTGACCGAGCCGCCGGTCGGCAAATGCAAGCAATAAAAAAATCCTGCCCGCTCGGGTAGGATTTTTGTTATATCTTATTTTATCTTAATAGTTTATAAGAGTTGCAAGGTCATTCTCAACTGTCGAGATGGTTCCGATTCTGAACATCTCCTTAAGAACCTTCAGGATGTCGGGAGTGAAGAACGCAGGCAGCGTCGGTCCGGTATGGATGTTCTGCACACCAAGGTACAGGAGTGCCAAAAGCACGATGACGGCTTTCTGCTCATACCATGCGATGTTGAACACTATCGGCAGGTCGTTAATGCTGTCAACCTTGAAGGCATCCTTAAGCGCCAACGCTATTCTCACGAGCGAATATGAGTCGTTGCATTGTCCTGCGTCAAGCACACGGGGAACACCCTCAATGTCACCGAGCGGAAGCTTGTTGTAGCGATACTTGGCGCAGCCGGCCGTGAGGATCACGCAGTCTTCCGGAAGAGCCTTGGCGAAATCTGTGTAATAGCTTCTTGACGCCATACGCCCGTCGCATCCAGCCATGACGACGAACTTGCGAATCTTACCGCGCTGAATCAGTTCGACAATCTTGGGAGCGAGTTCAATCACCTGATGATGAGCGAACCCGCCTACGATTACACCATGCTCAATCTCTGTCGGAGCCGGACAGGTCTTTGCCTTCGCGATCACTTCGGAGAAGTCGTGTCGACCCTCGGCATCAGCTTCTATATGTGTCGTGCCGGGCATGTTTACCACACCGAGGGTATACACACGGTCCATATAGGTGGTCTTTGGACGTGGCGGCACGATACAGTTTGAAGTGAAGACGAAGCAGCCGTTGAAGGTCTCGAACTCGTCGATCTGCCTCCACCATGCGTTGCCATAATTTCCGGCGAAGTGGGTATATTTCTTGAAGAACGGATAATACTGACCCGGCAGCATCTCGGAATGGGTGTAGACGTCCACTCCGGTTCCGGCAGTCTGTTCGAGCAGTTCTTCAAGGTCATGGAGGTCATGGCCGGAAATAAGGATTCCGGGGTTCTTGCGCACGCCGATGTTGACTTTGGTGATCTCCGGGTTGCCGTATGTGCCTGTGTTGGCTGAGTCAAGCAGAGCCATTGCCTTCACGCCCCCTTCACCCATGTAAAGCACGTTTTTCAATAGATCTTCAACCGTCGCGTCCTGTCGGCTTGCTTCCTTTAGAGCCTTTTCAATATAGGCGTAGACATCATCGTCCTCATATTTGAGGTTGGCGGCATGGCGGGCATAAGCCGCTGCTCCCTTTGCTCCGTATATGGCGAGTTGCCGCAGTCCGCGCTTGTCGGCATCCGGTTCGGCAAGAACTCCGGTGACCGGTTCAAGGTCCTTATAGTCCTCCGGTTCTGCTTCGAGCATCACTTCCGGCGCATCGGGGATTGCTAAGCCAAGTTCTTCGCATTTCTCCTTAAGCTCCCGTTTCATCTCGAACGCACGACGGATATATCCGTCAAGTGAGGGATTGTCGAAGTTGGCGTTGGTAATGGTGGTGAAAAGTGCATCAATCACCTGGTGGCTGGCTTCGCGACTGGCTGCTCCATGACCTCTTAGGAGGTCGTTTAGTATTGCAACGCCACGGGTGGCGTAAAGAAGTAAATCCATTCTGCCGGATGTCTCAGGGAGTTTGCCGCATACTCCTCCTATAGTGCAGCCTGTGCCTTTTGCTGTTTCCTGACACTGATAACAGAACATTGACGGTTGAGTTTCCATATATATTTGTTTTAGGTCTTTATTATTAGGGTTTTACCTTTACGAGCATCATCTTGGAGTCCGCCTTGGCAAACACGCTGTGAGCAACCTCAGCCCCCACAAGCATGAATTCACCGGCTTTGAGAGTATGGGGCTTGTCGAGCTCCGTGAACTCGATCTCTCCTTCAAGCACATTCACCATTAGTTCTGCCGGAGCTACATGGGTGTCAAGATTCTGTCCGGCTTTGAACGCAACGAGGGCAACACCGCCGTTTTCGTTACTGAAAACAGGTTTGAAGTGAACCTTGTCACTTCCGGTCTCAATCTGGTCGGCGAGTACATGAACCTCTCCGAATTTGTAATCTGTATTCAACATTTTCTCTATATTTTTAGGTTATTAATAAGTTACCGTAACACTATCGTCACTATTAGTGGAACGAATGCCGATATGTCTTTGTTCATTTAGAAATCATGACTCAGATCGTTTATAATCTGAATGTCTGCGTATGATTCTCCTGTTGCGCATGGTCACGACAAGTGCGCCGATGAATAGTATAAGGAATAATGTACCAGCAATTATTCCCATACTCAAAGGTACGATAGGTCTTATTGCATTCATGAGTCTGAGTATTTACATTAAATACGTTAAAACTTCACTTTTTTAGTCACAATCAACAAATCCAAAGGACTTTTCTATAGTATTAACTGCATTGTATTGATAATCAATTAGTAATATATACAACACCTGTATCCGCTGTATGGTTCATAATTAATAATGCGTCATGAGGATTGAATTATATTTGAAACAAAGCATACAACAAAACTTGATATTAGTAGAACCTCATTGAAAAATGACTGCATGAAACAGGGTAGAGAGGAATAGTCTGGCTGACAGACCCGAAGAAACTACCGGGCAAAATTAGCGTCCGCCTCTTACGGACTGCAAGGCCGGGCCTTGCGGTTTCGGGAAAAATCATCCTCGCTTCGCTCCGGTATTTTTCCCGAAAGCCTTGCATTACCGGAGTCGGCCGCTGTAATGCCCTTGTAGTTCATCGGGCTGCCAAGCCCGGATATTCAATATAGAAAAGGAGGCCATTTACAGTCTCCTTTTCTACATATAGGGGTGACAAAATACGAACCGTCGCTTCCTGCAATATAATCTCTTGATAAACAGCAATAAAAAAAGCGCCGCGATTGCGGCGCTTTGTGGTCCTACTTGAAAGCTCGTGCTTGCATCACTAACTATTACAGACAATCAAGTTTCTCATAATCAGGAATGTTCTATTTAGCCTCCCTGTCACAAAAAAGCATGGGCAAGCATATAACGTCTCAATGTAGGGGACTGTAAAACCGGTTTAGTTCCCTAGAATTAATGTCTTATTGTTCAAATGCATACGCAATATGAACCATAAATAAAGACTATGATATAGTTACCCTGGTTAACTTCGCTTGACCCATTCTGAATTGAAGTAATATTGCATCAAAAATCAGACAGAATGGCCAAACTTAAATATAACTGTCGTTTCAATCTTAAACCCAATGGACGTGTATTTATGCGCGTCCGCTGGAATGGTGGAAAGAATGAAACCACGATAGCCCTTAATGCCTTCGCAGAGGCTGCCAAATGGGACTCAGCTCGACAACGAGCAGCACGAAATACAACTCATACCATAGGGAACAACGTATCTACTGCACGGTTAATTAATAAGGAGATTGATAAAGCCATAGATCTCGTCGATGCCTTTTTTACAAAAATTGGATTGGATGATAAGATTCCGACTAATGACGAAGTGAAAGCAGTTTTGGCTTCTCTTTCAGGCACAAGCATTCCCCAGAAGCAAACAGATGGGATGTCAGTTGCAAAATTGGCACCTCTAAAAGACATATTCGAAAAGTTTGTTGCTGATTATAGTCGGGAACATAGCTGGGGACCCAAAACTCACTACAAGTATCAGCAAATATGGAATCTCATGTGGGCTTATGCTCCGAATCTCACGGCTGAACGCTTGGGGAAGCAATTCTTCAACGAGCTAAAAGCGTGGCTACTTGAAAACGGATATAAAAATTCGTCTATAGCCAAATATTTTCGTAACCTGAAATGCATCTGTCATTATCTTCGTGATGAAGGGTATCCCGTTTCGCAAGAGTGTTTCAACTATCGACCTAACGTGAAGGTGCCATTGAAAGAGGTTATATATCTCAAACTGGAAGAGGTCGAACAGTTTGAAAATTTTCAATTCCCGGATAATCGAAAATATCTTGCGCGGGCACGTGATTATTTCTGTTTCATGTGTTACACTTCACTGCGATACAGTGACCTGAAAGGATTGAAGAAAGCATCAATTTCAGACAACTGCATTGATATGTATGCTCAAAAGACTAAAGGTCGGTTAAGAATACCTCTTGTCAGTCATGCCCGGAAAATTTTGGAACGCTATATTGATGTAACTCCCAGTGAGTATGCTTTTGCAATTCCATCAAATCAGAAACTGAACGAATTTATCAGAGAAGGCGCAAAGATGGCAGGACTAGACAGGGAGGTTATTGACACAACCTTTTGCGGAACTGAAAGAATAGAAACCGTGAAGAAGCTGCATGAAGCCATCTCTTGTCATGATGCAAGGCGTACATTCGTGTGCCTATCATTAGCTCTTCATATCCCACAGACCGTTGTAATGAGCTGCACGGGACATAGCGATTATGCAGCTATGAAACCGTATATTTCAATCAGTGATGAGACCTCGCGGCATGAACTGTTAAAGTGGGAGATTGGGAGCATTCGCAATGAAATCGACAAAATTCTTGACACACTTGATGAGAATCAGATGGGACAGGTCAGAGACTTTATCAACGAGAATATAATCAAGTAACGGAGCACTCCGCCGCAGATGCAGAAGCCCTGAGCATTACGCTTGTGGCTTTTGTCATTTATATGATTTTTTGAGTGGGAATAACCTGACATTCATTCCCACTTAGATATTCCCGATTTTAGTATATCTGTAATTTACAGACTGTTATCAATGAGTTTGGGAATTTTTTCAATATAGTGTTCCCACTTTTCATTATGCCTCATTGGCTATCTAATTTTGATGTCGGAAATCAACGTCGGCCGACTTCGATTCCACAAACTTTAACTATAAAAGAAAGTGGAAACAAGAGACATACTCCAAAAACAACTTCTAACCGCGACGTTGGAAGATTTAGTAGAGGCCTTAAAGCCACTACTTGGCAATGATGCCAATTCTCATACTGGGACCAAAGCGTCTAATAAAAAATATGTATATGGTGTGCGCGGTCTCGCCAAACTCCTAAACTGTTCTGTGGCTACTGCACAACGTAGAATCAGCAGTGGGAGCCTCGATAACTGTATTATTCGTTCAGGGCGCATCATAGTTATAGATTCTGAAGCTGCACTTGACGTTCTGAAAGGAGGTGCGCGATGACGATACACCATAAAAAGGCTGAAACTCTGGCTAAGGAAGATCATCTTTTTGCTCGAATCTTCGCAGCGAAGGTTCCGGTAGCCACGCTTACGGCACTGGAGAGTGCTGAATGGTTGGATTTAACCTCTGAAATGACTTCATATGAATGGGTGATGGCCGCTATTGATTGCAAAAGCGGTATCTTCAAAACACCTGATTCATATTCTCCCAATACCGAATCACAGAAGGAAATCTCGTTGATACAGGACCACTATAGACGTTTCAATCATTACGCTGCTATTATTGCCGGTTTGGGTGAAAATCCATTTACCGATTACCTCAATGGAATTACGGTAAATGAATTCATCGACTGTATGCGTAATCTCCGAGGTATGGATGCTGCCCGCGAGGTACAGTATCTATTTCAGGAAGGCAAAATTGACCATGATCTTGGCGGTTCTCAACTGCATAGATATATGGAAGATCTATCACTGCCTTACATTCCGACAATCAATCACCTGAATGCGGCTCGACGAGGTGAAGTCCCTCAGGCTAATTATGATATGACAAAGAGCAGGAAGAGGAATGAGAAGTACAACAAATGAGTTAATTGGGGTAATTTCCATTAACCCAATTGCCCGCGCCATAATTTTGAACTATCAAAATTTTTTAAACAAATAGAGTATGAGAATAACAACGATTAACACTCCCATCAAAACCTGGACAATAGCATTTGTCATTGGTATTCCGGTCGTTGTACTGGGCCTATACCTCAAGAAGAGTGAGTTTTCAAAGAACTCAAAGATAGTATCTAATCAGAAGCGCGCTACTCCGACAGCGGATTCAGAAAAGTTTCACATCAACGTTGCTGCCGGTGCTTCGGTAAGCATTCCTATCAGTGCTCAGGGTGACATTGATATCAAGCTCGGTAGTGATAATGGTGACAACTGCGCTCGCCACCCTATCGAAAAGATTCAGCAGCTCCCTTCTATTGACAACGGGGCAAACAACGAGACCACAGACTAAATCATTAACCAGACAACGGTAGCCTTCTCTCCGCTACCATTGTCAAAAAAAACAACCCTAATGAAGAAAACAAATGGCAATATGTACGGCTTCACAGACAGCACGTACAATCCCATCAAGGGAGCATGCTCACATCGATGCTCCTACTGTTACATGATTCCAATGAGACAGCGCTTCAAGCAAGATCCAACGCTTAGATTGGAGGATAAGGAACTGAAAAAGTCTCTCGGAAAAGGCAAATACATTTTTGTGGGCAGTTCCACTGATGAATTTGCCAACGACGTACCCGCTGAATGGATAATCAGCATGCTGGACCACCTTTACGAGCATCCTGAGAACACCTACCAGCTCCAGTCAAAGAATCCCCGTCGGTTCCTCGAATTTCTGAGCCATCCTACCTATGCAATGCAGTCGAATCTAATCTTCTGCACCACACTCGAGAGTGACGTCGACCATCAGGTGAGCAACGCTCCTTCGATGAGCGAGCGTGCTGAAGCGATGAATGAGCTATCTCACCTTGGATTCCAAACGATGGTAACGGTTGAGCCTATCATGGCCTTCTCTTCGGCTGAGAACTTCGCTGAGCTGATTGCTTCATGCAATCCTATGCAGGTCAACATCGGTGTCAACACGTCTCGTATCGTGAAGCTCCCGGAGCCTACTAAGGCTGAGTTCGCTGCTCTGGTGCAGGAACTCCAGAAGCGTAATCTCAATGTTCATTTCAAAAACAACATTGACAGAATGATGTAATAACTCTTTTAATTGGTTGGGTGGCCTTAGTGCTGCCCAACTAATTTTCTGAATCAAATGAACAGACTACAGATTATAATATTGGATGGAGTACTCGCTCTGGTAGCATTGGCTTATGCTCCAGCCTACTGTGTGAAATCAATCGTAAAATATTTCAAAGCCTCTCGTAAACCTAAGGCCATCACGCTTCACAATCAGTTGCCGTTGACTAGTGAATTGATGGACAGGTTTATGCCTGCTGTTAACACAAACGACTTAAATAACCAACAAAATCATGAGTAAAACTAAAAAATCGTCTATTCCTGTAAGGCACAGTAGGCTTGGTGTGATGCAGGATAATGTCAGGGCCAAAGCAGGTCCAGTAGAAATAAGAGGAACAGTGAAATCCCTACTTTGCGTCGCCGCCGGTGGACTGTTGGTTTTCTTCCTGTATAAGAAGATCAGCAATAAGTCTAGTCTTAAAAAGTTGGATTCTGAGACAAGCGCAAATATCATGGCATATATACTGAAGCGTAAAGCCGATGCCGAACTCTTTGAAAGGAAGAGGGCTGCTTATGGGAAGTCAACCAGTGATGATGGTGGGACTGATGCGGAAGAGAATAATACTTATGTCAACGAACATGACTTGATTGACTGGCAGACCAACTATCAGAGCAACTGCAAGAAAGTTGTAGTCAGCTATCCTCCGATTATCCAGGATTATGTGATTGAAGCTCCGAAAGGGTTTGAGGAGGCGGTAATTGCACAGTTGACTGCTGAGTTGGCACCTTGTTTCTCAATGGTGAAAGCCCGCTATCTGGACGGTAAGATGCATCGGCCTAATCTGTTTGTGGTAATCGAGGGCGATTGGGGTTCAGGGAAGTCCAATTTCAAAGCTATCCATGACACCCTGTTTGAACGACGTATGAGGCGTGATTCTGAAAAGCTCTTGCAAGATAGTGACAAAACCAGAATCATACAGACGATACCGTTATCAACCAGTATTTCAAGATTCATAGATGTCATCGCTATGAATCAAGGTGTTCATGGAGTTGTGATGGAGCCTGAAATCAAAACTCTTGTCACTGCCATGAAAAAATCGAATGGTTTAGGATCTGAGGTGTTAAGAAAGGCTTTCGATAACGATGAAATTATGCGTTTGAACAAAGATAAGTCTGCACCGCAAGGCTATTATAAAGTAGCCTTGAATTTTGTCATTACCGGAACTCCCGGCGACACCAAAGATTTTATCAGGAAGGAGCTGGAAGGAGGAACGACATCACGTATAGCCTGGTGTACCATACCTCCTACCGGCAAAGATATGCCTAAGTTTGTACTCCCCGAACAGTGGCAGCTTGAAGCGTTACAGGACAGCATCGACTTATGGACCGAGCAATATAGCTTCAAAACAGATAGCGACGGTAACGATTTCCCCGTAAAAGAAACCATAATTAATCTTGATTATGTCAATGCCTCATTAAAAATGTGGTTGGACGCTCAATATGAAAAGGCCAAAGAGGAGAACAACCAGGCACGAGAGCACGTCAGAGGGAGGATTGGAGCCATAGCATTCCATAGTGCTATTGTTTACCATATGCTGTATGATAATCCTACTCCGAAAGAACAAGGCAAACGTAATGCCGTTATAGCACTGACCCTTTACATGGCCGACTATTATATGGAGCGTTTCCTGCATAAATTTTCCAAAAGCCATAATGAGCAGCGGGCTAAAAATCTCGAGAGTGAGATGGTGCCCAACAGTAATAATAGCTCCTCTGCCTCAGAGGCAGTGTCATCAAATCCTCAGTGGAAGAGTGATGTTCCCGAAGATATGGTCAAGGAATGGTATGAGCAGTTCCAAAATAAGGGGATGGGCTACAAGATGATTGCCAAGGAAACTGTATTCTCTTCCGATAAAGTACGAAGTCAAATCGGGATATACGCTCGTCTGCATGGACTAACATTACGAACACAGAAAGATAGTTGACCATTGCAAATTTCCCTCAATGCGCATCCTTCTTCGGGTGCGCTTTTTTATGGTGTAAAGGGATGTGTCGGAGGGTGTCAAGAGGGTGTTAGAGAGCATCGTTTCTCTATGCAAGGGGTGTTAAAAGGATGTCTTAAGGGTGTGGGAAAGGTGTGGCCGGGGTGTCCATTATGAACAAATTACTGCTGATAATCAAGAGTGTAAACTTAAACACCCATTACACACCCTTAAAATTGAAGAGATGAATAGTCCCTTTAGGGAATTGTCAGAGAATACGAGTAATACATCCACGCCGTCTCTAATAAGGCTCAATCCCTTATAAGTGGTAAGAAACAACGACAATTAGAGCGTCTATCTCGAAATTTTTGATTAACTTTGTATTCAGATGGAGGAGAAATGCCATCGAAGAAGAAAAGTGTCAAGCTTTCTTTCTCATCAGGACGAACCGCCAATTCAGAACAACAGCATGAGGGAGAGTGAGATAGACGCTCTTTCTGTTTTGTCGTATCAGGTATGGTCGCAATGGCTATATGCAGCATACACAATTCAGAGGGGTGTTAATTCTACCTCGATATCATGCTGTAGGCCTTGGCGGGCCTGTCCTGGTTGAGAGGGTGAAGACTCCCCTCTTTTCTTTTTTGGAGGCATCAACCGACATCTGACATAAGGTATGAATGAATTGAACGACATATCACCACCGGCTATAAACGGCTTGTTTCCTTATATGTAGAAGAAACATTATCTCATATAGTGAGTGCTAGTCTCGAATATTTTTTGTACCTTTGTATTTGCGGAGGCGGGGGAGAAATCCTGCTGATGCACAAGGAAGGCATAATCTGAAATCCAACCTAAGGAAATCCGGCCAAGATTCTGAGAGTGGATGAAGAGACTGGTGCTCACTTTTTGTTTTTGTATCTTACAGATGCAAACCGCTTTGTGGTACGCATACTCCAGATATGAAATAAGACGTGGGATATTTGTTTCTTCTGTCTATTCTCTCAAAGGTTTCCTTGGCCGGAAATGTCGGCTGTGGGATTCCTCTCATAGCATGACATACCTCTTAGGTGATGGACGTAAGGCGACAAGTCTCACGTCTTTCTTGTTTAATAACTCTAAGTGATAACCGCTGAATTAGGTGAGGCTTATAGGCACGAGAACTGATTGACATGACAGCAATCCTCATTCTGCTAATAGTATTGGCTATTGTATACTATTTCTCATATCGTAAGATAAGAAATACAATCGAAGATTCTTCCACGGATGGAGCGCCACCTATCTTCAACAGTCAAAGCACTGGATTTTATTGTATTCTTTTGCTGTCCTCCCTTCTGGACTTAATATTTATATCCTTACACACCCTCGTATTTACTGCAAGCGTGGGTTGGGATGATTGGCTGAAAGAAGGGGATCTTCTATTTGCCGGCATTACTATTGTTTTATGGATTGCTTATTTCATCTTGACTGGGAAACTGAAACAAACTCTTTACTGGGCAGGTGCCAACAAGGACGAGTATCTGGGCAGTCTCAGCAAACAGACGGCACGATTCTATAAGGCCAACTTGGTTCTTTCAGCAATTGTCATTTTACTTTTGGTCTTAGTTTCTGTTTCCAACAACACATACTTCCTTTACCCCTATACATGGCTTGTGGCTATTATCTTAGCGACTGTGAATTATTTAATTGTAAAGGAGTATCCAAAACAACGCAAAATATGGGAGCAGAGTGTAGCTGGAGCCGAAAAAGATGTTGAAACAGTTATCGTTGCATCTTCCACTACTGCCACGGCCGCAACTATGTCTACCAAAACAGAACCTGAACAAAAATCTATAGCCAAACCGACAAAACGCTGTCCTTATTGTGGAGAAGAAATACTTGCAGTAGCTAAGAAATGCAAGCATTGTGGCGAATGGTTAAACAAATAAAATTCTGAAATATGCTGACTCTAATTCTAATCATTGCCGTATGTGTATGGGCATGGAACAAGTATAAAAAAACTCCGACCGTTTATGCTGGCTTCTTCACGCGTAACAAATGGATTAAATGGAACATAATAGGGCAAATCGGACTTTCCCTATTTGTCGCTATTGGAGCTGCCATGTTTCTAAGCCAAGGGACTGCATTTCTGATGCATGACTGGGTGGGAGATATAGCGAACATCTTCGGTTTAGGCGATCTCTATGGAGTATATCAGGAATATGGCAATGACTCAGACCGTATGGGAGCTATTTCCTACGCAATAAGTCCTCTTATGAGAGCGACTATGCTTTCTTCAGTTTGTGCATTTGTGGTTATAGTGATGTCGTTATACTCTCTAATCAATATTAAGCAGAAGAAATTTGATGAAGGACGATATTATACTCTTGCCGTTATTGGAGCTATAGCAATCATTGTCGTTAGCTATATCAGTTCCTCGGATATGGCAAAATTTCAATCAGATCTCTTTGGCGGGGAAGACTCTTCAACACTCTCAGCAATATTCTCTACATTGCCGATTGCTGCCATCTTGATTTTCCTGCTTGTAAAGTTCAAGAAGAATCTTACGCAATTATTCGATGAAACTGATGAAGAGATAGCAGAAATTAATGCCAATGCTACTCCATCAGTGGCTTCCGCTGTATATAACACTGTAAATAATCAAGTTGCGACAGCATCGGAGCCAACCAAACAATGCCCTTACTGTGGTGAAACAATTCTGGCTGTAGCAAAGAAGTGCAAGCATTGTGGTGAGTGGCTTCCGGAAGAAAAGGTTGAAGAACAAATCGAAGTCAAGATAATCCAATGTCCTATATGCGGCGAGGACATTGAGGAGGGAACTGAAATTTGTCCTTATTGCAAAGAACGAGTTTCGGAATATATTGATAAATCAGAGGAATGATATGAGTATGAAAAGATTAGCTTCTTTATTCCTATCTCTGTTATCGGTCAGCATTTCATTCTCTCAAACCACTCCTAATATTTCAGGAGACTGGGATGGGCCGAATGATTTAATACTGCATTTCACATATAATCCAACCACTAAGAATGTTAAGGTGGATTATTGCGGTATCTATCGGGTGATGGAATGGAATCCTACAGCGAGGATTGAAAACGGTGAACTTATCCTTACGCAGAAAGATACGGATGGATGCTCATTCAGTGGTCGTTTGCGCATCAACTCCAAAGACAAGATGACGGGAAATATTACCATGATAAGCTATGGAGAATCATACTTTGAAGGAGCTACGTCTTTAACAAGGAGCAGTCAACAGTATTATGCAGAGATAATGGGAATGCCCGGCAACAATCCCGACATTGACACATCTTATTCAGGTGATCAATCCTCAGACAATGAGCTAAATTATGCGCCTCTCAGTAACGAGGTAGTTAAACCTGCGCCACAGGTTCCTGAATCTGTTTGGAAAAAGAACTGGAAACTCGTTTATGGTAAAGACAAGTTTGGTGATGAAAACCGGTCAGATCCAATGCTCGTGGCATCCAGCAAATATGGTGGGGTTTTGTTTATCATATCTCCACTTAAAGGCATCTTTATCGCGGCTGAGTCGGCACAATGGGCAATAATCGACTATGACAACAGCGACCTCTCCATAAAGACTAAAGAGGGCATAAAAGAAATGACGTTAAATCAGTTATCCAAGACCGTATTTCAACTGACAAGTACGGAGGATAATTTTGCTATGCTGGACATCCTCGATGCCGGACACTTTAAGCTGGCTTTGGAATTGTCGGAATATGGCAGGGAGAGTAAAATAATCAACGCAGAAGTAACTGATCAAACTGTCGGAGCTATGTCTGCTATGGAATATTACTTTATGGACATTCCCGGTTTTCAGGACGCTTGGCAATTTTATGGAGATTAATGTATATGGAAGCCAAAGAAACAAAAATCTGCCCGCACTGCGGAAAGGAGATACTTGCTGTAGCTAAGAAATGTAAATATTGTCAGAAATGGATAAGTGATCCCTCTATTCCTGCCGAAAAACAAATTGAAGTAGATACCACTAATCTTCAATCTGTCTCAATTGATAAAACCGATTCTGAAGATAAACAGACTGCAAATAGATCTGTTAAACGAAGGAAACTGTTGTGGATATCTCTCGCTGTGATGTTTATCGTTGCCATTATCGGGACTATAAAAAACTACAAAGACGATGAGGCGAAGAAAGAGTCAATCAGAATCGCCAATGAGAAACGTGAACAAGAATGGGTGGCGGAACATTCGTGTGCTGGTATTAATCCCAAAGAATACTATAAAGATGAAGAATATGTGAAGGCTGTTATTGACAAAATGGGTACGATGGTCTATTCAAGCCGCGAACCGGACAGGAAAGTAGAGATTACGCTTCATGGTAATTCTGATTTGGTAGAGATTGTTGATGAAGGGACTAAAATGACTTATTCATATCGACCAAGTTATGATTATGGTATAACGATAGTCGATTACGATGGATCAGGAATAGCTTGGTTGTGGAATTATTACGTAGATCCATCATTGAAAGTATTTAGATATAAGCGTTACACCGATGATTCTGACATTGAAGACAAATATGTAAACGTATATCTTAAGCAATAGGAGATTAGCAGATACGATGGAATTTTACTTGATACTTAGCACAAGCTTGTATTAAGCTGAATTTCACCTTCTCTAGTCCCAATTATAATAGCCCGCTTCTTAATTGAGGTGGGCTATTTTTGTATCATGGCGAAAAAATAAAAGGCCGTTGGCAGTGCTTTTCCAGTCTGTCTGAGCCTTTTCAGCCGTTTCTCGTTCAATGGGTCACTAAAGGATTGTCCATCATACTAAAGTTCGGTATCTGCTTCTAATTCCACACTACATCATCTTCTGAACTGTAGGGGAACCAGGTTTATATTATTTCTATAGCGGCGCCTTCAACCTAACATCAAGTCAGGTAGCGTCGCTTTGTTATTTTATCATATATAAGGGTTTGGATATCAACTCAGACGGAAGTTTATTCGGGGACTTTTCTCGGCGTGAGGGGGGGTGCGCATTTGGGGTTATGCTTTGCGGCAACCATTGATTTGTCTTTGTCTTGCTGAATAAATGCTTTCCAAATGACAAAAAGGGAGGTCATAACCCCATGTGATCCTTATGAATATGATAAAAATATCGCTTATTAAACAAGTTGAGAAGATATGAAATTCTACAGAAACTGTGTCGATTCACAAGGTAATCAGGCACAGCGGGAGTTAGGTGGTACTCTCGACACGGAAAAGCCACAATATGATATATATGAGATTATCCCCTTTATTCCCAAGAAATTCGAGGATGATGTCTTTAATCTGAAAATACGGGTGGGAGAAGAGAATTTCTATCAAGGATTAACGATTGAGGCTTCATTGGCTGAAATGATAGAAATATGCCCTCACGGTAATCGGAAACGCAAAGAAACCTATGATTCTTTAGTTGCTTTCCTGAAAGATCAACTCGATATTAACCTTATAATTACATCTACACGAAATGGATATATCACAGATACTGCTTGGTGAGAATGACGCTTTCCTTCATAATAATTGGCCTCTAATTGAAGATGATAACGTCACGATAGAAAAAGAATCACCAGAAATCAAGTCTAAGTTCGATGATGACGTGGCTCGGCTGAAAGAGCATTATAATACAGAATCCGGTTGTTGTTTCTTACCCGGAATCTGCATTGATATAACCTTGTCTGAGCTTTTGCGCATCGTTCCAAGACAAAGGAGACGTACAGATGCTTATACAACTCTTATTAAGCATCTTCAAGACAAATACGATATAACTTTAAACATAGTAAAGAAATGAAAAAGAAGATTTTTTCACGGGGGCTGTTAGGGAATTTGACAGCACCGACCCGAAATCATTTTGCGAAGGGATTGAGAATTATATCAAGGACAATCTTATCGACAATAATCCCGAATTTAAAGTGACGGCTACGGAGACTGCCCCAAATGAGGTGACGGTTGAAATCCCTCTCACTACTGGTCAAGAATATGATGACTATACCATTTCACGAGAGCTTTACCGCATCTTCACAGGGGAATGCAAGAACTTCCGGGCTCATGATTCATTATGGTGGGGAATAAGCTTTGGACCGAATTGGAAAGCTAATTGGAGGTTGCCTAATGAAGAAATCGAGGCTGCGCATAAGAATAACACTCGTTTCTATAAGGCAAACCGCTACAAGAGTATGAACATCAAAGAAACGGGAACTGGATTGGTTGTGAAGTTTCAGTTCTAATTATGGTATAGTGTTCGTTTAGAAAAAATAAAATTTAAAGACAGGTCAGAGATGGTGGCCTGTCTTATTTTTCAAGATTCTGGTTATGCGCGATTTTGACGTTCCCATTCCTGATATTCATCATCAGAAATACGTTCAAAGCGATAACCAGATTTGGCGTGGAGACCTTTTGTGTTATCCAATGCATACTTAATAGATCCATCAGCGACACCAGTAGCCTTAGCAGCATCTGTCTGACAAGAATAGCACGTTTCAACATTATTAGAATCAGTAACTTTGATACGCTGGGCTTTCTCACGCACAGTGATTTTTCTCTTTTCAATGGATTCAGGAAGGATAGGATGTTTGCTCCACCAACCACCAGGATTTTCTGCTTGCCATTTCTTCGCAGCTTCAGTAGCAGCTACAGGATTTTTGCCTTTCATTCGGGCAGACTGTGCAGCTCGTTGTTCTGGTGTACGAGGCGGTCTTGGCGCATTCTTCATCTTCTCGATTGTTTCAGGAGTGTTTTTACGACCTCTTAGCTTTGCAGCTCGTTTGGCTACTGATTCTGGCGGCATCTTTCGGCCTTTGGATGTTTTACCAATCCTTGCTCTTAACTCTGGAGTGAAGCCATCAGAGCACATTCCTGTCCCTCCTTTATTACCATTAAATCCATGGTAAAAGGAATCGTATTTTTCAATATACTCGGATTCCTTCTCTTTGGCCCATAAATCGTAGTCATCCTTATTGGAAAATTCCTTTTGCTCAATAACAGAATATTCCCAATCTTCAGGCACCGTCAAGTTACGAGCATTCTGAAGTTTTTTACCTGCATATTGAGGATTTTTCCAATAGTTCCATTTTTGTAGTCTCGTTTTTTCATCTGGAGTAACACCGACATAATACTTCCCGTTAAGGTCTGGATTGTCGTTTGTACAGCGATGATAGTAAACCACGCCTTTAATCAATGAATTTTTGTTTTCAGAGGTGTTCATATCCCTCTGCGTTTCTTTTTTATTGGTCATAATTATTTTATTTTAAGTTGCCTTTTCGGCTCTCTGTAGCATCAATCCTTTACATGCTACAGCCTATGACATCGGAGACATCATAGGATTTTCATCAATAAGGAATTAAAGGGGAAGTCAGTGGAGTTTTATTGCTTTGAGGATAGGTTTTATGGTGTATTCCCCTTAGTTTCCTTATGAATGGAGAAACTTTTAAAATTCAATTGATTAAAAAGATGGATACAAGCAACTTAAAGTATTTGAAAGATGTGCCTTGGTTGGCTCTTGTTGATAATAGGTGGATCGCAAGGTTCGAGAGGAAAATGGATAAATGGCTACGAATGTTATTGCCGATTTATAAAGAAGCAAAGCGGATAAACGCCCATTCAGTCAATTTTGGCATGGATGGTTATGTATTAAAGAAAGATTATCCACAACACATATATGAGCCAGAGGGGAATAGCCATTGCTATAGTCAGAACGGTATCGATTATGTTCTTCTCGTCCAAAATGAGGATGATGAAGACCCCAATGCCCTGGCCGTAAATTCAGTGGCAGATAGAGTAAGATTGTCCTGGCGTTCATTCTTCTGTCCAAACACCGACAAGTATTATGAAAAAATCGGTAATGTCTTGCTGATTCCATACTTTGACCATCGGATTAATACCTCACCTCTTTATAGCAGTGTGATTGACAACATTAGCATGGAGTTTGGGAAATTAACTGAAAATCCCAAGGTTAAGATATTGTTTCAATCATTAGGAATGTATTCAATGACACTCTAAGCACGAGCCTTTCCTAACGTCAAGCCTCAAGCCAGTAACTGAAGATGTTACTGGTTTCTTTTTACTTGATAATCATATTACAAAAACAATTATTTCAGAGGTGATTTCTGGCAGGAAACGGCTTCGCCAATAACTGTACTTTTTTTTATTCTCAATACCTCCTTTATAATAGGAATCGTCAAAAGTAGTGGAAAAAAGTAATGTCAATCCCCCTTTGAATCCTTACAATTGATGATACAAAAATTTATAAAAAATGGAAAAACAACAATTGATAATGCCCTCGGGTATTCGATATATTAGCGAATACCCAGAGTTCTACAAAGAGTTACCTACTGAGGGCAAGGTAATCTGTAATAAGACTCTTTGTGGCTGTGGATTTAGCAATTACATCTTATCCCAAGATTATCCTTTTCCGACCATCCTTACGTGTCCGAGAAAGGAAATGATTCACAGCAAGGAGAACAACAGACGCTTAAGTCACCTTCATTATTTCAGCAGAGAGAATGGATTGACCACGGAACAAGGATTATGTAGTCTTTTTGAGTATTTTCGCGATGAATGGAATGCAAGACGATTTCCTAAAGTTATGGTTACTTATGATTCGCTGAGTACTGTTGTCAATGCCTTTAGAGATCAGGCTTGGTTCAGTGAATTTGCAATTACCGTCGATGAATTCAATTCGCTGTTTACTGATGTGCGACTGAAGAGCAAAGTCGAATTAGATGTGCTTCAAACATTGGACAGTATTACTAATCGAGCCATCTTTGTTAGTGCAACTCCTGAGCGAGAAGAATACCTTAATGAGGTCAGCTATTTCAAGAATATGCCATACCTTAAGATAGACTGGGAAGATGTTGAATATGTAAGACCAATTTTGCAAAAGATGACCAGTGTTTCTAATGCCTTTAAGTGTATTTATGCTCGGTATCTTAAGCAAACCGTCACCGTCATGGATGAAAAGACAGGGAGACCGGTAGAGAAGCATTATTTCGAGACCAAGAAGGATGAAAACGGCAAAGACCTATACTCATTTGAGGGGGTATTTTATCTCAACAATGTCTATGAGATCTGTAACGCCATCAAGGATTCGGGATTAAAGCTTGAAGAGGTCAGAGTTATATGTTCAGACAAAGACGCTAATGTCAAGAAACTGAACAACGTACTTCCTGGATTAAGGCCAAGTCATTTCCCAACAGAGGATAACTATAAAGAAGAAAATGTTGCGTTTACCTTCGTTACAAGAGCAAGTTTTGAAGGAGCCGATCATTATTCAGATTCTTCATCAACATACATCTTCTCCAATCCCGATAGCGATGTTCTGGCTCTCAATATCACTACAGACCTGCCTCAGATTGTTGGCCGTTGCAGGACTAAAGAGAATCCCTTCAGGACGGAGTTTTACCTGTATTTCAAGACAACGGACTTCAATAAATTCGATGACGTTAAAGAAATGGAGCGTATTCTCAATAGAAAGGTTGAAACCGAGAAGTTGTTGAATGAACTACAGCAGCCAAATGTCAATCTCGAACATATCTTGAACAAAATCCGTCGAGAACACCAAAAGCACAAGGATCAAAAGAAAAATTTTGTTGATGACTACCTGGATTTCCAACCCGACGGCACACCGATTAATAATGAGTTGGCTTATTCTATGGATCTGCGAGCTTATGATATACGGAAGAATCAGTATTCTCGTAATTTCCAAGTATATGCTACGCTTGACAAGACTACAGGATTTTCAATGTCAGTTAATCGGAATGCTCTCGGAGATACAAAATTCAATGATTTCTATAGGGAATACGAAGCCGCTGGGAGTTTCATGAATAAGCTGAAGGTTTACTGCGAAGGTATAACGGATCCCGAGATTGAATCATGGGCAATGCAACAGCCAGACATTCCTAAAGAGATAAAGGAGATGGTTAAGGTCGTGACACCGGAAAAATGCAAAGCCCTCAATTACCAAAGGTCAAAAATTCAGGCTCTCTACGATGACTTGATGAAAAATGAAGAGGTTGCTGAAAGGCTTGACCGTGTGATAAAAGAAGGACAATGGCTATCACTAACAGAGTTGAAGAGAATCTTCCATGACATATACGACTCGCTTGGTGTGAATATGGCTGCTACTGCTTCTGCTATAAAACGCTTCTTCCAGATTGAGGCAAAGCTCAGATATATCAATGGAAAAACAATAAAAGGTTATTCGATTTTATGCAAGAGAACAAGACAATAACATGGTTTGACAATACATACGGAGAAGAACCACATTCAGCAACGATAGAACAGTTATTAAGTGCTATCTATTTTGGCGGTAGGGATGGTTGGATTGCCAGAGAAATTGAAAAAATAAGGACTGAGCCAGATAAAGCCATAAGAAACGCGCTAAAACAACAGAATCTTCCAATGATAATGTGGCAGGGAATATTTCACAAGCGGTCGAATGAAGGATTATGCCAACTATCCTCCGTCTTATGCCTTGACTTTGATCATTGTGAGAATCTGGAGCAATTTAAGATTCAACTCCAAAATATAGGTTGGGTATTGGCGTATTTTCTCAGTCCCTCTGGTGATGGGTTGAAGGTTTTGGTACCGACTGATAATACCAACATTGATTTCTATGATAATTGTTACCGCCAGCTGGAACGATTTTTCAAGGAACGATTTGGTTATGAGGCAGATGATAATTGTCGTAAGCTTAGTCAGGGGTGTTATACTAGTTTCGATCCAAACCTCTACTACAATCCTTCCGCAGTTCAATATAATTTCGCTTATGACCCAAGTGTAAAATCCAACGAGGCATATCAGTCAGGAAACACAAAATCTACAATTTCGGGATTTATACCAAATTGGACAGAACCAGACAAGAAATTCTTATCCGAGACAGATAGACTTACAGTGATGCTTAGTGGTATGGATGATAAGAACATCATTGAGGAGTATGACACGAAGCATCGACGCTATATTGTCAATCACGCTGATGGACATAAGTACGATTCCATCTTCAAGCAAGCATCCGATTTATGTAAGGCCGGTGTGCATCGTGATTTGGCAATGGCGTATCTAAAGAAAGCATTCTCTGACTACCATGATCCAGTAAAACTTGAATTGGAGGTGAGCAATGCCTATGAGATAAACCGAGAACATTATTGTAGTGAGCGTGTGCTGTATGGAAATCTGAAGAATAATTATGGGCGGTATTATTGAGCTGTTAGCCATAGGAATTAACACCTCCTATGGCTTTCTTTTTTGACCGCCGAGTATTCAATTATGCGGCACATTTTAATGACAGACAGCTTATGACACCACATATTTTGTCATGGGGAGAGTCACGCTATATGTCATAAGTGTCACGCCTGAATTTCAAGATGTTAGATTGGAATTTGACATTCTGACACGATTTTTAGATGTCCCTGTTTTTATCCTTTTTACACGCATCACGACCTGTAAATACTCATTGAAAAGTGGGCCGGTCTCTCATTCAAAAATGGGCCACCCGA
>OGQM01000073.1_pt1 | contig 109729 bp, 101 predicted proteins | sample 1553191 | NCBI WGS metagenome assembly OGQM01 (sample SAMEA2579954, study PRJEB22360) | human gut metagenome | biome: human gut; feature: human-associated habitat; material: faeces | place: Denmark | collected 2008/2010 | reverse complement strand
TGATACAATAGCTGATACTGTATGGTGTAATGATAAAACAAATGTAACAGATACATCATATGATCCATGGGGTTGGACACCAAATGGTTATGGATATGGTAAAAATGTAACTTACTATGGTGCTACACAAAGATTAATAAGTACAAATGGAAGAACTGGTGGCACTGGTCCTAGTTTAAAATGTAATAGTGGACTAAGTAAAATAAATTCAAAAGTAGGATTAATAACCGCAGATGAACTAGCATATGCAGGATATGCCGCTGCATTAAAAAATACAACAACATATTTACAAGAAAATGCTACGGATACTGACTGGCTGTCTTTGTCTCCTAGCGTCTTCTTCAGTGTCTATGCTTTCGTTTGGAGCGTGAATGGTGGTAGTGGTGACTTTGGCAACTATTCCGTGAACAGCGATGGTGGGGTTCGTCCAGCCATTTCTCTTATAATTTCGACCACTATTTCGGGCGGAACAGGCACCTCAGAAGACCCTTATGTTGTAAATTAATTTTAATATAATACCTCGGGTAGTTCTTGCATACGGCTACCCGAGTATTTTTGTATATAAAAAAAGCTACTTGTTATTGAGCAGCTCTTTAATTTTGTCTGTGTTTTTAAAGTTAAGTTTTGCTATATCTTTTAATTTATTAAAGCCATATTTTTGAACTATTTTAACGCCGATTTCGTCAACTTCATGACCGGCACCTTTTTTTAAGAAAGTATTAACTGTATCTCCTAATTTACTAAATTCTTTTATAAAGATATATCTGCTTATTATAGATGAAGCAGCAACACTTAAACATTTATCTTCTGCTTTAGTAGTGAATGTAATTTTAGTTATTTTTTCTTTAGCACCACTTATGTATGTAAAATAGTTTCTAGGTGTGCAGAACTGATCTACAACAATGTAGTCGTATTTAAGATTTGGCTTTTTAGCTAGTTCACATAAAACTTTGTTATGAAGGATAGCTTTAACTTTATTCATATTATGATTATTCTGGTTATAAGTTTTATTATCTAATATGTATGTTACATGAGGGATCTCTCTAATTATTTGAGGTGCTATCTTTATAATTTTATCGTCAGTAATTTTTTTAGAGTCTCTTACTCCTAAAGAGTTAAGTAAACTCATGTGCTCTTTATCTACATATGACGCAGTTACTACTATAGGGCCAAAATAATCACCAGTACCAACTTCATCTGATCCTATTGTAGGTACTCCAATAAACCTAGTATCTTTTTCTTCATTTTTCTTATCTTCTTTTTTAGTTTCTTCTGCATTAATATCTCGGTTATTCCAAGACCTTTCTAAGTCCTTCCACATATTAGCATCTATATCAGCACTTAAACCTTGAAACACAACTTTACCTGATTCATAAAGGGTAATATTAGTATCAGCCTCATCTGCTTGAAATATTGCATATGGAGGAGTTTTACTTCTTTTCTTATCTTGATAATACTTAATCATTTCTTCTTTAATATTATCACTTACTTTAAATACAATCGTCATACGTACACCTCTAGTTAATAATATCATATTTTATTAAATAAATCTTTATTTTTTTTCTTTTGTATAATATAATTTTAGTAGGTGATAAAAAGTGAATATAGTAGATTACATTATTTTGGGGATTTTGTTATTATCTGCATTAATTGGTTTTAAAAAGGGTATAATAAATAGTATAGTAGCATTTGGTGGTACAGTTATAGTTATTATACTTGCATTCTATCTAAAGAATCCAATATCTAATATCTTATATGACTACGTACCATTCTTTAAACTATTTGGCAAATTTAACGGTGTAGAAACATTTAATATATTAGTTATTGAAGGACTTAGTTATGCAGTTACCCTTGCTATCATTAGTGCCGTTTTAGGTATTATTGCTAAAGTTACTGGTGTTGTTGGTAGACTCTTAAATACTGGTTTAATTTTAGGCTTGCCTAGTAGAATTCTTGGTCTTATTTGCGGGTTACTTGAAGGAGTACTAGTATCATTTATTGTTGTCTTCTTACTTAGTATGATTAGTAGTACATCAGAATTAGTAAATAAGAGTGAGTTTAGTGATACACTACTTACTAAAACACCAATTCTATCAAACTATGCAAAAGATACCTATAATGGAGTAAATGAAGTATACATGATTTGTATTAACTATGAAGATGATAAAGATAAAACCCTAGCAAACAAAGAAAGCCTAGCAGTCTTACTTAAACATGAAATAATAACTGCTGATGCTGCTGATAAACTAATTAGTAAAGGCAAACTTACATTTGATGGTGCAAGTGATGTCGTAAATAATTTCAGAAAGGAAGGAAATAATGATTAATTATTTAGATAAACAAGATTTAATGGAAGAGATGACTGACGAAGTTACTTTAGTAGATTTCTTTGCTAACTGGTGTGGTCCATGTAAAATGCTTGGTGAAGAACTAGAAGAAATGAAAGATGTTAAAATTATTAAAATTGATACAGATACTCATGAAGATCTAGCACGTGAGCATGGAGTAATGAGCATCCCATACGTTGAAATTTACAAAAATAAAGAATTAGTAACAAAGTTCATTGGTTTTAAAACTAAAGACGAGATTGAAGAAATCTTAAAGAACCTATAAAGCGCGAAAACGCTTTTTTTCTTTTATTAGATATGATAAAATAATGCGTGGTGATGATTTATGGAAAATATCCGTAATTTTTGTATAATAGCACATATAGATCATGGTAAAAGTACTCTTGCAGATAGAATTCTAGAACTTACTGGTACTGTATCTAAAAGAGAGATGAAAGATCAGATTCTAGATAAAATGGATATTGAAAGAGAAAGAGGTATTACTATTAAACTTAATGCTGTTGAAATTAAATATAATGGTTACACTCTTCATTTAATAGATACTCCTGGACACGTCGATTTTTCTTATGAAGTATCACGCAGTTTAGCAGCTTGTGAAGGAGCCTTATTACTTGTTGATGCTGCTCAAGGCGTAGAAGCCCAAACATTAGCAAACCTTTACTTAGCACTTAATGCAGATTTAAAGATTATTCCAGTTATTAATAAAATAGATTTACCTAATGCAGATGTACCTAAAGTTAAAGAAGAACTTATTAATGTTTTAGGTTTTAAAGAAGAAGATATCGTATGCTGTAGTGCTAAAACTGGTGAAGGTGTAATGGATATTATTGATGCTGTTATTAATAAGATTCCTAGTCCTAAAGTAGAAAACGATGGCACAAAAGCTTTAATATTTGATTCATACTTTGATCCATACCGTGGTGTTATTGCTTCAGTATGTGTAAAAAGTGGGAAGATTACTACTGGCGATGAAATCGTTATGATGAGTAATGGAGCATCATTTATGGTTACTGAGTTAGGTGTTAATACACCAGATGAAAAAATAGTTAAAGAGCTTAATACCGGTAGTGTTGGCTGGGTTTGTGCTAGTATTAAAGAAATAGATAAAGTAAGAGTAGGTGATACCATTACTACTAAAAGAAGCCCTGCTAGTAAAAGTTTAGAAGGATATAAACCAATGAATCCAATGGTCTATAGTGGTATCTATCCAATTGAACCTAATAAATATGATGCTCTAAAAGAAGCAATTATGAAACTAAAACTTAATGATGCTTCATTAACAAGTGAACCAGAAACTAGTGAAGCTTTAGGTTTTGGTTTTAGATGTGGCTTTTTAGGACTATTACATATGGATATTATTAAAGAAAGAATTAAAAGAGAATTTAATATTGATATCATTGCAACTAGTCCTTCAGTTATATATGAAGTGATTCTAACAAGCGGTGAAACAGTTATGGTAGATAATCCATGTAACATGCCAGATAAAACTAAAATAAGATTAATTAAGGAGCCTTATGTTAAAGCAAGTATCTTTGTTCCTAGTGACTATATTGGAGCAATCATGAACCTATGCGAAGATAGAAGAGGTATATATAAAACAACTGAATTTATTGATCCAAAAAGGGTTAATATTATCTACGAACTACCTCTAGCAGAAATAGTTTATGATTTCTTTGATAAACTAAAAAGTTACACTAAAGGTTATGCTTCATTAGACTATGAATTATCTGATTATAAAGTTAGTGATTTAGTTAAGATGGATATTTTAATAAATGGCGAAGTAGTTGACGCCTTATCACTTATTGTTTATAAAGGCTCAGCTTATAATAGAGGCCATGCAATTACCAAAGCGCTTAGAACTCTTATCCCAAGACAGATGTTTGAAGTTCCCATTCAAGCTAGTGTAGGATCAAAAGTAATATCTAGAGAAACTATAAGTGCTATGAGAAAGAATGTTTTAGCTAAGTGTTATGGTGGAGATGTATCTCGTAAACGTAAACTTCTAGAAAAACAAAAAGAAGGTAAAAAGAGAATGAAAATGGTTGGTTCAGTAGAAGTTCCACCAGAAGCATTCTTAAGCATCTTACAAGAAGGAGAATAATTATTCTTGCTACCTTGACTTTACTTATAAAATATTGTACATTGATATTGCATTAGATAAATACAACTTTTGAAAATGTTTTTCGCTTCTGGATGGTGCGACTAATAAATGATTCCAGTCGACAATGTTTTTCGCTTCCAGGCGGTGCGACTAATAAATGAGCCTGGTCGAAAATGTTTCCCGCTTACGGGTGGTGCGGGCTTATAAATGATCCCGAAGGAAAATGTTAAGGCCTTATCGTTAAGATAAGGTTTTTCTGTTAAATGAAGTTTTAAAGGTAGATTTTTTCTATTAAATTTAGTACAATAATTATGGTGAAGAATATGGCAAAAAAGAAAAAGCGTAAAAATAGTGATGAAGGCAAAGTAAAATTTAGTGCTGAACTTACAGGATTAATCCTAGTTTTAATAAGTATAATTGGCATTGGTAACTTTGGACCAGTTGGGCACGTTATTAAATCTTTTGCTATTTTCTTAATGGGAAACTGGTGGGCAATCTTTATCATATTACTTTTAATTTTAGGATTATTTATGATAATGAAAAGAGATACACCTAAGTTTTTTAGTAGTAGACTTATTGGCATATACATACTTCTTATTGCTTTACTAGCGTTTTCTCATATTGATTATATAAACGATGCAGAACTAATTAAAGCTAAAGACATATTCCAGCATACAATTGATAACTTTATGGATACTATAAATGACAGTGCTTATGTTAATTTAAGTCAAAATGGTGGAGGTATTATTGGAGCACTATTCTCATTTGCTTTTGTAAATTTATTTGATTTAAAGGGAACATATATCGTGCTTGGTGTGCTAGGTGCTTTTGGAGCTATCATGGCATTAGATTTATCATTTGGTGATATCTTCAAAAAGATTGGCTCATTATTTAAGAAAATTGGTACAGGCGTATCTGAAGCTAAAGTATTTAAATATAGTGATGAAGACGAGGAAGACAATTCTCCAGTAACTTATAAAGAAGAACCTAAAGAAGATAAAGTTATTATTACATCATCTGAGGACTTAAAGAACTTCCATAGTGAAGAAATTCAAACTAATAAAGATGTTAAACAAGAAGAAGTTATTACTATTGAAAATAGTAGTGGAGGAGACTATAAACTACCATCCCTTGATATTTTAAATCCACTTAAGAAAAGTAGTAAAGGTAATGGGACTGAGTTCTTAAATCAAAATAGAATTGCTTTAGAAAAAGTTCTAAATGACTTCCAGATAACTGGTAAAGTAGTTGCTATTCATGAAGGACCTGCCGTAACTCAGTTTGAAGTTGAAATTAAAGCTGGAACTAAGGTAAGCAGAATAACAAGTATTAATAAAGAAATTGCTCTAGCCCTAGCCGCTAAAGATGTTAGAATTGAAGCACCTATTCCAGGGAAGAGTACAGTTGGTATTGAGATTCCAAACAAAAATATTGCCGCAGTTCCAATTAGAGAAGTATTTAGTTCAATACCTAAAAATATGAGTGATGCTAAAATACTTGTTGCTTTAGGAAAAGATTTAATGGGTAGAACTTGCTGTGCAGATATTGCAAAAATGCCTCACTTACTAGTTGCTGGTTCTACTGGTAGTGGTAAATCTGTATGTATTAATAGTTTTATTGCAAGTATTCTTATGTTTATGAAACCAGATGAAATCAAACTTGTATTAGTTGACCCTAAAAAGGTAGAACTATCTAACTACAACGGTGTACCACACTTACTATGCCCGGTTGTAACAGACCCTAAAAAAGCCAATGTAGCACTACAAAAAATAGTTATTGAAATGGAAAGAAGATATGAACTATTTAGTGAAGCTGGAGCTAAGAATATTAAAACTTATAACGAAATGATAGAAAAGAAAAATAAAACAAATGACGTAAATGTTCCAAAACTACCATATATCGTTGTAATTATTGATGAACTTGCTGACCTTATGCTTGTAGCCGCTAAAGAAGTAGAAGACTCAATAATGAGAATTACGCAAATGGCAAGAGCTGCTGGTATTCACTTAATTGTAGCAACTCAAAGACCTTCAACTGATGTTATTACCGGTGTTGTTAAAGCAAACATTCCATCAAGAATTAGTTTTGCTGTAGCAAGTCAGATAGATTCAAGAACTATCTTAGATTCAGGTGGAGCTGAAAAACTTCTTGGTAAAGGTGATATGCTATACTTACCAATGGGTGAAAACACCCCAACTCGTATTCAAGGTACATTCATTGCTGATGAAGAAATCGAAAGACTTATCGAGTACGTATCACATGAACAACTTGCTAAATACGATAACTCTATAACTGAAGTGTCAGACGATCATATGGCTGGTGCTGATAGCCCAAAAGAAGAATATGACGACCCAATGTATAATGAAGTAGTTGACTTTGCAATACAAACCGGTAAAATTAGTGCTTCTCTAATTCAAAGAAGATTTAGATTTGGATATAACCGTGCAGCAAGAATCATTGATCTTTTAGAAGAAAGAGGAATAATAGGGGGACCAAATGGTTCTAAACCTAGAGAAGTTCTAGTAAAATTAGATAACAAAAGTGAGGAATAATGGAAGAAAAAATAATTGAAATTTCAAAAATAACCCATGATGAAGAATTAGAAAAAATACTACAAAAATATCCTTTAGAAGAAGGCTATGACATAACAGTAGTACCTATTGATGCAACTAGAGAAAAAATTATAATTAAAAAAGTTCAGAAAGAAGAAAAGGCAAGTCTAACTAAATAGAGACTTGTTTTTCTTTAAAATAAAGGATTATAATAAAAATAAATGGTGACTAAAAAATGAATAATAACGATTATGGGCGTGTTTTTAATATATTTGTAATGATAATATGGGTAATGAAAGCGAATACTCAGACTATGTTTTAAATTTAATATGGGAATTAAGAATCTGTTATAAAAATGATATGGAAGTGAATAATAATGTTAAAGATAAATAATAAAGACTGTGAAGTACTTGAAGAAACCATTAAATTTACTAAGTCTAAAATTAATAAAAAAGAAGGTTATAGTATACTTTTATCGGTGGATTTTAATGGTGGCTACTTAAGTTTCTATATAGACTTTTTTGATAAGAAAGATTTTAAAAAAATTGAAAATAAAATATTTACTAAAGAACAAATAAAGATGTTTGAATTATATAGCGATAAAAAATTTATTGATTATATTGATGGTGATATATTTTTGAAGTTTGATAATATTAATAATAATCATATAAAAGCTTCATTAGAAGTAAATGATCTAGATATGGCGTTAGAATATAATGGCTCACTTTTACTTATCAAGGATTAAAATTAATTTTAGTCCTTTTTAACTGCTTATATATAATTGAAAATTAGGCTAAATTTTGCTACAATAAAAACGGTTTTATTGGAAAAGAGGATGTATATGCTTAAGATTGTAAATTTAAGTGTTGATATAGAAAATAAAAATATTTTGCATGATTTTAATTTAAACATAAATAAAGGTGAAATTCATGCAATAATGGGTCCAAATGGTATTGGTAAAAGTACTATTTGTAAAACAATAATGGGGGATGAAAACTATACTATTACAAGTGGCGATATTATCTTTGATGCTGAAAGTATTAAGGATATGCCCGTTAATGAAAGAAGCCAAAAAGGAATTTATTTAGTTAGTCAAAATCCTATTGAAGTTCCAGGCGTAAGCAATGCCGAAATGCTTAGAACAGCAATTAGTGCTAGAACTGGAAAAAATGTTCCTATCTTTGAATTTAACAAAAAACTAGAAAATATCTGTGACGAACTAAAAGTACCTAGAAGCTTTATTCATAGAGGCATCAATGAAGGCATGAGTGGTGGTGAAAGAAAGAAGTGCGAAGTAATGCACTTATGGATGCTTGAACCTAAACTAATCATTTTAGATGAGTTAGATAGTGGGTTAGATGTTGATAGTTTAAATGTTGTCTGTGATAGTCTAAATAAATATATAAAAACTCATGATGCAGCCGTATTAATTATCACACATCATAAACTTCTAATTGATAAACTAAACGTTAAACATATTCATATTATAAAAGATGGTACAATCGTTAAATCCGGTGGTAAAGAACTAGCCGATCTAATTGAAAATGAGGGATACTCTAACATACCTAGTACAAATAGAGTAAGCGATGAGGAAAAAAATGAATAATATTATAGTAGATAATAATAAGTTATGTGATGATAATTTGTATATTTATCAAGATATTAAATCCGTAGAAGTATTAGGCACTAGCACTCTTAATATTAATGCAAATATTACTGATTTAAATATTATTATAAGAAAAGGAGCTTCCTTAGTAGTAAACTACTTTAACATAATTGATAAACTAGACAGTAAAATTACAATTACTTGTGAAGATAATGCAAACGTAACATTAAATCACTCATTTATTACCAAAGATACTTACAATTTAAGTTTAATCACTGACTTCTTAGGTAATAATGCATATATATGTGAAAACATCCATGGAATAAATGATAAAGGTACTAGTAACATAACAGCAGATGGCTACGTTAAAAACTCTAAAAATGATAACGAATTGCTTGAAAACATCAGACTAATAAATATTAATGGTGGCAAGGGAGTAAGTATACCAAATATGCTAATTAGTACAAGTAAAGTAATCGCTAATCATATGGTTACTATAAGTAGTGTTCCTAATGATGAAATATTCTACCTTACGGCTAAAGGAATAAACTATGACGATGCTAAAGCCTTAATATGTAACGGACATTTAACTAAAATAATAACTGACAATAAGTTATTAATAAAAATAAAAGAAATTCTCAAAATGGAGGTGAGATAATGCACCGAGAAGACTTTCCAATGTTTAAAGAAGATATCATATATTTAGATAATGGAGCAACAACTTTTAAACCAAAAAGTGTGCTTAATAAAATGAATGAGTATTACGAAACATACTCAGCAAACGCTCATCGAGGTGATTACTCAATCAGTTATAAAGTAGATGTTGAATTTGAAAATGCTAGAAAAAAAATAGCCGAGTTTATTGGAGCAGATACCGAAGAAGTAGTATTCACATCTGGAGCAACTGAAGGACTTAACATTATAGCAACAGGTTTCTTTGAAAAACTCTTAGAGCCAGGCGATGAAATAGTAATTACGAATGCCGAGCATGCTAGTAATGTATTACCATGGTTTAGACTAGCTAAAAAGGTAGGAGCTGTTATTAAATACATACCATTAGATGCTAACTTACATGTTACCCTAGATAACGTTAAAAGCGTAGTAACTCCTAGAACTAAGGTAATAAGCATTGCTGAAATAACAAACGTTGTTGGTGATGTAAGACCTATCAAAGAAATATGCGCATGGGCTCACGAAAACAATATATTTGTTGTAGTAGATGGTGCTCAAAGTGTACCTCATAAAAAAACTAATGTTAAAGAAAGCGATGCTGACTTCTTAGTATTTTCAGGACATAAAATGTGTGGACCAACTGGTATTGGTGTTCTATATGGTAAAAAAGAACTACTAGAAGAAGTAGAACCCTTAACACTAGGTGGAGGCATGAACGAATCATTTGATAATGAAAACGAAGTTTACCTAAAAGACATTCCTCATAGACTAGAGTCAGGAACACCAAACATTGCTGGAGCAACTGGCCTAGGTGAAGCAGTTACTTATCTAGAAAGCGTTGGCATGGACAAAATCATGCTTCATGAACAAAGATTAAAAGAATACCTAGTTGATAAACTAAGAAAACTTCCCTTTATTAATATAGTAAACGAAGAAGCTGACAGTGGCATTGTAGCATTCAACGTAGAAGGCATCTTCAGTCAAGATGTTGCATACTTTCTAAATAAATACAATATATGTGTAAGAGCAGGTAATCACTGTGCTAAAATATTAAAAAAATCTATAGGAGTTAAAAACACTGTTAGAGTAAGTTTATACTTCTATAATACATATGAAGAACTAGATAACCTAGTCGAACTACTAAGTAATAAAGATAAAATAATGAAAGAAATGATGGAATAATGGACCAAGAACTAAAAAGAGAAATACTACTAGATAATTATAGTAACCCTTTTCATAAAGAAACTAAAGATGGCTTTCTAAAAGCAAATGCTAACAATATATCTTGTATTGATGATATAAACGTATTCATAAAAATAGAAGATAATAAAATAGTAGATGCATACTTTGACGGTGAAGCCTGCGCAATATCGACTGCAAGCACTTCAATAATGATCAAAAAAATAATTGGTATGACCATAGAAGAAGCAAAAAAATACATTGAAAACTTCGATAACATGGTAAATGAAAAAGAATACAACAAAGAAAATATGGACGAAGCACTAGCCTTTGACGAGATATACAAACAACAAAGTAGAAAGACATGTGCAACCCTTCCATACCGTGCACTAGAAAAATTATTAACAAAAAAATAACTTGAATAATAAATATTATTGTTATAAAATAAAAGAGAAAGATAGAGGTAGTTATGAACAAAAAATTGCCGCTCATTTCTCTTTTTATTATGAGCATAGTTAGTATATTTTATTGGACATTTAAACCAAAAGAACTTTATGAAGCAAAATGGAATGCGCCAGACACAACATTAGCAATTACAATAGACGGTGAAATTAGTACAACATTTCCAACTACAAATATGTACACAGGAACTGTAGAATGCACAAGCGGTACAGGTAAAGTAGAGTGGAAAAATAGTAAATGGATTCTAACAACAAGTGGTGTAACTAATGGAAGTACCAGATGTAATGCTAATTTTACATATAAAGCTACTCCACCAAACGGATGGGATAATGCTGCTACAGGAACCCTTTTAGCCGCGATTAAAAATAATAGTACCGTTAGGGTTGCAATGACAAAACCAGGGCAAGAAGTCAGTGCACACGTGGTTGATGATATAACTGAAACTACTTCTGTTTCTATTTCAACTACTTATCAAAAATATTATTGGACGTATGGTACGGCTTGGCAAGCAAATGGAACAAAATTTGATTTGATAAATACTACTATTACTAGTGATACTTATGCAAATTCATATTCTGAAATAGTTGGTAAATACTTGATTTCTTCGTCCCCTTCTGTCAATGGAAACTCTACAGCAACTTTAAAATCTGGAACAAATTTATCTAGTGTATATTATGTAGTTAGTGCAACTGCGACTAGTTTTATATATAAGCAGATAACTTCTAATAGGGGCACTACTGAGGCTGTTCTTGCTGGTACTAATGATGATTATGGTGGTAGCTATTATTTTAGAGGAGCAGTAAAAAATAATTATGTTAAGTTTGCTAATAAATGTTGGAGAATAGTTAGAATAACTGGCAATGGTGCTATTAAATTGGTTCTTCATAACGATAATACGAGTAGTGCAAAAAATCCTTGCAGTAGTACAAATAATTCTTCTACTGCAGCATTTGCTAGATACTCTGGAACTACATACAAAAGCAAGTTTAATGACAGTTCAGATTATAATGCGTATGTTGGATTTATGTATGGAACAACTGATATTAGTACGGCATTTACTAATACTAATAAAAGTACAATTATGACAAATTTAGAAACTTGGTATAAAAATAATTTATCTTCTTATGAAAGTAAACTTGCAGATGTAATATGGTGTAATGATAAGGACTCTATAAATGATATGAGTTATGACCCTAGAAGCATTTGTTCTAATGCAATAATTGATGAATCCGGTAGAGTTGCATTATATCATGCTGCTTATAAAAGAATTGTATCTTCTGGAGATTCTAACGATTTGCAACCGAATTTGATATGTACAAATGATGTTTCAAAGCTTACAGTTAGTGATACGACTAATGGTAACGGTGCTCTTAAATATAAAATTGGCTTGTTAACTGCAGATGAAGTTGCTTTTGCTGGAATGTCTAGTTTAAACAAAAACTTTAGCTCTTATTTGACTGAGAATGCTAGTGACGGTTATTGGTGGACATTATCGCCTGCATATTTCGCTTATCTTAATATGATGGATCACGATATTATTCAGGCACAAGTTTTAGAAGTAGGGGATAGTATTTTGGATGGATCATCCGATGAAACAATAAGTGTTAGACCATCTATTGCTCTTATATCATCTGTAACAATTTCTGGTGGATCTGGCACCTCAGAGGATCCTTACGTAGTTAATTAGGTCACGTGTGTGACTTTTTTCTTGCACATATTTATTTTTTAAGGTAGTATATGAGTATATGAAAGGTGATAGTTAATGAATTATGCTAAGCTTTTTAAAGCTATAATTGAAGATGAGTGTAAGAATAAAGAGGATTTAATTAAGGCTGGTTATACTTTAGATGAGATAAATCTGTTATTAAGTAAAGGTATTATTACCCTTGATAATGGTTTATCATTAACACCTATTGCTATGTTAAATTTGTATAATTATGCTAAATATATATTTAAAAATGGGAATAGAGCTCTTGGTATTAAGTATTTAGAGTATGCTTATAACTTATACCCAAATGATATGGATTACTTAAAAGAACTATTTTTAATGTGTTTATATGACGATAAAGAAAAAGCCTTTATTTATTTTGATAAACTATATCATGGAATGTATTGGAAGGGTAAAAATCATTTTACGAATCAAAATGATATAAACTTTATTTTATTACTTTTTAGCTATATTAAAAAATTACCAGATGAATATAAGGTTAAGGCAGAAAATTTGATGTTTGATGAGATTAAGTCCTTGCATCCAAATAATAATTTTTCTTATACAATGAATAAAATTAGAGGTCTATTTTATTCTAACTCGTTTTATGCTGCATCTAATAAAATTGCTGAAATTCCAAATGATGAGCCTAGATTTAGATCATATGCTCTATCTATTTTAAAAACTTTTAATTATTTAATAAAAGGTTTTGATATAGCTAATCGTAATAAGGTAGAGGAGTTAATTAGGCAAAACAGATATGAGGAAGCTTATAAGCTTACTGAAGATATAATAAGTAATTATAGATGTGATAAATATTATAGTTATGTTCATAAGTTACTTGGTGTTATTTTGGGAAAAATAGAAGTTATTGAAACAGATGAAGCATGCGTAAATGTTTTTGATGCGTTGGATAAAAATAATTTTAAAGAAGCTGAGAGATTAAGTAATGAAAATTCAGTTATTCGTATACTAACAGAAGAGATAATTGATGCTAAAACTAATAAAAATTTATATGATGACTTCGTAGATAATTTAATGAGTGGCCAAATAGATAAGAGTTTAGCAATTCTTAATAAATATTTAATATCTTTATCTAAGAGTGATTATGAAGATTTACTAGTACGTGTTATTAAGTATAATGAGCATATTGGGGATAAGATGCATGCTAATGTTATGCTTGCTTTAAATATGATTAAAATGAATGATTTTAGAATGGATTTAACTGAATGTTATAAAGAGTTCTATAAAAGAGTTAATATGCGTGATTTTGTAGGTGCTAAACTACTTTTAGAAATTATTAAAGAAGCTGCTTTTATTCTTAGAAAAGAAGCTGATATAAATAGTTTAGTAATTATGCTTAATGATGCTTGTAAGTATGATAAGTATTTTGATGCATTAAATAATGATAAGCTTATGATTACTATCCCATATAATAAAGATATAAATGGGATAATTAATGAAGCTAAGATTAGAGGGATAAAGTATACTATTATAGGTAAAGATGAAAATAAGAGACTTATTTTAGTTAGAACTATTAAAATAGATAATGATAAATTAAAAGAGTTATTTTCTATGTTAGATACTAATATAAAACAAAATGATTTTAAGAAGGCATTAAATGTTATTGAAAAAATTATTGCAGCTTCTAAAATAGATGTAAGTTTGTTGATCAAATATACAATTATATTAAATGAACTAGGTATGAAGAAGGAAGCATTAGAAGTATTTAATATAAGTAAGGATTTAGCTAGTACTGAAGAATTTGTATATGATTTTGATGGGCTTTTAACTAGTATTAATAATAAACCTAGTGAAGAAGATAAGCTTACAATTAAACAAATTGTAAATTTTGATAAAGAATATGAGCACTTATTTGATATGGTGTCGTTAAAGGTAAGTGATGAAGATATCTCGGTTACTAAGGCTTGTGCTTCTTTAGGTTTTGATACGTTTAATACAGGTATGGTTCTTCTTATATATGCTAAGAGGTATTATATGGCTCATAATGAGAAGAAGGGTAATGAATTTATAAATAAATTTAATAGGCTTCCTTTAAAAGATGCTAAGTTAAAAGAATATTATCAAAGTGTATTATCTATGAGAAGTGTTTACCTTAATAAAGAGATAAGCCAGAATAATATGGTTTTGGTTAAAGCTTAGGAGGTATAAATGAAAAAAGAATTATTAATAGATCTAGTTAAAGGCATTTTTGCTGGCATTATGATTGGTATTGGGGGAACAGTTTACCTAAATTCAGCAAATAGTTTTATAGGCGCATGCTTATTTTCTGTAGGTTTACTTACAATATGTATATATAAAATGAATCTATTTACGGGAATGGTTGGTTATATCTTAATTAATAAAAAAAGTTATATTCTAAAACTTATCTCAACTATTATAGGTAACTTCATTGGTACTTTTATATGTGCTTTGGGCATTACTTTTACTAGAATAAGTACAATATCTAGTAAAGCAAGAAATTTAGTAGATATAAAGATAAATGATAACTATTTAAGTTTGTTTATCTTAGCTATATTTTGTGGAATACTTATGTATATTGCTGTAAATAACTTTAAGAAAAGTGAAAGCTATCTAGTCAAGTGTTTATCAGTAATAATATGCGTAGTAGTCTTTATAATAGCGGGATTTGAGCACTCAATTGCTAATATGTTCTACATATCTTTAGCTCATGCTTGGTCTATTAAGGATCTAATTTCAATATTATTTATGATCTTAGGTAATGCATGCGGAGCAGTTCTTATTGCATCTCTAGATAACTATAACACTAAACATAGCCAGTAATTGGTTACGTTTTTTTATATATTTAAGCCATACTATAAATGGTGAAGTATATGAAAAAAATAATTCTATATTTAATACTTTTAATAATGCCCTTAAATGTTTTAGCATACTCAAATAAAATAATTGCAGGCGGAGAAAGTATCGGAATAGACATAAAAAGTAATGGAATAATGATTGTCGGTTTTTATAGAGTTGGTGGAAAACTTAACAATAACAATTTAAAAGTTGGTGATATAATCTATAAAGTAGCAAATACCCCAGTCTCATCCATTAGTGAACTCACAAAAGAAGTTTCTAAAAATGTAAAAGACAATAAAGTAACCATAGGAATTAAACGTGGTGAAGATAAATTTGATGTCATCTTTAATTTATATAAAGACGGTGATAACTACCGTACAGGTCTATATGTAAAAGATGGAATAAGTGGTATAGGCACGCTTACATACATCGATCCAGAAACTAAAATATATGGAGCACTAGGCCATGAAATAGTTGAAAGTGCTAGTATGAAAAGAATCGAAGTAAAAAAAGGAACAATTTTTAGAAGCAGTGTTACAAACATAGAACCAAGTGCTAAAGGCTATGCTGGTACTAAAAATGCTAAATTCTACAGTAATGATATTTATGGAAATATTGTAAAAAATACTCTAAATGGAATATATGGTATCTATACAAAAGATACAAGTAATAAAGAAACATATGAAGTTGGATCGTACAATGATATTAAACTGGGTAAAGCCTATATTTTAACAGTTATTAATAAAGAAAAGAAAGAAGCATTTGAGATAAATATTGATAGTAAAAAAGAAGGCACTATCAAAAACATTCACTTTGAAATAACAGATAACAATCTTTTAAATTTAACGGGCGGAGTAGTTCAAGGAATGAGTGGTAGTCCAATAATTCAAGATGGTAAGATAATTGGTGCGGTAACCCATGTTATAGTTGACAAACCAAGTACAGGCTATGGTATTTTAATCACAAATATGCTTGTAGAAGGAGAAAAATCATAGTATAATTATTGTCAGAATAGGAGTTGATAAAAATGTTTAATGATAAAGTAGTAGTAATAACTGGTGGTGCTAGCGGTATAGGACTAGCAAGCGCTAAAAGACTACTTATTGAAGGAGCTAAAGTAGCTTTATTAGATGTTAACGATAACGTTTTAGAAATTAGTAAAAAGTTAGGTGGCAACGTACTTGGAATTAAGTGCGATGTATCAAATGAAAACGACGTTAAAACAAGTATTGAAATGGTTGCTAGTGTGTTCGGCAAAATAGACTGTTTACTAGCTAACGCAGGTATTGGTGGTGGAGCTAATAAACCTGCAGATGTCACTTTAGAAGAGTGGAATAAAGTAATTGGAGTTAATCAAACTGGCATTTTCCTAGTTAATAAATATGTAATTCCATATATGATCAAAAATGGCGGTGGAAGCATCGTAAACACCAGCTCTATGTATGGACTAGTTGGAGCTCCAAACAGCTTTGCATACACAGCATCAAAAGGAGCTATTAATCAAATGACTAGAACATTATCTCTAGCATATGCTGAAAATAATATTAGAGTAAACGCTATTGCTCCAGGATTTGTTGATACAGCAATCCTATCCGGGGTGCCAGACGAATACAAAAAAATAATGGCTAAAGATATGCCTATCGGTAGACTTGGAACAGATGATGAAATCGCATCTTTAATTAAATTTTTACTAAGTGATGAAGCAAGTTTTATCACTGGTGCAATAATCTCAATTGACGGAGGCTACACTGCAAAGTAGTCTTTTTTCTTGACTTAATAGTTTTAAAAACTATATAATTTAAGTAGGTGATTTGAATGAAAAAACTTATCTCTATAGCGTTGCTATTAATTATTATCGTATTTGGAATAGTTGAATATAGAAAATACTATCTAAAAGAAGCTAGCAAAGAAAGCATTAACTTAGTAAACGAAATGACACTTATTAAAAACGAAGAGTGTGATAAATTTTATATAAGTAATGAAATAACTAACAAAGTTTATAATCATGTTACTAAACTAAATATCGATGGAGAAGATGATGAAGCAGTTACTAACGTTAGCTGGTATGATACAATAACCTTTTGTAATGAATTAAGTCTGCAAAATAAACTAAAACCAGCTTACATCTTAAAAAATGACCATATATATTTTGATAAAAAAGCAGATGGATATAGACTACCTACTGAAAAAGAATGGGAATGTGCAAATGCCGAAAAAGAAGTTACTTCCTTAGAGTGGACTTATGATTATGATGATGATAATGAAATCTATAAAGTTGTAAAAGGTGGAGAGCCAGAAAGTAATATGCTTCCATCAGAATCTTCAGAAAATGTAACTTTTAAAATTGTAAAAAATGCTTAATTAAAATATCATATAATCAACGCAAGGAGTTATTATGGAAAACAAATATAAAAAAAGAAACGACCAAACAATATATTATGAAAAAGAAGATAAATTCACATGCTTTCTTTATCAAAACGCATTTGGTAGATGCTTACTAAAATTTTTATACCTACCATTAGTTAGTAAAATTGGTGGAGTTTTTATGAATTCATCACTATCTAAAGGTATGATCAAAAATTTTATTATTAAGAATAATATTGATATGAACGATTATAATGAAGAAGAATATAAATGTTTTAATGATTTTTTTACAAGAAAGATCAAAGAAGGACGAAGAAAAATTGACAAAGATATCTCTAATTTAATAAGTCCAGCTGATTCCAAACTAAGTGTCTATAAAATAACTGATAAAAATAGTTTTAGAATTAAAAAAAGTACCTATAGTTTAAATGATTTATTTGGAGAAGAAGTAAAAGGTTTTCAAGATGGATATGCCTTAGTATTTAGATTAGGAGTATCTGACTACCATCACTACATATTTATCGATGATGGAAATCTAACCGGAGAAAAAATAATAAAAGGACGACTTCATACAGTAAGACCTATTGCAGTAGAAAGTAAAAATGTATTTATCCAAAATAGCAGAGAAGTATCACTACTTCATACAAAAAACTTTGGTGATGTTTACATGTGTGAAGTTGGAGCATTAATGGTTGGTAAAATCATTAACGAAAAAACAAGTGGTAAATTTAAAAGAGGAGAAGAAAAAGGCTACTTTAAATTTGGTGGTAGTACAATTATCTTACTAGTTAATAACGTAAACATTGATGAAGAAATTATTAATAATAGTAACGAAAACATTGAAACCATCGTTAAAATGGGTGAAGTAATAGGAACTAAAGTCTATAAAAATAAAGTAAAGTAGGAGGCAAGAAATTGCCTTTTTTATAAATAAAATTGTCGTAAAAACACCTTGAAAATATTAGTGAGTGTTTGTATAATTAATGATAGAAAGTAGAGGTTAAAATATGAACCAAGAAGAAATAAAAAAGAAACAAAAAAGAGTAATGATTTATGTAATGATTATATCACTTATATGCGTTGTAGGTGTATCATATGCATTCTTTACTGCCGGAATGAGTTCTGAAACAAGCACTACAGTAAGAGCTGATGCCGGAACAATGAAAATTACTTATAGTGGAGGAGCAAATATAAATCTTGCTGGAATATATCCTAAAGATGATGTATGGGCTACAAAAACTATAACAGTAACTGGTAATAATACAACAGATGCTGAAATGTACTATAAACTAACTTTAGTAGTAGACTCAAACACATTTAAAACAGATGATCCATTACAATATGAACTAGTAAGTACTAATACTAGTACTAATGGAGAAATAATACCAAATATATCAAAAACTGATATTACTGGTACATCTATTGAATTAGGTAGTGGACACTTTGTAAAAGCAAATAATGCAAAGCATACATATCTATTAAAGATATATTATCCTAAGAAAGCAACTAGCCAAAATGCAAATCAAGGAGCAACATTTAGTGCTCATGTAGAGATAACAAGTGCTAAAGCACCAACTGCACCTACTGTTAGTAATTTAGTTGAAGCAATACGAGCAAATAATGAAGTAAAAGCTCCACTTACAACACCAGGAAAAGAAGTAAGTGCATATACTTTAGATGATGTTAAAGTTCGGATAGACGCGATGGATATGGGACAATATTATATAACCTATGGAACTGGTTGGAAAGCAAATGGTACAAACTTTGATTTAACTGGAGCAGCGGTAACAAGTGATACATATGCTAATTCATATTCAAGTTTAGTTGGTAAATATCTTGTTAGTAGATATCCTAATGAAGCCGGCTCAATTACCGCAGGAACTATGGTTACTACAACTAATTTAAGTAGTGTATATTATGTAGTAAGTGCTACACAAGATAGTTTTAAATATAAAATATTGAGCTCAAATAGAAATATAACAGAGTCATTACTAGCAAGTACGGAAGATGATTATGGAACAAGCTATTATTTTAGAGGTTCTGTTAAAAATAACTATGTAGAATTTGCTAATAAATGCTGGAGAATAGTAAGAGTTAGTGGAGATGGTTCAGTAAAACTTATCTTACATAACGATAATACTACAAAAGTAGCTAATCCTTGTGATTCAGCAAATAATAGTGATAGTGCAGCATTTGCAAGATACTCAGGTACTACATACGAGAGTGCATTTAATGAAAACGATGATGATAATGCTTATCTAGGATTTAAGTATGGAACACCAGGTTCAAATACATATGAAGCTACACATGCAAATACAAATAAAAGTACAATACTAACTAATTTAGAGGCTTGGTATGATAAGAATAATCTTAAAGATTATGAAAAAGTAATAGCTGATACTGTATGGTGTAATGATAAAACAAACGTAACAGATACAACATATGATCCATGGAAAATTACACCAAATGGTTATGGATATGCTAAGAATGCAACATATTATGGTGCCATGCAAAGATTAGCAAGCACAAGTGATAGTGCTGGTGGCACTGGCCCTAGTTTAAAATGTAATGGAGAATTAAGTAAAATAAATTCAAAAGTAGGTTTAATAACAGCAGATGAATTAGCATATGCAGGATATGCTGCATTTTTAGAAAATGAGACAACATATTTACAAGAAAATGCTACAGATATTCAGTGGTGGTCTTTGTCTCCTCTCAGATTTAATGCTGGCAGTGCTGACGTTTGGCTCCTTTACGGCAGCAGTGGCTTTTTCACCAACGGCAACGTGAGAGACGCCTTCGGTGTCCGTCCTTCAATTTCTCTTAAGTCGACGACCAACGTAACCGGAAATGGTACCAGTGATAAACCCTACAAAGTAATTTAACTTTTAGATTAAGTCTATTTGATATAGACTTTTTTAATTATTTACTATCATTTTATTGAATTATATTTTAAAGTAAAAAGAGCATTACTATAGATGCTCTTTGATTTTGGGATAAATAAATGTCGTTAGTATAGATATAATAAATGCTCCAATAACATCAGCGATAACATGTTGTTTTACTAAAAGAGTAGATGCGATTATCATAAAAAACAATATTATTAAAGTTGTTCGTAAATACTTATTAATATTTTTTTCCTTAAATAAAGCATAAATCATAATAAATGATAACAAGCAGTGACAAGATGGGAAACAGTTAACTGGGTTATCTGCCTTAAATGAAACATACGCAATAAAAGAAAATAAATCATTAAAACTATTTACTTCAGGTCTTATAATTTTAGTTGGATATGCAAAGAAAATTATATAAGCGATAACTAAAGAAACTAATACAGTTTTTTTAACTTTCTTATACTTATCAGGACAGTATTTATATAAAAGAAACATCGTAAATATAACTAAAGGATACCAAATAGAGTAGATTAAAATAAACTCTATAACAAAAGGAATTCTTTTATCTAACGTGCTTCCTATTAAATGATAATTTTTAATAATGTACTGGCTAATAAAATATACAAAGGCATTACATCCCATAATTGTGCACATATCAACTATATAACTTCTATACTTCTTCATTTACATCACTTCACTAGTATATCATATATCATTTTAATTTAACTAGTGCATATTTACATTACCGTTTGTTTTTTACATCTCTTTGTAATATACTTATATAGGAAAGTGATAAAAATGACTCATGATGATGAATTTAATACAATAATTAAAGATATTATAGATAACCCATATGTACTTGATATGAAAAACTTTAGACAGCACTGTGATACAAGTACTTTTGAGCATTCATATAAAGTTGCCTATATTAGTTATAAAATTTGTAAAAAATTAAATTTAGATTATAAAAGTGTCGCCCGTGCTGGAATGCTTCACGACTTTTATTTATATGACTGGAGAATAAAAAGTTCTTGGCACAGATGGCACGCTTTTAAGCATGGAAGATTCGCCAGCATAAACGCTTGTAAACTATTTGACCTATCTAATAAAGAAATAGACATGATAAAAAAACATATGTGGCCAGTAACACCAATACCACCTAAAAGTATAGAAGGATTCATTTTAACATTCGCTGATAAATACTCAGCAAGTATTGAAAGTCTAGACTATTACAGAAAAATGTTATCTAAAAATCAAAACTATATGTATGCAAAAGCATTACTATGGATGTTTCTCTTTAAATTAAAATAAAAACGACACCTAAATGTCGTTATTTTATTAAATGGGGCGAAATGTGGGGATCGAACCCACGCATACCGGAGCCACAATCCGGCGTGTTAACCACTTCACCAATTCCGCCATGTGATATATTCATTTTAGCAGAATTTCTTTAGTTATGCAACATAAAATTAGCATTTTCTTCTTAAATAACATAAAGTAAGATACATAAGAAGTGTAATAAACTACCTATGTCTACAAATATGTGAAACACGAAGTGAAAGTAGTGCTTTTTTGCTCCAATTAAGTAAAGAATTGCTCCAACAGTATAAGATACTCCTCCAAATATTAAAAGAAGCATACCTCCTTTACCAATCATTGGTGTTAAGTTAGGAGCAGTAAATACAATGCACCATCCCATAAGTAAGTAACATATCATAGAAAATATCTTGTACTTCTTTAAGTCAATCGCATTTAAAACAATACCTAATATAGCAAAAAACCAGATTACTGCAAATAAAGACCAAGCAAGAATAGAATTATAAGTTCTAACTGAACATAACAACACAGGCGTGTATGTACCTGCTATTAATACAAATATTGTGCAGTGATCGATAACTTGCATAACCTTCTTAGCAGTGCCTTTTCTAAGCCCATGATAAACACTTGATACAGTATAAAGTAAAATCATTGATATTCCAAAAACAATTGAACCAGCCACTCCATAGCCATTATGATGCTTAACTGAAAATATCAAGCAGAGTACCAAAGATGTTATTCCAATGACACCACCAACAATGTGACTAGTCATGTTCATAATTTCTTCACCCTTGGTATAATTAGGTAAACATCTTTCCTTTAACTTAGTTCTTTTCATAACTTTTCACCTTTCTTTTTCCTAAAGCACTTAATAAAGCATATGCTTCTTCCCAAGATGCAACTCTAAAAATGTTATCACCTGATGCATTCCTATTATAAGGCGTATCCATAAGAATCACCGGAATCCTTTTAGAAATATTCTCTGAATTTTTAGGACTATCTTCAAGCATAATCACAACTTTTTCATTAATACAATCCTCAAGTTTATCACTCTTAGAAAATACAATTTTATCATAAGGAATACCTCTATCCAAAAGAAAAAGTTCGACAAGCCTTCTAATATTTTCTCCATCTTGTGTTTCCTCACTAGCAAACTTTCTCTTAGTAATAATTATAATCCTATTACCTTCATCTTTTAATAAACTAATATATTTAGCAGCATCACTTCTTAGTTTAGAATGTTTTGAATAGAAAGCAATACCTTTATATAATATTTTTCTTATAAGGAAGTTATTTACTTTTAGATTACTAGATTCCTTATCAAGAATTGGTTTCTTTTTACCTAAGATGCCTAGGAAATCTATGTTAGTAATAACTCCATCGATGTCTATTCCAATATTCATTTGTTTAATCACCACTTAAAAGTTTACACTAAATATATACTATCGTCAAATTTATATGTTAAGTAGGTTTGTAAAATTAAAGTAAATCAAGCATAAATTATGGTAATTCCTTAATCATTTATCTTTTATTATGATACAATAATGGAACTTTTGAAAGGGGAGATTATTATGCAATTATTAAATTTATTTAACATTAAATTAGATGATTTTTTAGCTGGCAATGAAAAATATTTTAAACTACTAATCTTATCACTTCTTATAATAATATCATGTAAATTATGTGCTAAAATATCTGTATATATTATTAAGAAGATAAATAAGGATAGTAGAACATTATTTCTTTTAAACCAGAATATTAATATTATATCTAATCTTTTTATTATAGGAGGATTATTTGTTGTTTGGAGTGATTATTTAAGTAATTTCCTAACAATAATTTCATTTATATCTGCTGGAGTTACTATTGCAATAAGAGAAGTTATCCTTAACTTTTTTGCCGGTATTTTTATTAAAGCCAGAGCACCATTTAAATTGGAAGATCGAATAGAAATTAATGATGTTATTGGTGATGTTGTCGTAATTAACTTGCTTTCTTTTAAAGTACTAGAAGTAAGTGATAAAGAAAATGGCGAGCAAAGTAACGGCAAAATTGTTAATATTCCCAATAGTTATATTTTTTCATATGCTCTTAAAAATTATACAACCGCATTTAAATATATATGGGACGAAATGATTGTAAATATTCCCTTAAATGCTGACGTTGAAAAAACTAAAAAGATAATCTTAAAAATCGTTAATAATAATGAAGTTATTAAAGAAATACCTAAAAAAATGGATAAACAAGTTAATGATGCTTCACTGGAATACCGAATTTATTATAATCATTTAGAACCAATTATTTATACTAGAGTAAATAATAATCATATAGAATTATCAGTAAGATTTTTAGTTCATCCTAAAAAGATGAGAAACGTTGAAAATGACATTTGGCTAAACATTTTAAATGAATATAAAAACAAAAAAATAACACTATTTACTGAATAAAAATATTTCGCACTACCTTATAATATGCTATAATAACGTCATAAGTAGGTGAAGCAATGATAAGCACTAAATATCAAAATATTTATGAAAAATTTGTTGAAAGTTATAAAAGAATTCATATTGACCCATGGCATGAAATAGACGAAGAAACGCTAAATAATTTGCACGATGAATTAGTAAGTTGTATAGATATTACTGACTCTTATAATTTTATATACTTTATGGATTACATTATAAAAAGACTAAATGGTAAAAGTGATGCTCACACAAAACTAGATATGGTATCAATATTACCAATTAACTTTAAAATATTTGCTGATGAGGTCCTTGTTAACTACCCCGAAGAATTAAAAGGAGCAAGTTTAAAATCAATTAACGGAATTAGTATAAAACAAATTATAAGTGAGATAGATGCCGTAATTAGTTACGGCACAGAAGGTAAAAGAAAATTTGAAACAGAAAAAGCTTTATTTAATAAATGCATTATGTTTGGCTTACCTTCTTTAAGAGAAACCAGCAAACTTATTTATGAATTTACTAACTTAAATGGTGAAACAGTAACTAAAACATTTAACCGAAAAAAATCTGATGATGAAGGCAAATTATTTGATTATGAAAAGTATTTATACGGTGACACCGGCTCTTATAAAATCACAAATAATGTATTAATTTATAATCATTGTTCTGTGCAATCACAATATGAAACAAAAATAAAAGACGCAATAAAAAGATTAGAGGCAGAAGACCTATCCCAAATTAGTACAATAATCATTGATTTAAGAGGAAACACAGGCGGTAACTCAGGGCTAAACTCATTACTTACTGACTTTTTAAATAAACATATGGGCAAAAAACTTATATGCTTAACTGATTACCGAATTTTTTCAGCAGGAAGATATGCCCTTGCTGATTTAATAAAGCTTGGCGCTATTACCATTGGTGAAGGAATAAGTACTCCCATAAATTGTTTTGGTGAAAGTAACTGGGTTCTCTTTGATGAATATAGCTTTTCTATATCTGGTTGTTATTTTAACCCTTTTATACATTACACTGCAAGAACCAAAGAAAAACTTTTAGAAACTAAAACAAGCGAGCTACTAAAACCCTACATTTTTGAACCGGATATTAACGTAAGCCAAAATAAAAATGATTATATTAACGATTTTGATACAGTTTTAAACTATGCTTTAAATTTTTGTAAGGAAAACCAAAACAAACTATAATTAACAGGGGGTTCTATGAAAAATGATTTAAAAGAATTTAAACCACTATTAAAATTAATTAAAGCCGATATCAAAAAAATAACTATAGCAAGTATTATTATATTTCTATCAGGACTATGTAGCATTTTCACTGGTTACTTAAACGGTAGAGTAGTTGAATCAATATCAGTATTAGATATCAAAAATGCTCTTCTTTTTCTATTTATATATTTTCTTATGATCGTAATAATTGATGGTCTCTTAGGTTATAAAGCAAAAGCAACCCTGCATAAAGAAGAAAGTAAATTAACTTGCCTACTTGGTTATAACACTTATAAAAAAGCTTTAGACTTACCTGCAAGTGAATATGAAGAGCTTTCATCTGGTGAAGTTATAAATAGAATAACTAATGATACAAATACTTTAAGTTCATCATTTAGTAATATTCTTAAAATGTTTTCATCTCTCGTATCATCAGTTGTAATTTTAATTTATATTTTTATAAAATCATGGATTATTGGCCTTGAAATAATATTTATCATAATCATCTTGTATTTCATATTAAGAAAACTCAATCCATTATTAAAAAAATTAGATAAAGCAAGAAAAGAGAAAAAAGACAATCTTACATCTTTAATAAATGAATCAGTTAGAGGTATCAGAGAAATCAAAACTTTAGGTGTAAAAAGAAATTTAATCACTAATGTAGAAGAACTAATCAAAGACATCTATTTCAAAATAACCGAAGAAATTGATCTAGAAAAACATTTTAATATTAAAACTACTTTCTTAAAAGCTACGCTTGAGTGCGGAGTATTTGCAACCTGCGTTATTCTCCTATATTATAAAAGAATTGATTTAACATTCTTTATAGCAATGACATATTATGTTTATCGCTACACATGGTTATTAGAAGACATAAATGATTTATCACAAAGCTACCAAAAGATTATAGTTTCTCTATCAAGAGTAAATGATATTTTAGAAAATAGGTTATCTGAAGATGAAAAATTTGGTAGTGCTAAGATCGACAATCTTAAAGGCATTATTGAATTTAAAAATGTTGGTTTCGGTTATCCAAATGAAGAACATATATTAAATAGCTTTAATTTAAAACTAGAACCTAACAAAAAGATTGCTATAGTAGGTTCTTCTGGTCAAGGTAAAAGCACCATCTTTAATTTGCTAACAAGAGTCTTTGATCCAAACGAAGGAGAAATTACTATTGACGGAATTAACCTTAAAGATTTAAGCGAAAAAGAGCTTAGAAAACACATTTCTATAATTAGACAAGAACCCTTTGTTTTTAATAGAACTATTAAAGAAAATTTTGAAATAATTAATAAAGACATAACAATAGAAGAAATCAGAAAATGTACAAAAATGGCATATCTTGACGATTATATAATGAGCCTTCCTAAAAAATATGACACAGTTTTAGGCGAAGGTGGGGTAAACTTATCAGGCGGTCAAAAACAAAGATTATCCATTGCTAGAACACTATCTAAAGGAAGCAAAGTAATCCTATTTGACGAAGCAACATCAGCTCTTGATAATAAATCACAAGAATATATTAAAAAAACAATTGATGACTTAGTAAATGATCACACAATTGTTATAGTAGCTCACAGACTATCAACGATAATTGATGCTGATATTATATATGTTATTGATAATGGTAAAATAGTAAGTTCTGGAACTCATAAAGAATTATTAAAACAAAGTAAAATATACAAAACCCTTTACGAAACAGATGCCTTAAATTCATAAAATGGTGCTAAGCAAGTGCCATTTTCTTTTATGTTAAATAAATTTGCACTTATTCCAATAAAATTTGGTAGAATAATATATCATTAAAGTTAAAATTAAAATAGAAAGGAGAACATTATGATAGGAAATAAAATTATAAATGAAAGAAAAATCCATAACTTAAGTCAGGAAGAACTTGCCGAAAAAGTAGGTGTTACAAGACAAACTATATCAAACTGGGAACTTAATGAAACAAGCCCAGATTTAAAACAAGCAAAAAAACTATGTGACATTTTTAGTATCAGTATGGACGAATTGAGCGGCAAAGAAAATGTAATTCTAACAAAACTTGATAAAAATGAAAGCAACGCCAATTTAATTATTAAATTAATTAAAACAGTTGGCATCACTCTAGGAACACTTATTTTTATTTTACTAGGCATTATTTGCATTTACTTTTATACAACGAGTTACTATAAAGCAGAACCAGTATCAACTGGTGAAGGCAAAATATGTTACTATAACGGTACAATAGCAGATTACATAGTTATGAAAAACAATACTGATGGCACTCTTTCATTTGATATTGGCGATATAAGTGTAGCAAACGCGCTAAATCTTTATAATACTAAAACTGGTGATATCAAAGAGATTTTAAGTAGAATTGTAAAATATATCGAAGATAATGGTGGCATTTGTATGAAAGAAAAATAGGGCATGTTGCATTTACAATATGCTTTTTCTAACATATCATTGACAAGCATAAAAAACTGGTTTTAAGCATAGTTGCTCACCTGATGAAAGTACGAAAATGAGCGATGTAGCAAAGCATTTTAGGTAAATAACAAGTAAACTCTTCTTACAATCTATAAAACAATAAGCTGTAGATTTAAAATAAGTAAACATTTTATATCATTATAGACTTAAACGATAAATTATTTTATCCTCCTATTATAGGAGGATAAAATATGGAAAGATTTTTTAAGAAAATCATAGTTTTCACGTTACTACTTTTAGCCGCACCAATAATAGTATTTGCAGAGCAACCATACATCACATATAGTGATATCAAATGTAATGGCAAAGATATTATTAATGCAGCTAATCAGTATACAACTGGAAGCACCGAAGGGATTTTAATTGATTACCAAATGGAAGGAAAAGCAAATAGTAAATACTCATTTGTTATTATCGGTCATGAAATAGTTGATGATGACGCCGAGTATACTTTAACACTAACGTCTGATTTTAAGAATTTCAAAAAAACTTATACAGGTGCAGAGTTAAGAGCAGGTGTAACTATCTCAGGTGAAGATGGAGATAGCACCATGGTAAGCAAAATTGTAGACAAATATAACAGAACTCTTGCAAATAAATATACTAGACCGGGTACAAGTGAATACTTCTACTTTAAAGAATCAAGATTTGTATTTAATAGAAATTTTGATACAACAGGTATGGATGCAATTTATAATTCTATGCTAACTAACGGAAAAATTAAAATAAATACTGTTGATCCAACAGATGACTTTGATTTTGCTGAAACTGCTATTACTGCCGCACTTAGTAAGTATGAAACAGAGAGATACCGCATTTATGGTAGTTGTAACACAAAAAATGATTGCTTTGTTAATATTTCTGACAAAATAGACTATAGTAAATATAAAGAATACAAAGTAGAGTATGAATTTGTAAAACCTAACATGCTAATAAAAAACAGAATTGATAGTTATGCAAAATCATTTAAATATGAAGAAATGCAACCAGAAAAATATTTATTTACAATGGAAGACTTAGAAACAATTAACTACAAATATGCTTCACCTAATTTTGGCGACATTGATGCTGTTAATGCAATTATTAATTACTCATCTGAATTTCAAAATAAAATAGGTTATACAAATATAGGAACAAAATTAGACGCAAGAGCAGGATGGGATGATAAATTCTCAAGTGGTTGCTTTGGCTACTTAAATCTAATATATGATGGTGTAGTTTACTCATATGTTAAAATTGCTGGTGTAAAACAAAATAATGTCTTATACGTACCAGATGAAACTAAAGACACAACAGAAGCATACATTAATGCAGCTTTAGAGAGAATCAAAAGGTATATACCTAAAGCAGAAGTAAAAATAGAATATGCAGGCCAAATAGACAAAACAGAAGAATATGGAGCATTAGATTTAGAAGAGATTGTTGACGTAAGTAAAACACTAGATGAATATTATAAAGTTACTATAGGTGAAAAAGAATATTATTACTTTATTGCTAAAGACTCATCAAAAATGAGAAAACCTATGATGAATACAGTTGACGTAGATACCGATATTTCAATTAAAACAGAAGCATCAGAAGTTCCACTAGACTCAAAAATCAATACAATCGTAATTGATGCTAAAAGTGATGAATACAAAGAATTTTTAAAGCAAGTTAACGTATCTAACGGCTTAGTAGTAGATTTAAAACTATTCTCTAAATCTATTAATAAAAATATATCTAAACTTGATAGTGGAATATTTAAAGTATACGTTCCTTTAACCGATGAACTTAAAACATTAGACTTAACTACTTACTATATCAAAGATGATGGTGAAATCGAAAAACATAAAGTTACAATCGAAGATAACTACTTAGTGTTTGAAACAAATCACTTTAGTACATATATCATCGGAGGTAACAAAATTGAAAATCCTGCTACTCTAGATAATATTGGAAAAATTATTGTAGTTAAATTATCTTTCATCCATCGCTTTTATCGGGTATTATTCTATAAGAAAAAAATTAAAATAACTAATTAAGGTGGATAAAACTACATCTTTTTCTTTTATAAATTAATATTTTGCTTTATAATTACCTTAGTTAGTAATGTTAACAAAAATATAACTAGAAACTATTTTGAAAATAAACAAGTAGGAGCATTATGGAAAAGTTTTATTTAGAAGAACCATCACAAGAAAGAAAAAAAGATATTTTAGATTATTTAAACGAATTTGTGCTGTATAACTCAGACGTTAATGGTGCAGGAGCATTAGATAAAATACTTAGTGGTCAATCATTTGAAGAAGCCCTAGATAGATGCTTGAATATGAAAAATGAGGAGTATGCCAAAAAATATGGTAGGTGTCAATCTAAAACATTTTTATTAATTAGAAAAAATGATAATAAGTTAATTGGTATGATTAATGTTAGATGGAATTTAACTGAAGAAATGAAAAGGTTTGGTGGCAACATTGGGTATGGAATTAGACCTACAGAAAGAAGTAAAGGTTATAATAAAATTAATCTGTATTTAGGATTATTAGAAGCTAAAAAAATTGGTCTAGATAAAGTTATGCTTGATTGTGAAACTAGCAATATAGCATCAAGTAAGACAATGGCATCTCTTGGGGGAGTACTAGACAGAACTGAAATTGACCCTTATGATGGGATTTTAACAAGTGTATATTATATAGATATAAACGAATCATTAACTAAATATAAAAATACTTATACTAGATTTATTTTAGAAGATGATAATTAAAAACTATTTTTTAAAAATAAAAAAGGAAATTAGGGATGTTCTTACAACAATAACTAATAGAGGACAATTATAAAAAGTTGATAAATTAATCAAATGCAAACTCAAAATACTATCTTTAGATTTAATAAATGGAACGCTTTATAACGAGACTAAACCATATTACATCTGTTATATGAGTTTAAATTGTTACTTATTCATGATATAATTAAATCGATTTCTAATTATTTTTTTGGGGTTTCTTTTAAAAATATTAAAGTAATAAAGTAACTTGAATTTGAAGTTTTACTTGATATTTAAAGATGAAGATTAATGCTAAGCACTGAGCAGCATAAACAACAATATATATTTTCAAATAGTTCAAACCGATGGGACAGATAAACCATTTTTTAAGTAAATTATGTGTAAGTGTAGAGTTATGAAAAATAAAATGAAAAAGATAAGAAATGTTAGATAGTAAATTAATTATATATAAAAATATTAAAGAATTTATTAGCAATAATATAAAGGAGGCTTATTATGGAATATAAATTACTAACATCATCTAACAAAGATATAAATAGATTAATTGAATATAAAAAAAGAACAATTTATGAATATGCCAAAGATTTATCTAATGAAGAAATTGATAAAATAAATAAGTATGTAACTAGTGAAGTTCCCAAACTAATTAATGATTATTGCAATATAGTAGTTGATAATAAAATAGTCGGCTGTCTATTATTGACAAATAAAGATGATGGCAAATTACTAGATGAAATCTATCTAGAAGAAGAATATAGAGATAAAGGCATTGGAACTAAGATTATAAAGAATATTTTAAATAATAATGATATAGTATATTTGTGGGTGTATAAAGAAAATAAAAAAGCTATATCTCTATATAAGAAATTAGGATTTTGTGCTATAGAAGAAACTGAATCTAGATACTATATGAAATATAGTAAAGGAGTTAATTCAACTAAATGAAAATATCAACTGGTAAGTGGGGAGTTGTGAAAAACTAAAGGAAAGGAGAGTATTGATGGAAGATAATAAGTTAATTATATATAAAAATAGCGAAGGTAATATTATAGTAGATGCTATTTATAAAGATGAAACATTATGGCTATCACAAAAAGGAATGGCAAAAGTTTTCGAATGTTCTACAGATAATATAAGTTTACACTTGAAACATATATTTGAAGAAAAAGAATTAGACAAAAAATCAGTTACCGAGAAATGCTCGTTAACTGCCGATGACGGAAAAAACTATAACACAACTATTTATAGTTTAGATGCCATAATCGCAGTAGGATACAGAGTAAATTCGAAAAAAGCAACAGAATTTAGAATATGGGCAACAAAAATATTAAAAGAATATATGACAAAAGGTTTTGCATTAAATGATGAACGTTTTATAAATGGAAATAAATATGATACGAAATATTTTAATGAATTATTAGAACGTATTAAAACAATTAGAGTAAGTGAAAGAATGGCATACCAAAAAATCACTGATTTATTTATTGCCACAGCAACTGATTACAATCAAAAGTCAGAAGAAGCTTATACTTTCTTTAAAATTGTTCAAAATAAGTTACATTTCGCTATAAGTGGGCATACTGCTGCCGAATTAATATATAGTAGAGCAAATTCAGATAAGGAACATATGGGACTAACTAATTGGAAAAATTCTCCTGATGGTTTAATATATAAGTATGACGTGATTATTGCAAAGAATTATTTAAACGAAGAAGAAATGAATAATTTGAAAGATTTAACGAATTTATTTTTGGTATTTGCAGAGGATGAAGCAAAACAAAGGCATGTAATGACAATGAAGGATTGGATAGATGCAACTGATGATTTATTAAAATTTAGAAGAAAAGAAATATTAAATAATAGTGGCAGTATATCTCATAAAGAAGCAGTAGAAAAAGCAGAAAAAGAATATGAAAAATTTAGGGTTATACAAGATCAAAAATATATTTCTTCAATGGATGAATTTTACAATAAATATTTAAAAGAAAGTAATGATAATAAATAAGGAAGTGTTTTAAATGGATATGTATCAAAAAAGAAAAATAAGAGCAGAAAAGAAAAAAGAAGATAGTCCAAAAAGTTTTCCATCAGTCGGAATTAACTGGTAAAAAACAACTTATATAAACTCTCTTTAAAGCCCTTATTTTATAAGGCTTTTAATTAAATTTCTTTTTACAATTTTTAATAAATAATTAACAAAAATTATAAGGAAAATTGGATTATAACTCCTAATCATCACGAAGCAATTATAAGTAAAGAAAAATTTGATAAAGTACAATATATTTTAGATAGGCATGCTAAAGCAAATAAAGATGGAAGTATAGATATTTTATCTTGATTTTTAAAGTGCAATTGTTGTGGCGGTAATATTGTAAACAAACTTCAAAAGGAAAAGTTTATTACTATTGCTCTAACTACTATAGAAATAAAACTTGTGAAAATAATGAATTTATTAGTGAAAATAAGCTAATTGAAATTATAAATGAAAAATTAAATTTATCTAATATTACTAGATTAGAACTAGAAAATAAAGTAAAATGTATTTATATTGATAAGAATAAAAATGTTAAAATTGATATTAAATAAAAAAATTAATAGAAAGGAGAATAACATATGGACAATAAAAACTTGCAAATAACTAATCATGACTTTTTAATATATAGAGATTCAAACAATGATATTAAGGTTAGTGTAATGTTAATAAATAATGACATATGGCTTACTCAAAATTTGATTGCAGAATTGTTTGACGTAGGAAGAAGCACAATAACAGAACATATTAATAATATATTAAATAGTGGTGAACTTGATGAAAATAACACCGTCGGAAAAACCGACGTTGATAATTCTAAAAAACCTGTAAAGATATATAACCTTGATATGATTATTGCAGTTGGATATAGAGTAAATTCAAAAAAAGCAACCAACTTTAGAATTTGGGCTACTAAAATATTAAAAGAATATATGATAAAAGGTGTAGTTATGGATGATGAAAGATTAAAAAATCCTAATTACATATTTGGCGAGGATTATTTTGAAGAAATACTTGAAAGAATTAGGAATATTCGTTCAAGTGAGAGAAGATTTTATCAAAAAATAACAGATATATATTCTTCTTGTAGTGTTGATTATGATAAAGATTCAGAAATAACAAAAGAATTTTTTAAAACAGTTCAAAATAAATTACATTATGCAATAACTGGTAATACTGCAGCTGAAATAATATATAACAGAGTTGATTCAGAAAAAGAAAATATGGGACTAACCAATTGGAAAAATTCTCCTGATGGACCAATATATAAATATGACGTGGACATTGCAAAAAACTATTTAAATGAAAAGGAATTAAAAGATTTGAATAGAATAGTAACAATGTATTTAGATTATGCAGAATTACAAGCAGAAAATCATAATGCTATGACTATGAAAGATTGGGTAGAAAAATTGAATGCATTTTTGCAATTTAATGGTAAAGAGATATTACGCAATGCTGGGAAAATATCTGCAAAAGTAGCACAAGAATTAGCTTATAAAGAGTATGATAAATTTAAAGTTAAACAAGATAAATTATATAAATCAGATTTTGATAATTTTTTAAATGAAGTAAGAATAATAGAGAATGGAAGTGATAAATAATGGATATGTACCAAAAAAGAGAAATGAGAAAAAACAAAAAAATGAACGAAGATACAAAAAGTTTACCATCAACGAGTATCAACTGGTTGATTACGATTTATTTAACCCCTTTAAGAAATCATTTATTTGCAAGGCTTTGTGGGAATTGACATCTTGCATGTTTTATATAAAAATATGTTAAAATAGATAAAAAATAGTAAAAAATGACTATTTTTAATGAAAAATATAGTAGGAATTGGTAAGGTGATTACACCTTTTAACCCCTCTAAAAAGGGAGCAGTAATAATGATAAAAAAATATTTTGATGGATTAAAATTTGGTATGCTTTGCAGTTAGCAGTAGGACCAATGTGTTTAATGGTATTTAATACTGCTAAGAATGTTAGTTTTTTAGTAGCATTATCACTTGTCTTAGCAATTGCTTTAGTGGATGCATTTTATATCCTTCTTGCTGGATTAGGAGTAAGTGAATTAATTGAAAAGAAAAACGTAAAAGCTATTTTTAAAATAGTAGGTTCACTAGTGTTAGTTATATTTGGCTTAAATATAATACTTAATGTAACTTAATACCAGGATTAAATTTGAACCCTAATACTGCTAATATCTTTATACAGGGATTGATATTAACATTATCTAATCCAATAACTATTGTTTTCTGGGGAAGTGTTTTAACAACAAAAATAATTGATGATGGATTAAAGTAAAAAGAATTAGTTATATTTTCTATTGGATTAATTTCAGCAACACTTTTATTTTTATCATTTGTTGCTTTACTTGGTACAGTTTTATCTGGCTTTATACCTGAATCAGTATCAAATGTATTAAATATAATAGTTGGATTATTAATAATATTCTTTGGTATTAAAATGTTAGTAAAAAAAGATAAGAAATAATTTTGTTTTATTAACAATATAGACGGGATTAAATCCTGTTCTTATATGTTATAATATTATAAAAATTTATTTATGGGAGGTAGCATGAGGTTAGAAGTAAAAAATTATAAAAATATAACTAAATTGGACTTAAGTATAGAGAGCGAAAAGATTAATTATATTTTTGGTATAAGTGGATCTGGTAAATCTTCTATAGTAAGTGCTGTAATTGGTGATAAATCTGAAAAAAACATTTCATATGGTAAGAAAATTGAAGAGATGAAATTAACAGTAGAACCAGAATTATCAAATGGGAACTATTTGATTTTTAACGAGCAGACACATCAAAAACTTATATTAAATAAAAATAATAATGAGGAAGTATATTCAATTTTATTTGAAAATGACAATAGTTTAGAAATAATTAGAAAAGATATATCTATATTATTAGCTAATATTAATTCAAAAAGACAAGAATTATTTAACTATGTACAGAATGTTGATCAAATGATAAAAATAATTAATAAAAGAAAACTACCATCATCAGGAAAATTTTCCTCTGGCTCCTCATTGGAAAAATTAAAGGGTGAAATAGATAATCCTAAATATAAAAAGTATTCAAATTTTATTCATGATAAGGGATTAGATTATGTAAAATGGATTGAAAGTGGGACAAGTTTTAGTGCTTTTCATGAAGGAAAATGTCCTTTTTGTACAAAGAAAATGAGTAAGTTTAGAATTGATAAGATAGAAGAAATTATTAAAATTAGTCCAGAACAATATAGTATTATTTCGGATTCCCAAGATGTTTTAAATAAGATTGGTATAAATGTTCCTAATTTTTCTTATAAGAGAGAAGTATTGAAGCTTGAAAAAGATTTATATGATGCAATAGAAAATAAAAAAATAATCGAAAATATATATAATATGGTTGATTCGTATAACTTAGATTCATTGGATATTAAAGAAATTAAGAAAATAACTTTTTCACAAACATTAACTGAATTATTTCCAGAAATAAGATTAGTTGTTGATGAGTTTAATGAAAATATTGTGGAATTAAAGAAAAAATTATGCAATATTAAATTAAAAACATCTAAATTTATTGGTAGAAATCTAAAAAAATTAAATGACTATTTATCAAAATTTTCAATTCCTTATGAATTTGAAATAGATAATTATAATACTATGAGTAAGACAGCAACTGTATTCTTAGTAAGTAAAAAAGAAAAAAAGCATGAAGATAGGACAGATAATTTGTCATATGGTGAAAAAAACATTATTGCCTTATTACTTTTTTTAGTAAGTGCAAAAAAACAACTAATTATTATTGATGATCCTGCTTCATCTTATGATGATAATAGAAGAAAAATTATATATGAATTACTATATGAATTTCATGATAATCAAACATATATTATTTTATCTCATGATCAGGTTTTTATTAAATATGCATTACTTGGGCTTTCAACAAAAAAATATTTAGATAAAACTGGAAAAATAGTTTGCTTAGAAAATATTAAAGGAGAATGCAATACAAAGGATATTACTGAAGTAGATTTCGATAATTTGCAGAATCAAGTAATTTCTTTTATGAAAAATACTGATTTATCATATTATAGAAAAATTATTAATTTACGTATTCTAGCCGAATTAAATAAAAGTAATAGAAAAAATGATCAATTAATATATTCATATCTGTCAGCTATTTTACATAATACAAATAAAACTGAAATTTTAAATCAGTTAGCTGAAGAGACTGTAAATGAATCTAAAGTGTTAGAGTTAATAGAAAATAAATATAAAATTATTTTGTCAGCTATTCCAGATGATATTTATTATGATTTTGATTATGACAAATTAACAAATTTTGAAAAAATAGCTTATAAGAGAGAAGAATATCGAAGAAAAAGAGGAAATAAAAAAGTTAAAAACTTTATAGAAAAGGAATTTGACGACATAATTCATCTTAACAATAGATATTTTGTTTCTTTAAATCCTTATAAGTTTGATGTATATTCTGAAAGTGTATATGATAATATACTATAATTATAAAAAATGTGTTAAGGAGTGATTTAAATGGCTGAAAAAAATGAAAAAGTGTTTTCTAATACGGTTATCAATTGGTATGTACCACCTTATGGAAAACCGGTATATAATTCACACATTTAATATTTTTAATTGTTTTATATTATAATTAAATTAAATAAAAAAATTAATCGGAGTGTGATTATAATGAAAAAAAATAAAACTACCTATTAAGAACATAGAAACTAACATAGTTTTAAATGCCTTAATACAATTTAAAAATGATAAATTAAAACAGGGTATATATACAAAACCTATTGATGAACTAATTTTAAAATTAAATAAAATTTATTAAACATATTTGAACTGATTAAAAATGGTCAGTTCTTTTTTTATGCCAGAAATGGAATACATAGCCATCTTATTAAATTAAGGTGGCTAAATTAAAAGAAAGGAGGAGTTGGTAAAACAACAACAACCTTTAATCTTGGTGTAGCATTGGCTAAACAAGGAAAAAGAGTGTTAGTTGTAGATGTTGATCCTCAGAGTAATTTAACTACTTTAAGGCTGAGTAAGTATGCTAATTGCAATTTTAAAATTAAGTATAGAAATACTAATTCTATATACTAAAATAAAAAGGTTATTTCTGAAATTAAGAAATAGCCTTGATACATAATTAAATTATATTACAAAATTGTAATATTGAGTAATATTAGAATGGCGACTTATATGATAAAAAATGATAATATTATTGCAATAAATTACTTTTTAGTAAAGAAGGGATTAGCATTATATGAAATTAGTTAAAAAGATTACAATAACAGTTTTATTAATATTTATTTGTATAGGAAGTTATTTCATTTGTTGTGGTTATCAAATGTATAAGAATGCCATAAATAAAATGCCATTAAAGGATAAAATTACAACAATTAGGCAAAAAGAAGATTATACAAAAATTGATGATATGCCTCAAATATATTTAAAAGCAGTTGTCTCAGTTGAAGATCATAGATTTTACAAACATTTTGGGATAGATGTCATTTCTATTGGAAGAGCATTTGTAAATGATATAAAAAAAATGAAATTTGTAGAGGGAGGAAGCACAATTACCCAACAACTAGCCAAGAATATCTATTTTACACAAGATAAGAAGATAGTAAGGAAAGTTGCAGAAATTTTTATGGCATTTAGCATAGAAAGTAACTATAATAAGGATGAAATATTAGAATTATATTTGAATACTTCATATTTTGGCAATGGATTTTATTCTGTTAAGTCAGCAAGTTTAGGTTATTTTAATAAATTACCAAAAGATATGAATGATAGTGAATCAATTATGCTAGCAGGAATCCCAAATGCTCCGTCTTTATATAATCCAATTCAAAATAAAAATTTAGCAATTGAAAGACAGAGGCAAGTTATAAACAAAATGATTAAATATGGTAACCTAGATAAAGTTGAAGCAGAAAAAATTATAAAATAATTATATTTAATTTTATAAATTATAATAATTCAGAAAAATAAAGTGATATAATATGAATGATTAAAAAGCAAATTATGAAAGGAGACAAACTATGAAAAAAATATTAATTATAGAAGATGAAAAAATCATAAGAAATGAGTTAAAATCTTTGTTAGAAAATTCAGGGTATGAAGTATTAATTATAGAAAAGTTTGATAATGTTAAAGAAAATATAAAAAATATGAAATTTGATTTAATTTTAATGGATATTAATTTACCTAATAAAAATGGTGAAATTTTATTAAAAGAAATTAGAAAAGAATCTAATATTCCCATTATTATGGTTACGAGCAGGGTAGGAGAAGTAGATGAAGTTTTATCTATATCTTATGGTGCAGACGATTATATTACTAAGCCATATAATCCAACAATCTTATTATTGAGAATACAAAATATATTTAAACGAATGGATAATAATATGGACGACTTATTTTATGATAATATTAGTGTTAATCCACAAAAAGGAATATTGAAACAAGGTGAAAAGGTATTAGAACTAACTAAAAATGAAATGATTATCTTTACATATCTTTTAAGTAATCGTGGTAGAATAGTATCTCGTGATGATTTAATGACAGATTTATGGAACAATGATGAGTTTATCAATGACAACGCTCTAACAGTAAATATTAGTAGATTGAGAAATAAATTACAAAATTTTGGACTTGAAAATAGAATTGAAACAAGAAAAGGACAAGGGTATAAATTATTATGAGTTTTAAAAAATATTTATTAGATAAAACAGTACAGATAACTGCGTCAATTGTTGGATTCATAATTGCTATTCTTATGTTAAACGCATTTAAAGTGGAAAATGATTTGAAAATAGCATTGACAATATTATTTTTTTTAGTTGCAACATTTAATATTATTTTTGATTATTTCAGGAAATACAAATTTTACAAAAAATTATTAAATACGCTTGATAAGTTAGATAAAAAATATTTAATTTTAGAAATATTAAATAAGCCGAACTTTTATGATGGCGAAATTTTTTATCAAATTCTTTATGATATAAACAAGTCAATGATTGAAAATGTAAAAGAATATAATTTAAGTATTACCGATTTCAAGGAATATGTAGAAATGTGGATTCATGAAGTAAAGATTCCAGTAGCAAGTTTAACTTTATTAATTCATAACAACAAAAATATGTTTGATAAGAGATATATAGAACAAATTAGAAAGTTAGATAACTATATAGATCAAATTTTATATTTCGTTCGAAGCGAAAATGCCGAGAAAGATTATCTTATCAAAGAAATTGAATTGCAGAAGATTATCAAAGATGTTGCTTTAAAAAATAAAGATGACTTATTAGAAAACAAAGTTAATCTTGAAGTTGATATTCATAATGAAAAAGTTTTAACGGATTCAAAATGGTTAGAGTTCGTATTAAATCAGATTATAAACAATAGTATTAAATATAAAAAAAATAATAACGATCCAATAATAAAAATCAGTGTAAAAGATGAAAAAGATAAAGTATATCTAACTATTTGGGATAATGGAATAGGAATACCTAAAAATGATATAAAAAGAGTATTTGATAAATCTTTCACTGGTGAAAACGGTAGAATAATGGCAAAATCAACAGGTATGGGACTTTATATTGTCAAGAAATTATGCGATAAATTAGGACATAAGATAATTATTGAATCTGAAATACATAAATATACAAAAATTACAATTATCTTTTATAAAAATGATTTTTATAAAGTTGATTAAAGTTTATGCAGATTTGGATACTAAAAATAAATATTACAAAATTGTAATATTCTGTAATATTAGAATAACGACTAATCCTATCTTTTATATTACAATGTAATCAGAAAGGAGAAAGATTATGGAAAATATCTTAAAAATTGATAAAATTGAAAAATATTATGGCAATAAATCTAGTCTTACAAAAGCAATTGATAACCTATCATTTGATGTTGAAAAGGGAGAATTTGTTGCAATAATGGGAGCAAGTGGATCCGGAAAGACTACTCTTTTAAATTGTATATCTACAATTGATAAAGTTACATCTGGACATATTTATGTAGCAGGTAATGATATCACAAAATTAAGAGGAAATAGTCTAAATAAGTTTAGAAGGGAAGAGTTAGGTTTTATATTTCAAGATTTTAATTTACTTGATACTTTAACTGCTTATGAAAATATTGCTTTGGCACTTTCTATTCAAAATGTGAATTTCAGAGAAATTGATACAAGAATTAAAAAAGTTGCAAAAGAACTGGATATTGTTGATGTACTTAATAAATATCCATATCAAATGAGTGGAGGTCAAAAGCAAAGAGTCGCTAGTGCAAGAGCAATAATTAATAATCCAAAGTTAATTCTTGCAGATGAACCAACAGGTGCATTGGATTCAAAGTCAGCTAAAATGCTTTTAGAAAAATTTGATTATTTGAATAAAGAATTACAAGCAACAATTCTTATGGTGACACATGATGCGTTTACTGCAAGTTATTCTTCAAGAGTCATATTTATCAAAGATGGCAAAATTTTTAATGAAATAATTAAAGGAACAAATTCTAGAAAAGAATTTTTTGATAAAATAATAGATGTTGTAACATTACTTGGTGGTGACTTAAACGATGCTCTTTAAGTTATCATTAAAAAATATTAGTAAGAGTATAAAGGATTATGCCATCTATTTCTTTACTCTGATACTAGGTGTTGCAATTTTTTATGTGTTCAATGCAATAGATGATCAGTCAGTTATGATGAAGGTATCATCAACAACAGCAGAAATAATAAAACTTATGACCAATATTCTTTCTGGTGTTAGCGTGTTTGTATCTATAATATTAGCGTTTTTAATTGTTTATGCAAGTAGATTCTTAATAAAAAGAAGAAATAAAGAATTTGGAGTTTATTTAACGCTTGGAATGAGCAAAAAGAAAATATCCTTAATATTATTTATTGAAACATTAATAATAGGTATAGTTTCATTGGTAGTTGGTTTAGGAATAGGTTTTTTATTATCACAATTGATGAGTATTTTGGTTGCTAATATGTTTGAAGCAGATTTAACTAGATTTCAATTCGTATTTTCAACAAATGCTTGTATTAAAACTTTGATTTATTTTAGTATTATGTATTTTGTAGTTATGATATTTAATACTATAAATATTAGTAAATGTAAATTGATAGATTTAATGCATTCTAACAAAAAATCTGAAAAAATAAAATTAAAAAATCCATTGTTTTGTACAATAGTGTTTATTATTTCTTGTATAGCATTAGGATTTGCTTATTATCAGGTTACTGGTGGTATTGAGAAAATGGCTAATGCAAATAGTATTTTTGTTCCTATAGGAATAGGTGCTGTTTCAACTTTCTTTGTGTTTTGGTCTTTATCGGGATTGCTTTTAAAAATATTTATAAGTATGAAGAACACTTATTATAAAGGGTTAAATAGTTTCACCCTTAGACAGTTTTCAAGTAAAATAAATACTATGACTTTTTCGATGACAATAATATGTTTGATGTTATTTATAACGATTTGCGTGCTATCGAGTGCAATGTCTATGAAAATATCTATGACAAATAATTTGAAAAAATTGGCTCCAGCAGATGTTCAAATTGGTAAGCTTATAAATGTAACTGATTATGAGCATTATTCTGAAAAACAAATAGAAGATTCAAAAATTTCAATATATGATACACTTGAAAAATTAGGCTATGATGTAGATAACAAACTTAAAGATATAGTAAAACTTGATGTTTATAACTTTGATAATATTGACTTAAAAACCAGTATTGGATCTTACTATGATATTGCAAAGGATAAATATCCTTTAATGCCATACAATAAGAAGGAAAGTATTGTAAAGATAAGTGATTACAACAAAATTGCAAAATTGTTTGGACTAAAAGAATATACATTAAATGATGATGAATATTCTATTGTTGCTAATTATTCAGAATATGTAGAATTCAGGAATGAGGGACTTAAGGCACATACAATACTTAATATAAATGAAAAGGAATTAAAACCAAAATATGATAGTTGTGTAGAAGGTTTTATTGCAATGAATTCAACATATTCAAATATGGGAGTTTTTGTTGTTCCTGATAATGCAGTAAATGATTCAATGAAAAAATATGAATATTTAACTGCTAATTATAATGTTACAGATATAAATGAGAAAAATCTTTCGGAAAAAGAATTAAGTGAAATTTGCAAAGAAAATTCTAATAATACTGTTATTGATTTTAATTCTAAAATGACAATTAAAGAAAATAGTATTGGACTAGGTGCAATGGTTACCTTTATAGGATTATACTTAGGTATTATATTCTTAATTTCTTGTGCTGCAATTCTAGCACTTAAAGAATTATCGGAATCAAGTGATAATGTAGAAAAGTTTAATATGCTAAGAAAAATAGGCGTAGATGAAAAAATGATTAATAAAGCATTGTTTAGACAAATTGGTATATTTTTTATGTTTCCGTTATTAGTTGCAATTATACATTCTGTATTTGGAATTAAATTTTGTAATTTTTTGTTAAGTGCCTTTGGAGCCGCTAATTTAGTATCATCAATAATTGGTATTGCAATATTTATTGTTGCGATTTATGGAGGATACTTCTTAGTAACTTATATTTGCAGTAAAAATATAATTAAGGAAAAATAATATATCTGATAAAACGATAAAAGAGGCTATTACAAGCCTCTTATTTTAATACTCCAAGTTTGCCAATAATGCCCTTAATGTTGATGGTGCAATAGCAGATAATTCAGCAAGTTTATTTGGAGTGTAATTATATTTGTTACATAATTCAAGTATTCTTAAAGTTGATGGTAATATAAAAGTAATATTCAAATATGAAGATAAATATTTTGAGGCTCTTGACTTTATAAATAAACAAAAATATGATATAATACTTTCAAGTTAAAAACGAAAAACAAATACTTTTAAGTATTTTTTTAAATGATAGAATAGAAAGAAGTGATTAAAATGGATATGTATCAAAAAAGAAAAATTAGAGCAGAAAAGAAAAAAGAAGATAGTCCAAAAAGTTTTCCATCAGTCGGAATTAACTGGTAAAGTACGACTTATATAAACTCTCTTTAAAACCCTTATTTTATAAGGCTTTTAATTAAATTTCTTTTTACAATTTTTAATAAAAAATTAACAAAAATTATAAGGAAAATTGGGTAAGAACTACTTAAAGAAACTTTTTTATAAGAAGGTGAATATTTTGAAGATAGAAGATTTAAGAAAAGATTATGATGAATTACAAGTTAAATATGGTGCTAAGGAATTAGATTCTATATATAATGGTGGATGTGAAAAAAATCCTGATATATGTTTTGTTTTTATGAATCCTACAGGAAAAAATATTGCCAGTGATAAATCTTGGAAAGGTAGAAAGTCTCCATGGTTAGGAACTAAAAACATATGGAAGTTGTTCTATAAAGTTGATTTATTAAGTGAAGAAATATTTAATAAAATTCAAGAAAAAAAGCCAAAAGAATGGGATTATGAGTTTTGCGACTATGTTTACGAAGAAATTAAAAAAAATAAATTGTTCATTACTAATTTAGGTAAATGTACACAAATAGATGCAAGACCATTGCCTGATGAAGTGTTGAAAAAATATCTTGATTTATTATTCAAAGAAATAAACATAATTAAACCAAAAATAATTATTACTTTTGGAAACCAAGTTAGTTCTATTATTTTAAATAAAAAGATATCTGTATCTGAAAATAGAAAAAAATGTCACAAAATACAAATTAATAAAAACGAATATAAAGTTTATCCTGTTTATTATCCGGTAGGTAATGGCATATTTAATATTGATAAATCGATAGAAGATATAAAATGGATAATTGAAAATGAAATAAAAAAAGAAGAACCAAATCTTCTTTGCAAAATTTTATAGAAAGTTGTAATATTAAGATGACATATAAGGTAGCAGCGTATCTTCGTTTATCAAAAGAAGAATATAGTAATGAAAAAGAATTAAAAGATTTGAATAGAATTGAAACTATGTATTTAGACTATGCAGAATTCCAAGCAGAAAATCATAATGCAATGTCTATGAAAAATTGAGTAGAAAAATTGAATGCTTTTTTGCAATTTAATGGTAAAGAAATATTACATAATGCTGGAAAAATATCGGCTAGTGTTGCAAAAAAATTAGTTTATAAAGAATATGATAATTTAAAGTTAAACAGGATAAATTATATAAATCAGACTTTGATAATTTTTAAAATGAAGCAATAATTATAGAGAGAAGTGAAAATAATGAATAATGAAAATAAAACAAATATAAACTGGTATCCAGGACATATGGCTAAAACAAAAAATGAAGTAAAGAAGATAATGCCTTTAATTGATGTAGTATTTGAACTTATAGATGCTAGAATACCTTATTCATCAAAGATGAGAGATATTGATGATATTATTAAAAATAAATTTAGAGTTTTAGTTATGACTAAGAAAGATTTATGTGATATATCAGTTACTAATAAGTGGATTAATTATTATGAGAATTTAGGATATAAAGTAGTTTTAACTAATTTAAGTAGTGGCGATGATTATAAGGATGTGCTTAATGCAACAAGTGAAGTTATTAATAAGATAAATGATATTAGAAAAGAAAAAGGCTTAAAGCCTAAAGAAATTAAAGCCTTAGTAATGGGAGTTCCTAACGTAGGTAAAAGTACATTTATTAATAAACTAGCTCATAAAAAGGTTGCAAGCACAGGAAACAAACCAGGCGTAACTAAAAGTAATACATGGCTTAAAACAAAATATAATATGGTCATCTTAGATACACCAGGCGTATTATGGCCTAAGATGGATGATAAACTTGTTGCTTATAACCTTGCAGCTACTGGAGCAATTCGTTTAGAAGTACTACCAATAAACGACGTTGCATATCACATCCTAGAGTGCTTAAATAAATATTATCCTAATAAATTAAAAGAAAGATATGGATTAGATAAACTAACTGATGATATTTTAAGTGATTATGATATTATTAAAAATAAACTTAATATAAAAGGGGAAGCATCATTTAACAATATTAGTAAAACCATAATTGATGATGTTAGAATGGAATATATAAAAGGAATAACTTTAGATAGGAATGATAATTAATGGGAGTAAAATGGAAAGAAGAGGATTCTCTTGCTTTAGAACATGTTTTATTTGAAGAATTAGATTTAAATAACGCCTTAACCATAGAAGGCAGACTTGCATTTTTTAAAGATTTTATGAAATATTTACAACATAACCGTTCAGAAGAAATTAAGGGTAGGACTCCAGAAAGTTTAAGAAACAATATTAGGACATTTAAAGACTTTTGCTTTGAACTGGGGTTTACTCTAATGGATGTTATTCATATTCTTAGAATGAGCCCATCTATTTTAAATGTATCTATTGAATCTTTAAGAGACAAATATGCATTAATGGGATTAATTGATGATCACAGTTATCATTTAAGAAAGACTAAACTTATTTTATGTCCAGATGATTATAGAGTTAGTAATGAACTTATTTATGCTAGATATATGCTTATGAAAACTTTAGATTATCCTAGTATTAATTGGAGTAATATGGTTCATGCTAGTGAGAAAGAATTTGCCAAGATATTTGTTAAAAAAGATGGTGGATATAATAAACCTTATAAAATTTTTAGTAGCCCAGATGATCTCACAAGGGATAATCTTTTAAGAATGTTTCCATATGATAGAGAGTTTGTTTCAAGTTTAAGGAGTAAAGAAGTAAATGAAAAAAGTAATCGAGACAGTGGACCTATTAAGTTATGAAAATAATTTATATAGTAGTGGCATAAATTATATTGCAGGTGTAGACGAAGTAGGGCGTGGTCCACTAGTTGGTCCAGTAGTTGCAGCTGCAGTTATATTACCTAAAGGATATAAATTAGAAGGACTAACTGATTCTAAAAAATTATCGGAAAAAAAACGTAATACTTTTTATGATATTCTTATGAAAGATGCTATAGCAATTGGAGTAGGAATCAAAAGTAATAAAATTATAGACGAAGTTAATATTTACGAGGCAACTAAACTTGCAATGAAAGACGCTATTAATAATTTATCTGTAAAGCCAGAACATGTTTTGATAGATGCTATGCCATTAGAACTAGATATTCCTACAACCAGTATTATTAAAGGTGATGCCCTAAGTGAAAGTATTGCCGCAGCCAGCGTAATTGCTAAAGTTACCAGAGATCGAATGATGTATGAACTAGACAAAGAATATCCTGAATATGGATTTGCTAAACATAAAGGCTATCCAACAAAAGAACACATAAACAATGTAAAGCAGTATGGCCTACTTGATAATTACAGGTTTACATTTAAACCAATTAGTGTTTTAATAAATGATGGTGATTTTAGTGAAAGACAAATTAGGAAAACGCATATTTAAAAACGCAACTCTTATGAGTTTATATATATTTACTTTGGAAATGATTGTTAGACTTAATACTAGTAGTCATTTTTTTAGTGTCTCACTGATTAGAATATTTATCTCATCAGTAATATTTGGTACACTTATAAGCCTTATCATAAGCAGTTTTAGTTATCGCGGTAAAAACATTGTAACTAGCATTATTGCTTTTCTTTTAATGATTTATGCATGGATAGAAATTAATTTATATTCATACATGGGGTTCTTTATGGGAGTAGGTAATGCAGAACAAGGTACTAAGATAACAGACTATGTTAAAGATTTTGTTGGAGCAGCCCCACTTAAAAGTTACTTAGTAATTATTCCGTTTATTATTTTATTAGTCCTAGTTTGGTATCTATTTAAAACTTATAGATTAAAGAAGTTAGAGAAAACTATTTATTTTATCTTTAAAAGAGAAAGTGCTTTAACTAAGACTTTAGCCCTTCTATATACAGCACTTGCTCTAGTTATAATGTCATGCCTATATTATAGTTCACTAACACTTTCATTTATGCAAAATAAAAGCCAGGCAGTTCCTAACAGAGTTTTATTATTTTCAAGTGATAACTCTAACTTATCAGTTAGTCAGTTCGGTATCTTTACATATGGCTTTAGTGATATTATTTGTAATATATTCCACATTGAAGTAAGTGAAGACTTATCAAGTAATTCTGCATTTAGTAATCAAATAGGTAATTCAAATGTAAATGCCGACTATACAAGAACTATTGACGATACAGCCTGGAAAGCTTTAATTGAAAACGAAGTTAATAAAACATATAATAAGCTTAATAATTACTTTATAAATAGAAATATTACACCTAAAAATGAATATACTGGTATTTTTGAAGGTAAGAATCTAATTGTAATACTAATGGAATCAACTAACGAAATCTTTATTAATGAAAAAGAATATCCAACACTTTATAAACTATATACTGAAGGATTTAGCTTTAGAAATAACTATAGTCCTAGAAATAACTGTAGTACCGGTAATAACGAAATGACCAGTATGACAAGTTTATTTACAATTAATAATACATGCACAGCAAATACTTATAAAAAGAATGTTTATCCAGAAGCAATCTTTAATATATTTAATAATAAAGGTTATACTACAAGTAGTTATCATGATTACGCAGAGTATTACTATGCAAGAAGAACGATCCATCCTAACATGGGTAGTATGGCTTATAGAAACGTTACAGAACTTAAAATACCATGGAGTAGTGTTTATGAAGAGTGGCCTAGTGATACAGAACTTGTTGAAAAAGCAACACCTTACTTTATAAATGAAGAACACTTTATGGCATATCTTACAACTGTAACTCCACATCAACCTTATACAGTATCAAGTGAAATGGGAAACAAACACCTAGAAGAATTTAGTGATTATGACTATAGTATTAATACGAAAAGATATATGTCTAAATTAAAAGAATTAGATGCTGCCTTAAAACTTCTTTTAGAAAAACTAGAAGCAGCAGGTAAATTAGACAATACCGTTATTGCTATATTTGCAGATCACTATCCATACGGACTTACTACTAAACAAATTAATCAGGTACTTCCTTATGATGTTACGGTTAATAATGAAGTAGATAGAACACCAATGGTAATATATAATAGTGCAACTCCTGGTAAAGCAATTACTAAATATACAAGTATCATTGATTTACTTCCAACACTACTTAATATGTTTAATATGGATTATGATCCAAGATTATATTTAGGAACAGATATCTTTAGTAATAATCATGGTAGAACAGTCTTTGCTGATGGCTCATGGCAAGATGATAAAGGATACTTCAGTGCTACAAAAGGAAATTTTATTCCAAAAGATAGCGAAAATACCTACACATCTGAAGAACTACTAGCAATCAACAGTGAAATTAACACTAGACAAAAAATGAGTGCCCTAGCAATTAAAAATGATTATTTTAATTATTTATTTAAAGAAAGAAGTAAATATGTTAATATAACAAGTAAGGAGGAAACAGATGAGTAATTTAGTTATAGTGGAGTCCCCAAGTAAAACAAAAACAATTGGTAAATATTTAGGCAGTAATTATAAAGTAGTTTCCAGCAAAGGACACATTAGAGACCTAGCAACTACTGGTAAATATGGTTTAGGTATAGATGTAGATAATAACTTTGAACCTAACTATACTACTATTAAAGGCAAAGCAAACGTTATTAAGGAACTTAAAAGTGATGCTAAAAAAAGTGATATGGTATATCTAGCAACCGACCCCGATAGAGAAGGAGAAGCAATAAGCTGGCATATTAAAGATGCTCTAGGAATTAAAGATGATAAATATGAAAGAGTAGTCTTCAATGAAATAACTAAAGATGCTGTTGTAAACGCCTTTAAAAGACCTAGAAAAATAGATTATAACCTAGTTAAATCTCAAGAAACTAGAAGAATGCTTGATCGAATTATTGGTTTTAGATTATCTAAACTTATGCAGTCTAAAACAGGAGGAAAAAGTGCAGGCCGTGTTCAAAGTGTAGCACTTAAACTTATTGTAGATAGAGAAAGAGAAATTGAAGCATTTATTCCAGAAGAATATTGGACTGTTACCGCAGATTTTAAAGATTTTAAAGCAGACCTTGAAAAATATCATGGTAAAAAAATAGATGTTAAAAGTGAAGTTGAAGCTGATGAAATTCTAGCTAAACTATCAAAAAGTTTTAATATTGAAAGCATCGATAAAAAAGAAAAAGAAAAGAAAGGTGTAATGCCTTTTACAACAAGTACGCTTCAGCAGGCATGTGCTAATAAATATAACTTTGGTGCTAGTAAAACTATGAAAATAGCTCAAAAACTATACGAAAGTGTTGATATCGGAACAGAAACTGTCGGTTTAATCACTTACATGAGAACAGATAGTACAAGATTATCAGATGTGTTTGTTAAAGATACATACTCATACATTAGAAAAACTTATGGTGATGACTATGTAGGCCACGTAAAGGTTAGTAAAGTCAAAGAAAACGTGCAAGATGCCCACGAAGCAATTAGACCTACATCTATTACCAGAACACCAGACTCTATAAAAGAATACCTAACACCAGATGAGCTTAAAGTATACTCAATTATCTACTATAGAGCCTTAGCAAGTTTAATGGCAAATGCTAAAGTTCTAGCAACAGTTATAAATTTAGAAAACAATGGCTATCTATTTAAAGCAACAGGTCAAGTAATAACCTTTGACGGATTTTTAAAAGCATATAATAAATATATGGATAGTGAAGAAGTTATCTTGCCAGACTTTAGTGATTACAAAACAAAAGTAATCGTCTCAGAAGATATTGTAAAAGAACAGCATTTTACTAAACCAGCACCAAGATTTACCGAAAGCACTCTTATTAAAGAACTAGAAGCTCTAGGAATCGGTAGACCATCAACATATGCAAAAATAATGGAAACAATCAAAGAAAGAAGCTATGTTAAAGTTCAAGATAAAAAATTCTATCCAACAGATATTGGTATTGAAACTACAGATAAATTACAAGAGTTCTTCTCAAATATTATAAATGTTAAATATACTGCAAACATGGAAAATGATTTAGATGAAATAGCTAATGCTAAAGAAGATAACATCAAAGTACTTAAAACATTCTATAATGAATTTGAACCTTTAGTAAAAAAAGCCTTCAGTGAAATGGAAAAAAAGGAAGCCGAAGAAACTGGTGAAATATGCCCAGAATGTGGAGCACCACTTGTAATAAGAACTGGTAAATATGGAGAATTTACTGCATGCTCTAACTATCCAACATGTAAATACATTAAACCAAAAGAAACAAGTGTAGTATGTAAATGTCCATCATGCGGTGGTAATATAGTTGAAAAACATTCTAAAAGAGGGAAAATCTTCTATGGCTGTGATAACTATCCAAAATGCAAAATGGCTTACTGGGACAAACCAACTGGTGAAACTTGTCCAGAATGTGGAGCAATGCTTACAGAAAAGAATAAAAAGATTAAATGTTCTAGTTGTTCATACACAGAAAATTAGGTTAAGTGCCTAATTTTTTTATTTTAAACCTAATTTTTATAGATAGACTTTTCTTTATAATTCTAGTAAAATAATATTATATTAGAGGTGAATAAGCTTGGGAAAGTTTGTTAATATAAAAGATAATGATTATGAAAGTACTTTATGTGAATTTTTAGATCCTGATTTAGTATATGTTCCATATGATAAGAGTTATAGGCTATGTATAAAAGATGGAGATAAAGTGTGCTTTAATGATGCTATTTTAAAAAGTGATAGTAATACTATTTATAGTCCAGTTAGTGGAGAAATTAAAGGTGCTACTAGGATGATATGTGATGGTGAATATAGGCCTTGTATTGTTATTGAAAACGATTTTGAAGAAAGAAAAAGAAATATTACATATAGTAAACGTAATTTAAGACTTTATGATAAATTAGAAGCATCTAGCTTAATTAAAAGTTATACTGATATAAGTGAATCTATCAATGGAGAAACACTCATAATTAGTGGTTTTGATAAAGACCCTTTTGAACATGTTTGTTCTAGTATTATTTGTGAGAATACGGATAATTTACTTGAGTGTATTGATGCTTTAGTTAGTATTTTTGATTTTCATAAGTGTTTTTTAACTGTAAATAGTGGTGATTCAGACGTAGTAAGCTCTTTAGTTAATTATATTGGTACTTATCCTAATATTGATTTAAGGCTCATGCCTTCAGAGTATCCATTAGGTTTTAAAGATATTTTAGTTAAAGAACTTGTAAGTAATAATAAGATGGATAAGGGTATTTGCTTTTTAAGCGTAAGTGAAATTATGGAAATATATCATGCTCTTAAGAAAAGAAGACCCAGTGATAAGACTTATATCTATATTAAAGTTCCTGGGGCTAAGGGAAAAAGTTTTCACGTTAAAAACAGTTCTTCTTTTAAAGATATTATTAATAGATATTATGGTATGTTTGATGATAAAAAAGTTATAATTAATGGCTTAATGAGTGGATATGAAATAAAGAGCCTTGATGGTGTTGTAACACCAAAAGTAAGAAGTATCTTTTTAATAGATAAAACTATTATTAAAGAAGAAGATTGCATTAACTGTGGCTTATGTAATATGGTCTGTCCGATGGGGTGTGATCCTTTACTTAATTATAAAATGGATAAATGTATTAAATGTGGTTTATGTACATACATGTGTCCTAGTAAAAGAGAGGTAGTAAAATGAGTACTTTTGTAAGAGAAGAGACAAACATAAAAAAAATAATTAGTTATCTTTATATAAGTATTATTCCTCTTTTAATATTTGGATTTTATAAGAATGGAATTAAAGGTTATGATGGCATATTTATACTTCATCCACTAATATTAGATTTAGTCGGTTTTGCCTCTGGAGCTCTTGTAAGTATTATCTTAGAAAAGAAAAAACCATTAACAAGTTTTTATCCATTTTATGGGCTTCTTAGTGCTTCACTAGTATTTCCAAACACAAGTATAATTGTTTTTGGTTTTATATGTTTTATATCATTATTTATTTATAAGAAGATTAATAAGAATAATGTAAATATAGTATGTGTCATAGCTTTAATTGTTATTTTAATAAGCAATTTTTATGAAACCAGTTATTTAAATTTAGTTATAAATAGCAATACCAATTTAGATGGACTAGATTACTTACTTGGAAAGGGTAGTGCAGGACTTAATGCATCATGTACACTTCTATCTCTTGCAAGTTATCTTTATTTATCTACTAAAGCCTTTTATAAAAGAGAAATACCTTTATATAGTTTTCTTACTTACAGCATCTTAATGGTTATTTATTTAAGTTTTATTGGTGATATTAATAGCTTGTTTGTTAGATTACTTTCTAATGGAACTATCTTTAGTTTAGTGTTTGTAAGCACAATGGGAAGTACTAGTTCATATACTAAAAGAGGAAGAATATGTTATGCATTAATTTTAGGAATCTTAATGTTTATTTTATCATTTAGCTTCCCATCACTTGCAGTAATTAGTGCAATATTCTTAGTAAGTATCATGCATAAATATATTGATAAACTATTAAAATAAAGTAAAATTCTACCTAAATGGTAGTTTTTTTATGAAAAAATGCGAAAATTTGCAATTTTTGTCAAAAAAATAAAGGAAATAGGCATGTTATGGGTAATAAATAATATATAGAGGGTTTATTTAAGGTGATATATGTGGCAAGGATTGCAGAAGAAGATATAAATAATATTAGAAGTAATGCTGATATTGTCTCTATAATTGGTTCTTATATTAAATTAGAGGCTAAAGGTAAAAATTATTTTGGGATATGTCCATTTCATAACGATCACAACCCTAGTATGAGTGTATCACCAGATAAACAAATATATACATGCTTTGTATGTGGAGCAAGTGGAAATGTCTTTAGTTTCGTTCAAAATTATGAAAACGTTTCCTTTATTGAAGCAGTTAAAATAATTGCTGATAAAATTGGCTATAATATTAATATAAATATAAATGAAAATAGAGCAAATCAAAAGTACTATGACATGGTAAGTCTTGCAAGTAAGTACTTCGTTAATAATTTAAATGGTTCAGGCGGTGATGCCGCGAGAAAATACCTAATTAATGAGCGACACCTAGATGAAAAAACCATCGAGGAGTTTAATATAGGTCTTGCTTCTAACAATAACAACCTAAGTAAACTATTAAAAAATAAGGGATATAGTGACAAAGAAATAATCGATGCTTCACTGGCAAGTTTCGGAAGCACTGGCTTACTAGATTTATTTAGAGGAAGAATAACTTTTCCAATAAATAATGATAAAGGTGAACCTGTTGCTTTCTCAGCAAGAATTTTTAATGGCGAATCAGATAGCAAATACATAAACTCAAGAGAAAACATCATCTTTAAAAAAGGCAATATCTTGTTTAACTATGATAAATGCAAAACAGAAGCATCTAAAGAGAAAAAAGTTATATTAGTCGAAGGCCAGATGGATGCAATTAGAGTTTACTCATCTGGAATAAAATACGTTTGTGCATCACTTGGAACTGCTTTAACTGATGAACACATCAAATTACTTAAAAGACTTAATGCCAAAATCATCCTATGTATGGATAATGACAAAGCAGGTGAAAAAAGCACCCTAGCAAATGGTGAAGCACTTACCAAAAACAATTTGGAAGTTCTCGTAGTAAGATTATCCGGTGAAAAGGACCCTGATAGTTACATCTTAAAATATGGAGTGGACACTTATAAAGATGCGATTAATAGTGCTATAACATACTTTGACTTTAAAATGAACTTGCTTAAAAGTGAAAGCAATTTAAACAAAGCTGATGAACTAGCAAATTACATTAACTCCGTTATTGAAGAACTTAATAAAAGTGATGACGATATTTTAAAGAGTGTAACCATTAGTAAACTAGCAAGTGAGTACAATTTAGATAAGAAATTATTAGAAAGTAAACTTATTAAAAAAGAACCTGTCAAATTAGCACCGGTCAAAATAAATAAAAGAAAACTCAGCCGTAACGAGAAGAGTGCCGAAGCCCTTATCAACATTATGATGAGTGATTCAAAATATATTAAACTATACGAAAAAAGGCTTGGCTACATTCCAGATAAAACTTATCGGCTTATTGCTAATGACATTCTAGCGTACTATAAATTACATAATGCATTTAATGTAGCCGATTTTATATCATATACTGAAAGTTATCCTTATAGTGACTTAATCTTAAAAATACTAAGTATTGAAGATTATGATCCGGATGACTTCGAAATGCTTATCAAATATATTAAAAAGTGGGATAATGAAGAAAAAATCAAAGAATTAAAAGAGGAAATAAAAAAAATAACAGATATCAATGAGAAAGAAAGAATTAATGATTTAATAATCAAAATAAAACGAGGGAGTGAAGATTATGAAGAAAATTAAAGAAGTCAAAACATTTGACGAAAGAAAGGAAGAATTACTTGTATTAGGGAAAAAAGAAGGATTTATTACTTTTGAACAACTTGCTGAAGCCTTAAAAGGATTAGATATTGATAGCGATGCATTAGACGAATTATATAATCTCTTTATCGAAAATGGCATTACTGTAGTATCTGGAGAAGAAAATAGCGGTGCAGAAGCCACAGGTCCAGAAAATGTTAAGGAGGAAGAAGTTGAATTACTAACAGATGAAGACTTAACTAAAGACATTAACATTAATGACCCAGTAAGAATGTACCTAAAAGAAATTGGTCGTATTAGTTTGCTTAGTCCAGAAGAAGAAGCAGAACTATCTATTCGTGTTGCTAATGGTGATGAAGAAGCAAAAAACATTTTAGCAGAATCTAACCTACGTCTAGTTGTATCAATCGCAAAGCGTTATGTAGGTAGAGGCTTATTATTCTTAGATTTAATTCAAGAAGGTAACATCGGTTTAATGAAAGCAGTTGAAAAATTCGATTATGACAAAGGGTATAAATTTAGTACTTATGCTACTTGGTGGATTAGACAAGCAATAACAAGAGCCCTAGCCGATCAAGCAAGAACAATTAGAGTTCCTGTTCATATGGTTGAAACTATTAATAAAATGGCTAGAATTCAAAGACAACTAACTTTAGAACTTAACCGTGAACCAACTGACGAAGAACTTGCTAAAAAAATGGGAATTAGTCCAGATAAAGTGCGCGAAGTTATGAAAATAAGCCAAGATCCAGTAAGCTTAGAAACCCCAATTGGTGAAGAAGAAGACTCTCATTTAGGTGATTTTGTTCCTGATGAAAGAAGTTTAAGTCCAGAAGAATATACGACTAATGAAATCTTAAAAGAAGAAATTAAAAGTGTATTATCAACCTTACAACCTCGTGAACAACAAGTATTAGAACTTCGTTTCGGTCTTATTGATGGAACAAGTTATACCTTAGAAGAAGTTGGAAAAAGATTTAACGTTACTCGCGAAAGAATTCGTCAAATAGAAGCAAAAGCTTTAAGAAAACTTAGACATCCTTCTAGAGCTAAGAAACTTAAAGACTTCATGGTGGATTAATATGAAAATTAGTAAACGATTAAAATCTCTTGCAGGACTAATAACTTTAGATGATAAAGTTGCAGATATTGGTTGTGATCATGCTCTTCTAGATATATATATGGTTAAAAATAATATTACAGAAAAAGTACTTATCGCAGATGTATCAGAAAATGCTTTAGAAAATGGTATTAAAAACGTTAAAAAATATCACCTAGAAGATAAAATTACTGCTAAATGCGGTAATGGTCTAGATGTGATAAATAACGATATAGACACAGTTATTATCTCTGGAATGGGTGCTTCTACTATAATAAAAATATTATCTAGTAGTAAACTAAATCAAATAAAAAAACTTATCATCCAGTCAAATAACGACCACTACTTATTACGTAGATTTCTAACTAATAAAGGTTTTTACATTGCCCATGAAGCAGTTATATATGATAATGGCAAATACTATATTAATATAATGTTCCAAAGAGGCTTTAAAAAATATAGTAAAAAAGAACTTATCTATGGACCAATCCTTATTGATTCCAATAAAGAATATTTTAATTACCTACTAAAAAAACAGACTGGCATCCTAGAAAACGTTCCTAAATATCGAATATTTACAAGAATGAAAATGCGAAAGAAAGTCTTCTTTTTAAAAAGACTAGGTAATACCAATGTATAAGAAAATTAAAAGATTAATTGATTTCTTTCTAGGTCTTATTATTCTTGCTCTAATTTGGCCAATTATCATCATTGTTTATATTATTTTAAAAATTGACTTAGGCGGCAAAATAATCTTTAAGCAAGAAAGACTAGGTCTTAACATGAAACCATTTATTATATATAAATTTAAATCTATGAAAGATGATACAACACTTTCTCATAATGAAAGAATCACTAAAGTTAGTTTCTGGCTTAGGCGAAGTGGATTAGATGAATTACCAAACATCTTTAATATTATAAAAGGAGATATGTCTTTTGTAGGACCAAGAGCACTTATGGCTCATGACGATACAATGCCAAAAGAATTTTTAAATCCCGAAAGATATAAAGTTAAACCTGGCGTATTTGGCCTTGCTCAATATCATGGAAGAAGAGACATCACCAACGATGCTAAACTAAAATATGATTTAGAATACGTTAAAATTGAAAGCTTTAAAGTAGACGTTAAACTATTCTTTCTAAGCATATATGAAGTAATAACAGAAATATTCGGATACTTTAAAAAGAGCAAATAACTGCTCTTTTCTTATGCAAAAATATAATATATTACAGTGCCTAGTACACTACCAACCATTGATAGTAACATTATCCAAATGAATATCTTCATTCCTAGGCTCTTCTTTTTTGATTTATATGCCATGCTTCACCTCATGAATCAATTATACTAAAAAAAAACTTAAAATTAAAGTATTTATTATTTATTTTTATTATGCTATACTTATTTTATTAGTAAAAGGGTTGTTGAATAATATGAAGGATTTTAAACGTATTATCATGTTGGTTTTGATTAGTTTATTAATACTAGTATTACTTATAATTTCTTATGCACTATATTATAAAAGTAATTTATTTTTAAATATCAGCGACATCACCGTAGTAAAAGTAAACGATGATAAAACAAGTTTTAATATCAATATTAAAGGCAATAGTAATGAAACCTTTAAATGCATTGCTTATAATGATATATCGAATGTTGAAGACTCTTCAAATAATGATTCTTGCACACTTACATTAAATATAAATAAAGACTATAAAATATATCTTAAAAATGATCACCGAAAAACCAAAGAAGTAAACCTAACTGATTATGTAGATAACATCCTATCATTCAACTTTGAAGAAGACATCATTTATATGGTTCTCGGTGACGAAAAAAGTTTAAAATACGATGAACTAGTTATTGATAAAAACAAAAAACTAAGTAAAATTACCTCAAGTAACGAAAACATAGTAAGCATATCTGATGGAACAATGAAAGCAAACTCATCAGGTGAATGTGAAATAAAAACCGGAAATAAAAGCATTAAAATAATCGTTACCGACATAATTGAAAAACCAACGTACCATGAACAGAAGAAAGAAATTGTTCCATGTAACCAGTATAATAAAAGTGAAGCCGAACTCCTTGATAAACTACTAGCCTTTAAAATAAATGAAAGTGGTTATCAAACAAGAGCAGGTGCCGTCGAAGCAGCAAGATTCCTAACATTAGAATTCAAATACAGAATACCATACTTCTATGAAAATGGTAGAGTTCATCCAAGTGGCGTTCACTTTGCCGATGGTGAAGGCCGTTACTACAAAGTTGGCTTATACCTAGACGATTCTAAAAAAGATGATATCATCGCCTCATATAGAGGACCTGTTATTTGGGGATGCCCTTTAACAAACCTAGAGCCAGCACCAGAATATGGTTACATCGTCGGAGCAAAAAAGCCTAATGGCTTAGACTGTTCAGGATTTATCTCATGGGCTCTTAAAAATGCCGGATTTGATCCGGGAGACATTGGAGCAGGGGATAGTGCATATCCATATCAAATGACCAAATTAGGAGAATTCGTAAGCCTAACACCAGAACTAATTAAATCAGGGAAAATCAGAACTGGTGATTTAATAAATTACTGGGGACACATCGGTATGATAATTGGTATTGATGAAGACAATATCTATGTTGCTGAAAGCCTACCAAATCTTGGCGGTGCCGTTGCTAAAAGATATTCCAAAACAAACATTAGAAATACCTTTACTCATGTAGTATTAATGGATAAATATTACGAAAAAGATGGTAACCTAACAAATATGTGGTCTTAAACAAAATAAAAATTATATACTTAATTAGGAGAACGCTATGAAATTAAAAGATAATAGCAGTACCTTTCTAATTAAGTTTTTATTTGGCCTTCTAGTAATCGCATTTCTATTTGGTATCTACATCTTTCTAAATCTAGATACAAATATTAAAGAAGGAATCATCACTAGTTTAAGTGATATAAAAACATCTATCTTAGAGCCCCAAAACTTCATAATCAACCACATCATAATTCTATGTGTCTTATTCGTATTATCATTATCTGTCTTTGGCAGCATACTAGTAATATTCTATAACTTCTATGAAATAGCATCTCTCGGTTTCTTTATCGCTTCTATGATTAAATATAAGGGCATTTCCGGTCTTTTATTTGGTACAGGTGTATTTATATGTAATAAACTAGTTTGGCTTCTAATAATCAGTTATTTATGTATTATAAGCATAACTTATAGTATATCATTCATCCAAAAACTTCACACTGACAAAAGTATGTTAATCATTAAACACATCAAAAGATTAAGTATCCTTTTAGGTATAACAATCATAAGTGAAATACTAATCTATTTTCTAAGCAATAAAATCCTAAGCCTTTTGCTTTTTCTTCTATAATTTGCTATTATATATATGTGATATTTATGGAAAAAGTTGTAATTGGAATGAGTGGGGGAGTCGACTCATCAGTAGCGGCCTACCTACTAAAAAAAGAAGGATATGAAGTAATCGGTTTATTTATGCGTAACTGGGATGCCATGGTTAATGGAGACGTTAGTGGTAACCCAACCCTTAATGATAATATTTGTCCTCAAGAACAGGACTATAATGATGCCTTAGAAGTATGTAATAAACTAGATATTCCTCTTCATCGTATAGATTTTGTTAAAGAATATTGGGATAACGTATTTGAATATTTTTTAAATGAGTTAAAACTTGGAAGAACACCTAATCCAGACTTAATGTGTAATAAATATATTAAATTTGATTTATTTATTAAAGAAGCTAAAAAACTAGGTGCAGATAAAATTGCTACTGGTCACTATGCGAGAATTATTGGTAATAGATTATGTAGAGCTGCTGACCTAAACAAAGATCAAACCTACTTCCTAGCACAAGTCCCTGTCGGACAATTTAAGGATGTATTATTTCCAATTGGACACTTAACTAAACCAGAAGTAAGAAAAATAGCTGAAGAAGCCGGTATACCAACCGCTAAAAAGAAAGACTCTACTGGTATATGTTTCATTGGAGAACGTAACTATCAAAAGTTTATCTCTAACTTCTTAAAACCTAATCCAGGGGATATTATTGATATTAAAACAGGTGATGTTATCGGTACTCATCAAGGTCTTATGAACTATACAATTGGTCAAAGAAGAAATGTTGGTGTATCTGGTAACCTAGAAAAACACTTTGTCGTTGGTAAAGACGTCGAGAAAAACATTCTATACATTTCATTCGGTGATGATCCAGAAGAACTTTATTCAGATGCTTGCTTAGTAGATAACGTAAACTTCATCTCACCATCAAGACCAACATTCTGCACTGCAAAATTTAGATATCGTGGTAACGATTACGAAGTAATCCTTGAGTATTTAGAAAATAATGAAATCCTTGTAAAATACCCTGAAAAAGTTAAATCAGTTACCCCTGGTCAAGCATGTGTATTCTATTTAGGAGAACAATGTCTAGGTTCAGGAATAATTAAGACAGTAATGAAAAATGGTGAAAACCTTTGGTATTTATAAATAATCAATTAAATAAAAATATTGCCTTTAATTTTAGGCTTTTTTAATGCCAACTCACTTGACAAGTGAACGTAAACTGGGTACAATAATAATGTAAACAATAATGAATAGGAGAGAAATTAAAAATATTATGAAATATTTAAATGATATATTACAAGAATTAGGCATCTCTAAAGTTAGACTTGCCAAATATTTAGGAGTTAGTAGACAAATGGTTTATAACTATTTAGAACTACCTAATTTAAGCAAATGGCCAAAGGAGAAAAAGATATCTTTACTTAAACTATTAGATATTGAAGATGGTGATGAAGAAACTATTAAAAATATTAAAGTTACTACAGAATACCTAATGGAAGTAGAGGATAGGTTAAGTAAAGGATTAAAAGATAACATGCAAGGGGAGTACCTTGATTTAAAAGGATTAAAGAAAGAAGAACAACAACTAGTAAGTGATATTTCTTTCTTAATTAAAGAAAAACTTTTAGATACAGATGATCATGAAGAAAGTTATTATGCACTACTTTATATGTATCGTTTACTTCAATCTATTGAAAACATTCCAGAAATTAAATATATGCTTGCTTACATGAGTAAGGCAGCTGGGTTTACTAATCCAAATGAATTTAAATTTAACGAAGATAAACAATTTATGTTTGAAGGAATTGTCCATTCTGCCTTTACCCTTTACAATAGTGGAAATGCAAGTAAGAATAGGGTAATTGAGTCTCACAATAGATTCGTTCAAGAAATTGAAACTCGTAAAGAAGAAAAATTATCTCGTACTCAGCAACTTAATACTGTTAAGGTTCAAGCTCTACGCGAACTCGGTTATACTGAGATTAACACAGAAAATGCAGCTGAAGTTTACGAAAAGATTTACGAAATTGAATCTCGAAAAAAGAATTAAAAAAAATAACCACTTCCCCTACTTTAAATTTTCACATAAAAAGGGGAGTGGTTTTAATAAAACAATCTTTATATCTATTAACTTATTAGCAAAAAATTAATTATAACATAACTAATAATATAGTTATAAACATATTTTTAAAAGATAATAATTAATAAGAGTATGATAGATTACAAAGTTATATATTTATAATTTAATAAAATTTAGTCATAAATATCTTATAAATGAATTTAATGATTTATAGTTAAATCGTTAAGGTATACAATTTATAAGCTTTTTTAAGTTTTAGTATAACTTCCTATAATGTATGTTATGTTAACTCTTACTTCAGATAATAATTTTGGATAGTTTATAATATAATCCCTAATTAGTAAATCATTAATCTTTATAAACTAATTATTAATAACTTTTAACTAAGTTATTTTTTTTATTTCTAAATTCATTTCATAATTTTTAATTTATTATTCTTTATATATATTAACTTCTTGATTCCTGGTATATATTTATTATTTTTGATTATTAGTTATTATATTAATGTACGCACATATGTACTCGGGCATATAATATTTTATATTTTACTACTCTTTTCCCCTTCTCCATATATGTATACAGTTACTTTACATATAGGTTAGGTAAGGATAAAAGTTATAAAACCAATAACAATACCTAAAATAATTCCTTTAATTACTGATGACTTATTATATTTCTCAGTTTCTTTAAATATATCATTAATAGATATACTTATCATGATACTAGCAGTCATAAGTAAAATAATACTAATTAATGTATTAGACATATATCTATATAAAAATATATAAGCAAGAATCGCTCCAAGCGGCTCAGATAAACCACTTACCAGAGTATTAAATAGTGCTTTACCTTTAGACCTAGTACTATAATATATTGGAATTGCTATTGCTATACCTTCAGGAATATTATGAAGCATAATTGCAATACTATACTTAAGTCCTATTTTAATATCTAAACTTGAACTTAAAAAAGTTAAAATTCCCTCTGGCAAGTTATGAAGCATTAAAGCTATCATTGAAAGTATACCTAATTTATACAAGCTCCCCTTCTCTTTTTTAGATTTACTAATTTGCTTACCTATCAAACTATTTAAAATGTATCCCAGAAACATTGCAATAATTAAAATTAAAATAGCAAGGAAAATATTATACTCTTTTTTTAAATAAAAGAAACCTTCTGGAATCAAATCAGTAATAGATATTATCATCATTATTGTCATCGAAAATGCAAGCGATGCCCCAATAAAATCACTTGTTTTAGACGGCTTAATATAAATGAACAAATATCCAATAAGCGTAGATAAACCAGCAATTAAAGATATTATAAATGGTAAAAATATTTCTTTCATAATAAAATATATGCCCTCTTATACCATTATTTTCCATTTATTAAACGAATTATAAAACTAATTTAGTACATAATAAGTATAGGAGGTAAGATATGAAAAGCAAAAACAAAGCTAAATCTAGAAATTCAGCTAGAGAATCAGCAAAAAACAACTCTGGAAGTAAAAACTCTGGATGTCATAATGAAAACAACGCACGTTAATCTTTAGGGAAATATGTTTCATAGTCACTCTTTAATTTATTATTAGTCACATGTGTATAAATTTGAGTGGTACTTATATTTTCATGACCAAGAAGTTCTTGAATAATTCTTAGGTCCGCACCATTTTTTAATAAATGAGTTGCAAATGTGTGTCGTAAGGTATGAGGAGAGATGTCTTTCTTTATACCTTTTTTTAGTGCTTCTTTTTTTATAACTTTAAAAATAAACTGCCTACTTATCTTATCTCCCCTGTTATTTATAAAAACATAATCCGTATGTTTCTTATTAATTAATGGTCTATAATTGTTCATGTAATCATTCATAATATTTACAGCATAATCTCCTAGAGGAACAATTCTTTCTTTACTACCTTTTCCCATAATTCTAATTAGACATTCTTCACTGTCATAATTAGGAGTTTTTATGTTAACTAATTCACTAATTCTAATCCCAGAAGAATATAAAAGTTCTAAAATAGTCTTATTGCGATAATCATAAGGTGATTTAACCTCAACATCTAATAACTTACCTACTTCTTCCTCAGTTAAATATTCTGGCAAGTGTTTAGTAAGTTTAGGTCTAGATACCTTATCAGCCGGATTCACACTTGTTATTCCTCTTTTAATATTATAATTAAAATATGACTTAATCGACGTTATTTTATGAGCTACAGTAGTACTTTCCAAGTTTTTAATATATTTTAAATACTTTTCTAAATCTTCAGTATCCGATTCTAAAATATCTTTCTTTAAAAACTCTTCATATTTATTTAGATCGTTCATATAAGCACCTACCGTATTATCACTATAGGCTCGTTCATATTTTAAATAGTTACGATAGTTTTCTAGATTTTCATTCATATATCATCACAATTTAATTATACATTTGTCTTTAGTTTTTTTCAAATATAATATATAATATTAGTTGGAGGAAAAACTTATGGAACTACTTGCAAATATTTTAAGACCAGAAAAGTTAAGCGACGTTATTGGGCAAAGTCATCTTGTTGGTGATGGTAAAGTTATAAGCAATCTCATTCATAATAAGGTTCTTTTTTCAGTGATTTTATATGGACCTCCTGGAACAGGTAAAACGAGTATTGCTAGTGCCATAGTTCATGAACTTAATATGACCTATAGAACACTTAATGCCGTAGTAAACAAAAAGGAAGATTTTGATATTGTTATTGAAGAAGCTAAAATGAATGGCTCAATGATCTTAGTTATAGATGAGATACATAGAATGAATAAAGATAAACAAGATATATTACTTCCATATTTAGAGAGTGGTTTAATTACTATTATTGGTCTTACAACATCTAATCCATATCACTCAATTAATCCAGCAATTCGCAGTAGATGTCAGATATTTGAATTACTTCCATTAAGTACCGATGATATAATTATAGGACTTAAAAAAGGAATTCAAAAACTAGAAGATATTACAATAGATGATGACACAATTAAAGCTATAGCAAGTTATTCAAATGGTGATTTAAGAAGTGCACTAAACCTTCTAGAAGTTTGTTATTATAGTACTAGTGATAAAAAAGTTACTAAAGAAGTTGTAACTTCTGTTAATGGTAAAGTTCCCCTATTTGCTGACAAAAATGATTCTGGTTATTATGATACAATTAGTGCCTTTCAAAAATCCATACGTGGTAGTGATGTAGATGCTGCCCTATACTATTTAGCAGTCCTTTTAGAAGCGGGAGATCTTGATATCATTTTTAGAAGAATGAGCGTTATTGCTTATGAAGATATTGGCCTAGCAAATCCAGGAATCGGGCCTAAAGTGCATGCTGCAATTGAGGCTGTCAAGCTACTTGGTATGCCAGAAGGAAGAATTCCATTAAGTGTTGTTGTAACTGAAATGGCTCTATCTCCTAAAAGTAATACTGCACATATAGCACTAGATAAAGCTATTAATGTAGTACGTAAAGGTGGTGCTGGTAAAGTTCCTAGCCATATTAGAACAAATAGTCCACAATATAAATATCCACACGACTATCCTAAATATTATGTTAAACAACAATACTTACCAGATAATCTAGTTAATACAAAATTTTATAGTCCACACTTTAATAAATATGAAAATGGCCTAAATAAGGTCAATGAGGAGATGAAAAAGTAATGAGATGTGTAGTTATAGGTTCAGGGGCATTTGGCTTTGCTATCGCTGTTAATTTGCTTAAAAATGGTAATGATGTAACAGTATGGTGCAGTAGTAAAGATAAATTAAATGAAATACAAAGTGGTAAAGAAATTATTCCTGGTATTAAAACACCTACGGAAATGAAATTTACTGATAGTATCAAAGATGCTGTAATAGATGCTGATGTTATTTATCTAATGACAAGTGCTAAATATATTGGTGATGTAACAAAAAAAATTAATAAATATGCTAAAAAAGATGCAGTATATTGTATTGGTAGTAAAGGCATTGAACAAGGAAGTTGTGAATTTGTTCATGAAGTATTTAAGAAGAACTCTAATAATAGCAATTATGCAGTTATATCAGGCCCAAGCTTTGCCGTAGATTTAGCAAGTGGCGAACCAATTGGCTTTAGTTTAGCAGCATCTAATAGAAGAACTTCTAAATTAATAATTGAAACTCTATCAAGTAATAGTGTTAAATTAAGAAAGAGTTCTGATATGATAGGCGTTGAACTTTGCGGTTCAATTAAAAACGTTATTGCAGTAGCATCTGGTATTATTACCGGACTTGGTTATAATGAATCAACTAGAAGTTTCTTAATAGTTGAATCAATGCATGATATTAAATGGCTTATAAAAGTTTTAGGTGGCAGAAAGAAAACAATACTTAGTTTTGCTGGTATTGGAGATTTACTTCTTACTTGTACAAGTGTTAAAAGTAGAAACTATTCTTATGGTATTCTTTTAGGTAAGAAAGACTTTGATGGAGCTAAAAAATATTTAGAAACCACTACAGTTGAAGGATATTATACCCTAAAAAGTATCTATACCCTACTTAACCGTAAAAAAATTAAAATGCCAGTAGTTGATTTAATATATAGTATAGTTATGAATAATGACGACCCAGAAAAACTAGCAACATTCTTAATTAATAAAGACTAAAAAAAATAACCAATAATGATATGAGCCTCGTTTTTTGAACATAGAAACGAGGTTTTTATATAAGTAAATACGGCATGCTCAATAAAGCATTAGATAATAAAAATTTAGAAGGATTAATCCTACATTCGAATCAAGGATGACAATATCAACACGAATCATATCAACAAATGGTAAAGAATAAAGGAATAAAATAAAGTATGTCTAGAAAATGATGGAAAATTTCTTTGGACTTCTTAAAACCAAATGTTTTATGACCAAGAAAATAATTACAAAACAATTGATGACTATATTAATTATTATAATAATGATAAAATTAAAGTGAAATTAAAAGGACTGTCTCCTGTAAAATACAGGTTACAATCCTCTTTTGGTGGTCAGTTCATTTCTGATTTACTTTGATAAATTCTAAATATTTATTACTATTTTGTATCAATTAATAATTCTTTTGGACTTTTCTTTAAATTGCTTGATGAAGATATTAGTAAAGAAATTATAAGAACTATTGACATAAATAAAACTACATATATCATTAATTTTGGAGATATATTAATTTCTAAACTTGTTAGTGTTTTATTAAATCCATCTACTTCAGCTCCACCTCCAAGTTGGCTAGATGCTGACTGTTTAGCAATCTGTTTTGCTATTGTACCAGTGACTTTACTTAATATGTTATTTCCAATCATACTTGCTGTATAAACAGCTAGAAAGTATGATCCTATAAATGCTGGAATTGATACAAATACTATTTCAATAACAAATTGTCCGAATAATTTGGCTTTTGAAATTCCTAATGAAAGCAAAATTGCAATTTCTTTTTTTCTAGCATTCATCCATAAAAACAATAGTAATGAAACTGTAACGCCTGCAAATAATAATGATCCTGCAAATAATTTGTTAGCTATTTTATATATACCTGATATAGACTGTTGTAGTGCTGGGTAATTATTTGAACTTTTAATCAAATTATATTGTTTCCAATCTATATCGAGTTTTTCAATATTTTTAATAACCTTATCTAAATTTTTATCACCTTTTACAAAAAATGTGGCATCTTGATATACTGCAGTATCCTCTGTATTTCCATATACTTTTGCAGCCGTATCTAAATCAGTTATCAAAGTATTTTCGTAAAGTTCTTGGGCTACAGTAACGCCACCTTCATTATGACCATCAAAAAGACCTTTTATCTCAACTTCTACTTTTTCATTTGCTCTTTTTTCATTATCAGCATCAAATAAATTAGATTTTATTTTTATTTTATCTCCAATTTTTAAATTATTTTTTTCTGCTAAGTCTTTATGCATTAAAATCTTGTTTTTATCATTTTCATTTAAGTGTTCACCACTAGATAATTTGTAAGCTCCTGAGACAAACTTATTTTCTTTTGATGAATCATTAACGCCTGTTAACATAACTGCTCTTTTAAATTTTTTTGCTCTTTCAGGTGATTGACCTGAAAGAGTTTTTTGAGTTTCTATTATATCATTATCTACTAAATCAGCAACACTATTAATTCTTTTTACATATGAATCAATATCTTTGGATTCAGCAATTTTTTTAATATCTTGTCCTTTTATATTGCCACCACCTCTTGGTGTTCCAAAATTAACTCTTCGGTTTATTTCCATAGAGAAACTATTTGTTATATTTCCGAAAGTTTCTTTTGAAGCTCTGTTCGTAGCGTCTTTAATTGATAAACTAATAAGACAAAGCGTTGACATAGCTGTTATAACTAACAATATAATTATTGATTTTAGACTTTTTCTAGTTACATATGCAAATGCATTTTTAATCATTATTGTACCTCCTAATTATTTTTATTTATTTTCTTAAGTTTTCTATCTCTTAATTCTAAAATAATGTCAGCAGAATTTGCAACTTCTTTACTATGTGTTACTACGATTACACACTTATTTCTTTCTTTTGCTAGCTTTTTAAGTATTTCAATTATTTCACCAGCAGTATCAACATCTAAGTTTCCAGTAGGTTCATCTGCTAAAATTATTGGAGCTTCTGAAACTAAAGCTCTTGCAAACGCCACTCTTTGTTGTTGCCCTCCTGATAATTTCATTACATTTCTATTTATTTGACTTTTATCAAGCCCTAATTCAAATAAGATTGTTTCAGATGCATTTTTATTTACTAATCTAACATTTTCTAAAGGCGTTAAATAATCAATTAAATTATAGTTTTGAAAAACTAACGATATGTTATTTTTTCTATGATTACTATAGCCATCTTTCTCTATATCATTTCCTTTAAATAAGATTTGACCTTTTTGTGGTTTATCTAAACCTGCTAATAGAGAAAGTAATGTTGACTTTCCTGCACCTGATTTTCCTATTATTGCATAAAAATTTCCAATTTCAAATTTTTGATTTACTGAAGATAATACTTTCTCATTTGAATTTGAATAATTATATGTTACATTTTTTATTTCTAATATATCCATTTTTAATCTCCTAACTTATTTTTGACAATATTTCTTTTGGTTTTTTAATTAATATCATTAAACTTGCAATAATAACTGATAGAACTATAATTCCAATTAATATTCCGTAACTTTGTAGGAAAGTTATAAGATTTGAAATAAAATTATTGTTTTTAAGTAAGCTATCAACCATTATTGTTGAATCATCAGAATTCATAAATCCACCGACTATAATATTTAATATTACATTTCCTATAAATAATGATAATACCAAAGAAGGTAGTGATATAAATAATAATTCAAGTATAAATTGAATTATTATTTTTATTTTACTTATACCAATAGATAATAATATTCCTATTTCATATATTCTTTCTCTTAACCATAGTATCAATATTAATGACAAAACTGTTATTCCACCTATCATAATTGAATATGTCATGATTTCAATAATATGTTTTATTCCATCTATAGACTCTAGTATTTCTTCGAATACATGGTTATCACTTGAAATATTGAATTGTGACCAATCAATTTTAATTTTTTTAATTTTATTTAGTGCTTCCTTTGTATTTTCTGAACTGTCTGAAAATATTGCAAGTTTATTAACAATTTTGTTATTTTCAGTTTTATTTAATGCTTTTTGACTTGATTCATAATCAATAAACACCATGTTTTCACTAAAATCTGATGATAAGCCAGTATATCTTTCTTGTTTTTTACCTGAAAAAATTCCAATTATCTCAAACTCATATTCCTTTTTCTTTTCACTGTTATTAAAATCAATTAATTGAAGTTTGATTTTATCGTTGAGTTTTAGGTTATTTTTTTCAGCAAGTTCCTTGTGAATAAGAATTTTTCCTCTATCATTATTATTAATATGTCTGCCTTTTATAATAGTAAAAATACCACTATTAAATAAATTATCCTTTTCACTATTATTAGTAGCTTCTACTGAAAGCATATTTTTGAACTCATCTGATAAATCATCTCGTTCTACTAATTGTGTTCCATCTACAGCTTTGATGTTTGCAGTTCTAGCAAGTCCATCATACTTAGTGATAATTTCTTTTATTTCTTTTATATTATCTAATTCTTTAAACTGATTAGTTTCAAAAGTATCACCATTATTTTTAGTTATTGATAATGATGTATTTGAAATCTTGTATAAGTTTTTTTCTAAATTATTTGTTGATTTTGTTATATTCAAACATGAATACAAACAAGAGAGAATTAATGTTAAAATAATAAATACTATAATTGTTCTATTTCTTTTTCTTAAAATATATGCTATAGCATTTTTTAGCATTTTATCAACCTCCTTATCTTTAGATTTTTTGTTTAAAAAAAGATATGACAAAACTTTTTTTATAATATAAGCCATATCTTTTATTTTTTATTTAAAAATGTAGATAACCAGAATAATTATATTATTTTTTTTGATTTTTGTCAATTAATCTAACAAATTTTTCTGCCGAAATCGGTTAAAAACATATTGTTTTATATCATCATCTGGTTGTTCAGTTTCATATCAACAATACCCATATTTTATTCTATATTCTTTATCCACAGAATAAGCTCCACCTATTATTAATACACTTTTGTTATTTAAATTATATATTTCTCCGTCTTTACCAAATAATGTATTCGAATTTAATGATAGATATATTCATATACTTATCTTTTATTTATTTATAATATCATTAATTACATATGATGCACAAAGTAAACCAGATACTGCTGGCATATATGCTATAGTGCCTAATTTAGTCCCATTTTTCATTACTTTTTCATCACTTGATACCACTTTAAATTTAGTTCGTATCTTTTCTTCTTTTATCTTCTTACGGATTATTTTAGCTAGAGGATCATATGAAGTCTTATCAATTGTCGTTATTTTAAATCTGGTCATATCCATCTTATTAGCTGTACCCATAGAAGAAATTAACTTATATTTTTCTGCATTCTTTATAAGAAGCATTTTTAAATTCAAATCATCACATGCATCAATAACGTAATCAAAACTATCTATATTAAGTAAAGAAAAATTATCCTCACTAATAAACTGATTAATAACCTTTAAGTTAACATCCGGATTTATCTCTAGAGTTCTTGCTTGTGCTACTAAAGCTTTAGGTCTTCCTATAACATCCCTCTTAGATATTATCTGTCTATTTAAATTGCTAAGCTCTACTATATCACCATCCACAATTGTTAAGTTATAAATGCCTGATCTAACCAATGTTTCTAAAGCATAGCCTCCTACTCCTCCTAAACCAACAATTAAAACATTTGCTTTCTTTAATTTATTTACATCATCTTCACCAATTAATGTTATTAATCTCTCGAACATATATTCTCCTTTATATATATAATAAAACCTAGAAGACAGCCGCAGTGATAAAAACCCGCGCGCACGCAAGGTGGGCATCACATAGACAGCTTTAGGAGCCTAGGCTAGCTAGTTTTCAACACCACTGCTAATTAGATTCCCTATATTCACCATTAGTCGGTTTTATATTTGACCATCTTCTAGGTACTTTAATTATATCATTATTATTGTATTATTAAAAGTTATTTTTGTATTTTTGACATATTTTATAAGTTTTGTTCCTTATTCTTAATACAATCATTTACCTTACTAATAAACTCATCTATAGAGCAAGTAATTGTTTCTTGTTTACCATATTCTCTATAACTTATTTGATTATTATCTTTTTCATTATCACCAAGAACAAGTGTTAGAGGTACTTTTTTAGTTTGACTTTCTCTCATCTTATAACCAATCTTTTCATTACGATCATCTACCTCTACTCTTACGTTGTTATCCTTTAAAAGTTTGCATATTTTATCGGCATATTCTAAATGTAAGTCAGTATTAACTGGAATAATATTAATTTGTAAAGGAGCAAGCCATAGAGGAAATGCACCTTTAGTTTCTTCAATTATAAATGCAGTAAATCTATCAAAAGTTCCAAAGATAGCTCTATGAAGAACTACTGGTATTTGTTTCTCACCCTTATTATCAATGTAAGATAATTCAAATCTTCTAGGAAGTAAGAAGTCTAACTGACAAGTTGATAATGTAACCTCAGGCCCAACGGCAGGTTTAACCTCAACATCTAATTTAGGCCCATAGAACGCTGCTTCGCCTTTAGCTTCAAAATACTCAACACCTAAGTCATTAAGTACTTCTCTAAGCTTATTTTCAGCCATATCCCACATTTCATCATCATCAAAGTATTTTTCTTTATCTTCTTTATCCCTTAAAGATAATCTAAATTTATAATTTTTAATACCAAAATCTTTATATACGTCTAAGATTAGACTTACAACTTTTTTAAATTCATCACCAATTTGTTCAGGTGTTACAAATAAATGCGCATCATTTTGACACATGCATCTAACTCTTTCAAGTCCTTTAACAGCGCCACTTGCCTCATATCTAAAGTCGGTTGCAAATTCACCAATTCTAATAGGTAAATCTCTATAAGAATGTAATTTATTTTTATAAACAAGCATATGATGAGGACAATTCATTGGTCTTAAAACAAATTCTTCATCATCAACTTTCATCATTGGAAACATATTTTCTTTATAATGATCCCAGTGTCCGCTAGTCTTATATAGGTTAACTGTACCAACACATGGAGTATATACATGATTATATCCTAACTTTTGTTCCTTATCATAGATATAATTTTCTAGTTGTTTTCTAATAATTGCTCCATTTGGAAGCCATAAAGGCATACCAGCACCAACTAATTCATCAGTCATGAATATTTCCATATCTTTACCAATCTTACGATGGTCTCTTTGTTTAGCCTCTTCTATTTCAGCAAGACAATTATTTAAATCTTCTTCATTAGTAAAGCAAACACCATAGATCCTTTGAAGCATCTTATTTTTAACATCACCCTTCCAGTAAGCACCGCTTACTTTTAAAAGTTTAAAATGCTTAAGTTCTTTAACCGTTGCTACATGTGGTCCACGGCAAAGATCAGTAAAGTCACCTTGAGTATACATTGAAATAACAGTATTATTTTCATCCATACGGCTTATCAAATCAATTTTATATGGGTCATCTTTAAACTTTTCTAAAGCCTCCTCTTTAGATATTTCTTCACGAACAATTCTCTTACCATCTTTACTAATTTTTTTCATTTCTTTTTCAATCTTAGGTAAGTCATCATTTGTTAAAGTAACATCTCCTAAGTCAATGTCATAGTAGAATCCTTCTGTAGTTACAGGTCCTACCCAGAATTTAGCATTTGGATATAAATGCTTTACAGCTTGTGCTAGTAAATGAGCACAGCTATGGTTTAATACGTGAAGTTCTTCATTTTCTTTAATATTTATCATAAAATCCTCCTTCTTAGTTAAAAAAAACTCCTGCCACAATTAGCAGGAGTGCATAAACACGGTACCATCCATTTTTACCTTTATTTAAGTAACGGCTCATCACCGGGGTTCTTTTTCAAGACCAGTTCATAGGTAGTAACAAATACTCTTTCTTAAGTTATCTTTCACCATCATAACTTCGCTTAATAAGATTAAGAATAATGCCATGTCCTAATCAAAACTTTTTTAACTAACTCCAAGTCTATCACAATTTAACTTACATTTCAAGCCCTATACAATTAATTCTCGTTTATATCACTATGATAACTACATTTTTCATTAGAACACTCAAGCTCTTCTTTATCACCAGCTGGTTTTATAATAAGACTACTCCCGCATATTGGACATTCATTTTTCCCTGCTAAAATATCATCCTTATAAGTATCAATAATATCTCTAAATACTTTAGATGTATTTTCTTCTGTTACAACTAAATATACTCTTTTATTAGTATTTCTAATAATATTTGCTAAAGTGCGGTATTCATTATATATTGCTGGCTCTATCTCTATTATTTTATTTAAAATAACATTATTGATTAGCTCATTTGGATAACCACATAATCCTTTTTCAGTGTTTATTATAAAAGTATAATCTGAATTATATATCTTAGTGTCATTTATTAAAATAAACTTTGTATTAGGAACATCAACATTATCGCTAGAATATCTACCTGCAATAGTAATGCTACCAGGTAAACTCTTAACTATATTTATTAATTTATCTTTAATATCATCTTTATTTTTAACTCGTATAATACCTATAGAAGAAAAACTATCACTTGCTTCTACCTTCTTATCATAATAATTATTTGTCATACTAATAACTTTCTTAGCAATTTCATAAAGTTTAAAATTAACTGGTTTATATGGAAGAAGAGAAATTTTAATATCAGGATAATACTTCTTAATATTTTTAATATACTTAGGATTAGTCCCACTATTTAGATAAATGCTTTGCCAATCATCACCTAAAAATAATAAATTAGCACCCGTTATATTTTTAATCTTTTGAATTAACTTAAACTTAGAAGTAGTTATTTCTTCAAAGTTATCTAAAATTATAAATTTATAATTTAAATTATCTTTAAGATTATCTATTATTTTATAAGTCTCATTACTAAAATCACTTGAAATATTATACTTATCATATATAGGTTTTAAAAGCTCCGCAAATTTACGTTCACTTAATGTCATGTTAAATTCTTCTAACGGTTTATTCTCTTCTATTAAAGCCTTAATCGTAATTAACATAGTTTCTTTTAATGAAGGCATTAAGTTAGGATTTTGCTTTTCTAATAATTCTAAAAGAACACTAGCATCCTCTAAAGCAAACTTAACACCAGCATCATATAACTTAGTATATAAATTATTAATAATAGAACCATTTTTCTTTTCGTAAGCATAACACTCAACTAACTTAGTATGACTATTTTCATAATCGCTTCTAATCTTATCAACTGTCTCTATATAACTATCTTTAAAAAATACTGGCCTCTCACCTTTTTCATCTAACTCAAAATAAATAATATCTATATCATTATCTAAACTAATTACATTAAATATCTCATTATCTTCTAAAATATTCTTAATCTTATAATTAACTTTATTCTCGGTAAGAAAATCAGTAATATTTAAAATCGCTGGACTACTTACTGTTTCACCCTTAAGTGTCTTTAAATTCAAACTATCGAGATAATCATTATAAGAATTTTTATCACTAAACGCTAAAGAAGAATATGTATTTTGATGATAATGTAATAAATATAAAACTAAATTTCTAGTATAATTATCATCCTTTAAGTTATTAGATAATTCTTCATCTATCACTTTATTAAGTGACACCTCTGTTGTTTTAATATCACTTAATGAATATATAAACTTATTTATTGGCATAACCCCAACATTAGGATAATCTTTAAGAGCATTCATATAACTCTTAGAATCCTTATTAGTATAAGTAAGAATTAATATTTCTTCTTCTAAAGTGCCTTCTAAAGAAGTTACATACTTAATCTTATCAGTAACATATTTAAGTTTATCATCAGCACTACTTACCAAAAGAAGTTCTTCACTAGGCACAGTAATAATATCATCTTGAATAGATGCATCACTACTAATCTCACCCATATCTTTAATTTTATTTTCTTTATCAAGCATTATTACTTTATCATTATGCTCTTTTATTCTAGATTCTGCTTCACTAACATTACTTTTAAGAGTATTATATTTACTTACTAAATCTTCATAAGAAGAAGACTTTTGGTATTTCTTTAAATCTTCTTCTTTAAGATCGTTCATAAACGCTTTAGCAACATTTAAATAAGTATCTTTTATCTCATCTGGAATCGGCTTACTTTCATTAATAAAGAAATCATTATAATTACTAATTAAGCCATTTAATATCTCTAATGCATCCTCTACTTCCCTTTTCATTTCTTTCTTCATAATCACTTTAACTATAATTAGTTATTTCCTTTCCATCTAGCAATAACATCACAGTTACTAGAGTATGGTAATGGGTTCGGTAAATCCATCTTAATAAGTAATGGTATCTTAAAGGCATTACCAAATGATACTAACGTACCAGACTGCAAAGAATTAAGTTTTTCAATAATATCACTTGAAACATTTGGAAGCATCTTTTCAATATATTCTAAATCTTTTGGATGTGTCATTTTAAGTACTAAGAAATTACTCATCTGGGCTACAACAGTTTCTGAAATATCTACAGGTCTTTGACTAATTAAATCAATAAGTACGCCATACTTACGGCCTTCTTTAGCAATACGTTCAAATATATTATAACCAAGAAGGAACTTATCATTATCTGCTACTACATATCTATGTGCTTCTTCTATAATTAAATGAAATGGAATAGATGCTCTAATCTTGCGTGACTTAGAAAAATCAAATATCATCTTACTAACAATCTTAACAATAACCTTCGCTAAATTATCATCAACATCTTCTAAATTAATATTAATAATTTGACTACGTCTATGATTTAATACGATTAAACTAGATATATACTGTTCTAAAGTAATATACTGCTTAATGTCAAAATACAAAGCATTACGACTATTAATAATAGAGTGTAATCTAACCTTTAAAATAATTGCTGAATCTTGCATTAATCTATTATTTAAGAACCCTTCACCAATTAAAGTAAACTCTAAAGCCTTCTCCATATCCCTTAATGTAAAGAAAGCCTGACTAGGAACCTCAATAGTACTTTCTAACTCTTCATTAAGATTTTTAGCAATATATTCATTAATAAGAACACTTTCACCAAACTCGCCCTTGCTATCAATTTTAAAGCACTCACTAAATCTTCTTGTATAACCAATACCTTGAATCTCCGTATTCATATTAAATGCAGGTGTTTGACAAGATGAAATAATTGTAAAAATATCATTTTTCTTACCAGAAGCATTTTGATTACTAAATAATACTGACTGAATAGCTTTAGCAATTAAGTGATTTTTAAGTTTCTCAGTAACTGCATCATTACGACTAAATAATTTAGCGAGTTTCATCATACGTTCAATAATTGTAAGCTGTGCATGATTATCTGCATTAAGCAAAAGCGCTACATCATCATTAGTAAATAAGAAAACAGGTAACTGAAATAACATATCCGTTTCTTCTGTTGGATTAGTCGTTAAAAACTTATATTGATATGCTGGATTAATTTTATTTATATCTCTAAAAGCATTCTTATACTCACCATAAGCATCAAAAATAAAAAGGTTTGCATTTTGCGCTAAGAAGTTTTGATTTAAAAATATATTTTGTACTATCCTTGAAACTGAACAAGATTTACCTGAACCAGAGTTACCAAATATTGCTAAATGGTTTGAAAATAAATCATTAATATTTGCATAAATACTTCTATCTTTGTAAATCGGACTCTTACCAATATATAATGAGTTTTCATCAGCCTTACCCATTATAATATCAAGTTCTTCTTCATTAATTACTCTAAGAGTACTTGTTAAAGTAGGTTTCTTAATAGTACCTGCAATAAAACGAGTACCAACAAACTCACCTAATAACTCTATCTTTACAGAGTTTTCATCAACATTCTTAACTTCACCCAAAAGTTTATCACCATTAGATTCAAATACAACATGTAAATTCATTAAATTACTAACAAGATTACCATCTTTATTAATTTCAACAACCGCAGTATTATCACTAATATACTTTATCTTTCCAAACATTTTATCCAACCTCTTTACTATAAAATTAGTATATCACACTAAAAAAAGGAAATCTAGATATTTCCCTTAATTTTAAATATAATAACTTCTAAGAGCACCATTTTCTAATGATTTTAAAAGCATTCTATTATTATAACTAACAACTTCTGTCTTATACCTTTCAATAAGCTGTGGATTAATTAACCCAGTAGTTAAGAACTTTATACTTTCATTTAAAATAGGAATATCTTCAGACTGCAACTTTTCGATATCATTAACATCCCTACCATTAATAAGATTATCCAAAGAAGCAGAAGTAATAATATTATCAGCAACCTTATACCTATCAGTCTCTTCAATACTAAAGCCTTCACCTAAAACATTATGATTATATAAAGAAATAATCTTATCTGCCATAGCTTCAATCATATTAAAAGCCGCAATTCTAGCATCTACACTAGAATGTAAATAAGAAATAAAAATATCACCATAATCTTTACTAAATTTAAAAATTTCACTTATCTCATTTTCATGTTTATTAGTTACTTTTATTCTATCTAATCTTCTAACTCCATTTATATCCAAACTAATAATCTCTTTTAAAATATCCCGAATACTATCTATTATACTCATAAGTAAACTATGAACAGAACTTATCTCATCATTCTTTGAACTTACTATTTTTCTATTATTATCATCTTGTCTCTGCATTGTCTCTAAACTGCGTTTTAATGGATAAAGTTGTGATGATAACTTATGTAAAAGATTAACATCACTACTGCTCATCTGTCCAGAAACAATACTTCTAATTTGCTCTTCTATAACAAATATTTTAGCTTTTAAAGTCATCATTTTCGAACCATAACTAGTAATTATATTAAAACTAGCATCATAATCAGTTTGTTTTTTATTAAGCATACCATAATACTCAAAATAATCACTTACTAAATTAGCAAGTTTAATATAAAGTTCTTCTACTTTACTAGGAAATACTTCTTCTTCAACTTTGAAATATGCTTTAAGTATAGGATCTGTATCATCTTTTACTGGCATAATATGTTTCATCTTATCCCTACTTTCTAATTTAATACTAACTTAGTTATCGCATTACATAGACATTTCCATCGATATCAGTTGCAAGAGCATCATATGATGACTCATCAGAAACTTGTCCAATAGAAACCACATTTTTTATATTTTCATTTTTAATTTTCAACTCATCGTCCCATACACAATCTACACAAAAACTCTTTAAAGAGCCATCATCTTTCAAATAATAAAAGTACTGAAATCCGCCATTCCCAGCATAAACCAAAAATAAATCAATAACACCTTCATCAACCACAAAATCACTATACTTCTCAAGCCCGTCAACATCAAATACTAGCTTAAATTCAGGCGTAATAGTAGCACTAAAAGATTTTTCATATAAGAAACTAGTTCCCTTTTCAGTATATCTTCCGGAATTTTCAAGTAGATCATTAGGCATAGATGAACTAAAAAATTTTTTAAGCCCATTTTTTCTGTTTTTTAAATAATTGCTATATCTTACAGTTGAAGTTTCTTTTTCAGTATTTGCATTGTTATTCGGCAAATTTTCATTATGCTTATTTAACGAAATCACGTTAGCAAAATATAATCCTCCAAAAACACCAAAGCATAATAATATACCAACCAAAATACCTATAATAGTTTTTTTCATTTCTAACCTCTTCTCTATTTTAATTTTAACATTTATTTAATTTCACTTCAAGAAAAAAAGACCCTAAATGTCTTTTCTCGATAAAATCTCTGCCGGTCTTTTACGCATGGTATTTGCTACTGGAATAAGTCCAACAATTATATTAAATCCAAAACAAATAATAACTGAAATACCAATAGTAAATGGATTAAGAACACAGAAATCTGTTAAAAATTTAATCTGAGTAATATTATATAAAACATAAGTCATTAAGATAATACCACCTAAAGACGCAGTAAATGATATTGCTAAAATCTCACCTAAGAACATCTTATAAATATCTTTCTTTTTAACACCAATTGCTCTATAAATACCAATTTCTCTAATTCTAGATAAGAATGATGATCTTATCATTAAGAATACCTCAATTAAAGATATTACTATAATAACTGCTGAAAATATTAAAATTGCATTCGTCGCACTCTCATTATCCCTAACATATTCATTTCTTGCTATTTCATAAGTATCTCTTGCACTTATTTCTCTATTTTTTAACTCTTCTATTACAGTTTCCTTATCATTAGAACTAATTGTAATACTTCTAGAATTATTAATAAGTTGCATTTTCATCGTCTCTTCATTAGTTATATACTTACTTGTCTTACTAGATAAATAATAACCAACAACTTTTAATTTCTTATCATTAATTTTCTCATCTACTTTTTCATTTAATGGATAAGCATATCTTTGACTATAAGGAACTATAATCTCGTAAACATTTTCTGGATTCTTACCTTCCTTTAAAGTATACTCTACACTTCCCATATTAGAAAGTTCAAGAGCTTTATCCTCATTTAAAGCATTATTATATAAGATATTAGTAAACTCTTCTTCAAAAGCATAAACTGAAGGATTAGACGTATCCACTATACCGGTTACTATCATATCACTAGAATAATCTAACTTAATAATCTTACCAACAAATCCATTAATAGTATTAATACCTGCTTCCTTAGCATAACCATTATTTAAAACTTTTTCAGCAACAATCTTACTTATTGCTATCTCATTCTTATTTACTGGCATCATACCATATAATATATCTTCATTTTTAAGTAATTTAACACTAGCAAGAGAACCCATAACATATTCTTTTACACCAGTAGTTTGAAGTAAATTATTATACACTAAAGGTAGACTAACTAAAGAATCACCTGGCATAGCATAATTAATATCATCTATATTGATTACCTTATTATAATCTGCAACATTTAACTTATTAGTACTAATTTGAATATATGTATCATTGTACTTAATAAAATCTTTATCTTTTACTACTAAAGTTGCTGCAATTCTGCTTACACTAAATAAGATAAACATAGCTGCCGCCATATACCCAAGAAGTAAAAACTTCTTAAGTGGTTTATAATTAATAATCTTTTTAAAGCCACTTTTTATAAACGTTATCGGATTAAAAATACTAGAATACCTCTTCTTAAAATCTTTACTAATAATATTTTGAAAATCAAAATTATATTTTTCAGCATCCTCTTTAGCAATTGTCTTATAATGATCATCAATAAGTTCAATATTTGAATCCGTACCAATAACTTCTACTTTTTCTGGTCCTTCATTCTTTATATAAATATTACCATTTTGAACAACTAAAGTAATATTTAAATTAGTTTCTTTATTTTCATAAATTTGTAATTTTAAATTTTTATCATTAACTTCTTGATGCTTTAAATCTTTTAAATAAATGTTATTTTCAATACGATAATCTAAACCATTCTTATTATCATTAGTATAATCTTTCTCAATCTTGCCATCTTCAATCTCAATAATACGATCAGCATAGAAATGTGCAAGTTCCGTCTCATGTGTAACTAAAATAACTAATCTATTTTTAGAAATTGCTTTAATAATATTCATAATCTCTAAAGAATTCTTAGAATCCAAATTACCAGTTGGTTCATCTGCTAAAATAATATCTGGATCCTTTACTAATGCTCTAGCAATTCCAACTCTCTGTCTTTGCCCACCAGAAAGCATTGATGCTGGTCTTGATTTAAAACGATAAATATTAAGACTATTTAAAATATATTCAACTCTCTTTTTAATCTCATTTTTATCCTTAATACCAATCATCTTTAAGACAATCGCAACATTATCATATACAGACAAATTATCTATTAACTTATAATCTTGAAAAATATATCCAATATTTAAATTACGTATCTTATCTACCTTATAAGAACTTCTTGTACTTATCTTCTGACCATTTACATAAATTTTTCCCTTTTTAATTTTATCTAAACCACCAATAACATTCAAAAGAGTTGTTTTACCACATCCAGATGGCCCTAAAAGAGCAACTAAACCTTTCTCCCCTAATTCTAAACTAGTATTATCTATAACGTGGATTTGATTTTTCTTACCCTTATTGTAATATTTATTTACTTTTTCTAGCCTTATCATTATTCTTCCTCCTCGTTATAAGTCTTAATCGCACTTTCTTTAAAGATAAATCTACCAAAACGAACACTTATTAAATAAGTTAGTGCAAATATCAAAATATAAATTAGAACATAATCTTTTATATTTAATAATTTTAAACTACTTCTTAAAGAAATATCTATCATGCCATTAACTATCATATATACAAGGAAAGTAATAATAATGAATGCTATATTTAAAATAGTATATAACTCTATCTTTAAGATACTCTTACAATTTTTCTTACTACCACCAAGTATTCTAATAATTGTATAATAATTCTTACGTGATTTTAAAATTAATTTAATAATTAAATATGAAATAAAGAACATCGCCACAAGTATAATAATCATCAAAACTAAATTAATAATATTATAAATATACGTCATTGTCGCACTTTCATTAATTAGCATATCTTTAACAGCATAAGTACTATATCCTAAATTCATTAAATCGTTTATCGTATCATTTATCTTAACTTCATCTTTAACAAATACACTAGTTTGATACTTATCACTTATTAAAGTATTTCTAATTAAATTTTTACTTAAATAACAAGTATTTTCTTCATAGGAATAACCAGTTAACCTTTTAGAATTATACTTATTTAACACATGTTCTACCTTCAAATCAAACACTTTATTAACATACGTATTACTTAAAGATAAACTGACCATCTTAATAGGATAACTATTATTATTTAAATTTTCATTAACATAAATAGAACTATCATTAACACTATCAATATAAAATAAATTACAATAAGTATCCGCACCATTAACAGTTAAAGTTTGTGTAGTACGACTAATAACATAATTTAAAATAAACTCATTAATCATATTATCAGATACTTCTATAATAGACTCGTAATCCAAATCATCATTAAAGATAATCCCAACAACCTTTAACTTAGTAGTATTATCTTGATAATTATACATAAACTCCTTATTAAGAATTTTTTCAGGATCACCTATTGTATTATTTTCTTTATTCATTTGGATAACAACTTCGTTATCTTTCTCTATATTTCTACCTAAATCAAGTTTTTGACTAGTTCTTTTAATAACACTACCACTTATATAATAATAATCCGAATATAAACTAGCACTTAAATCCTCCAAATAATCGTCTTTCTGAATTCTGGAAATATTACCTAGTGCTTCGATTCTTTCATAATCCTCATCAGTAAATGGTGATTTATCACTCTTATTAATTATAATTCTACTTGTGTCCTTATTCTGTAAATATGAATTATAACCAACACGTTCTTCCTCATACTTATTTTCTCTAAGACCAGCCATCTCAGTAGTAATAGCTGCAAACATAAACAAGAACACAGCAAGAAGTAATAAGAATTTAGGAACAATATTAAACGTATTTCTAACACCTAGCCTAAGTTTAGATAATGGTTTCATTTTCTTACTTTCCAAATTACCATCTGTTTTCACTTCATCTGTCTTAGTAATAATCTTATCTTCTAAAATTTTTCCATCAAACATTGTTATTTTTCTTGTCGCATACTTTTCAACCTGTTCATAGTTATGAGTTACAACAATAACTAATTTATCTTTAGCAGTAAGAGCAAGCGTTTTAAGTACACTTTCAGCAGCCCTTTTATCTAAATTACCAGTTGGCTCATCCGCAATAATAATTGGTGTATTCTTAGCAAGTGCTCTAGCAATAGCAACTCTCTGTTTCTGCCCACCAGATAGTTTAGACACTCTTGTATTCTTATACCTAGTAAGTTCTACCTCATTAATAAGCTTTAATATCTTAGGTCTAGCTTCCTTTTTAGTATATCCATTAATAAGCATAACTAGTTCAATATTTTGATATACAGTATAACTTCCAACTAAATTAAAATTTTGAAAGATATTACTAATATATTCCTTACGATACTCCTCGAAGTCTTCATCTCCATAATGACTAGTTTCCTTGCCATCAATATACATCTCACCGTCTTCATAAGTATCTAGCCCCGATATAACATTAAGTAAAGTTGACTTACCACTACCACTCTCACCAGTAATTACTATAAACTCACCTATATTAAACTCAGCATTAATCTTAGTAATACCTGAAGTTATAAGACCCTTATTATAATAATACTTGGATACATCTTTTAATTTGATCATAATACTCTCCTTCAAGTTTAATTATACTAAAGAAAAAGCAAAAAACAACCATTTTGTGGTTGCTTTATGTCAAATATTAAGTTACTTTCTTGCATCTAACTCTCTTGAAATAATTTCTTTTGCTTTAACTGGATTAGCTTTACCTCTAGTTTCTTTCATTGTTTGACCTACAAAATAATCAAACATATTAGTTTTACCATTCCAGTATGCCTCTATCTGAGATGCATTATTATCTAAAATCTTTTTAATAATAGACTCTAGCTCATCATCATTATCTAATTGTTTCATTCCATACTTCTCAATTAAAATATTTGGCTCTTCATTTTCTTTTAAAGTTAGAACAAACAACTCTTTAGCTTGTTTAGAAGATATTGTATTACTCTCAAGTGCTTTAATTATTTGAAGTAATTTTTCTGGAGTTAAGAATAAATCTTTAATATTAATGCTTTCTTTATTAATAACAGACATAATCTCCGTAGTAATCCAGTTAGACGCTATTTTAGGATTAATTCCTAAAAATAAACACTTATTAAAATAATCAGAAATATCTTTATTACGAACAAGAATCTTACCATCATACTCACTTAATCCATACTTTTCCATATAAGTCTTAAGTCTTTCATTAGGAAGTGTTGGTATCTCACTTTTTATCTCCTCTAGCCAATTTGGATCAATCTTAATTCTTGGAATATTAGGCTCAACAAAATACTTATAATCAATGCTTCCTTCTTTTTTACGCATACGTATAGTAGTATTAGTAGTCTCATCATATCTTCTAGTTTCCTGACATAACTCATCAGTTAAGCCATCCTCTAATGCTTTAGTTTGTCTATACGTTTCATACTTAATCGCACTTGCTACATTACTAAATGAGTTAATATTCTTAATTTCTACTTTAGGTGTTACATACTCACCAGCTTCATTTTTAAGATTAACATTAACATCACATCTAATTTGACCTTTCTTAGTATCAGCTTCTGAAATACCACAATACTTAAGACTATTTGTTAAATATTCTAAGAACTCAACAACTTCATCAGCACCTTCAAAACAAGGCGTAGTAACTATCTCAATTAATGGAACACCTGCTCTATTATAATCTATTAATGAAAAGAAATCATAATGATCAAGTGATGCCGTATCTTCTTCTAAATGAATATCATGAATCTCAGCTACAAATGGTTTTCCATTAGAAATAAGTTCTACATGTCCATTAATACCAACCGGTTTCGTAACTTGAGTAATTTGATACCCTTTAGGTAAATCCGGATAAAAATAATTCTTACGATCAAATACTAGTTCATCAGGCTGTATGCATCCTAAAACCATACTCATCTTTAAAGCCTTCTTAACTGCTTCTTTATTTAAATAAGGCATAATACCTGGAAAAGACATATCAATCTCATTAACATTAGAATTAGGCACTTCGCAGTAACTATTACGGCTAGGAGAGAAAACCTTAGAATTAGTAATAAGCTCACAGTGCAGCTCTAACCCAATAATTGTTTTATATTTACTCATGTTTACCTCCTACAGTTTGTCCAGCAAACCCTAGTTTTTGTTCTACTCCATATGCAATATTTAATAAATCTTTATCCCCTTTAACTCTTCCCGTTAAATTAATACCAACTGGCATATTATCTACAAAACCGCAAGGAATAGTAATAGAAGGATATCCTCCAAAATTACCAATTAAAAGCGTACTAGCAACATCTTTCTTACTTTCAGTAATAACATCATTGGCAGCATCTAAAAGTGGTGCTTTAAAACTTGCTGGCATAACTAACGCATCATACTTGCTTAAAAACTCATTCATCTTATCAATTACTAATTGTCTTACCCTACATGCATTTAGATAATATCTTTCTTGATTTTTCTCTTCTAAAACATAACTACCAATAACAAGTCTTCTCTTAATTAAAGAACTAAATCCTTTAGTACGATGATCCTTAATCATATCTTTAATATTATTACCAACACCACGCATACCAAAATTAATTCCAGTATACATAGACAAATTACTAGTTGCTTCAGCACAAGAAATAATAGTATAAGCTGGTCCTAGTGCATCAATTATCTTTTCATCTAGGCTTTCTTCATAAACTTCTACCCCAAGCTCTTTTATTTTAGCAATATTTTCTTTAAACAAACTTAAAGTATTAATAACTTCTTCACTAGGATTATCATAATACTCAATATTAGTAAGTTCTTTAATATAAAATAACTTTTTATCAGAAATAATACCATTAAGACCAGATGCAAGATTCTCACTAGTCCTTAAACTAGTCATATCCTTTCCATCAAAACCTTTAATCACATCAGTAACTACTGCAGCATCCTTAACGCACGTTGTAAATAAACCAACATGATCAAGTGATGATGCAAAAGGTAATACTCCATACCTAGGAATAAGCCCATATGTAGGTTTATACCCAACAACACCACAATATGATGCAGGCTTTCTAACTGAATCCCCTGTATCAGTTCCTAGAGAAAAGGGTACAATACCTAAAGCAACACTTGTAGCAGAACCAGATGACGAACCACCGGCTCCTCTCATAGTATCCCATGGATTCTTAACAACACCAGTATGTCCAGTAGTACCTGTTCCACCCAAACCAAACTCATCACATACCGTCTTACCAATAAGAATAGCTCCAGCATCCTTTAATCTCTTAATAACAGTAGCATCATAAAATGGTACATAATTAGCTAAAATATTAGACGAACCAGTAGTTAAAATATCCTTAGTACTAAACAAATCTTTAGCAGCATAAGGTATTCCATTAAGAGGACTTTCTTCATTATTAATATGCTCCGGATTATCAATTATAGTTACAAATGAATTGATCTCAACATTAGTCTCTTTAGCTTTCTTAATACTTTCACTAACTAACTCTTCACTATTTTTACTCTTTAATTCATCAATCATTACTCTACCACCTTTGGAACCTTTACTTCTCTTCCATCAACTTCACCAGTATTTCTAAGTAAGTCATCGATATCTACGCTTTCTTCTGCAACATCCTCACGAAGCGTTCCTTCATATAAATTAAAAGGACTAGTAGCTGGCTTAATACTAGCTAAATTAGGTATCTCATTAATCTTATCAATATTCTTATCTATAAACTTAAACTCTTCCTTAATAGATAAACTCTCCTCACTGGATAAACCAATAAGTAACTTATCAGCATAAGAAATTATCTCCTCTTCAGTAAACTCCTTCATAATCCTCCTTAAAATTCACAGTTACCAGGTGTTCTAGGAAATGGTATAACATCACGAATATTCTCAACCCCAGTTAGATAAATAATTAATCTTTCAAATCCCATACCAAATCCAGAATGATAACATCCACCAAACTTACGCAAGTTAACATACCAATCAACAGCACTCTTATCTACACCAAGCTCACTCATTCTCTCTTCAAGTACATTAATATTAGTTTCTCTTTGAGATCCACCAATTAGTTCACCAGCACCAGGAACCTCTAAATCAACAGCAGCAACTGTTTTTCCATCATCATTAACTTTCATATACCAAGCCTTAATGTCTTTTGGCCAATCAGTAATAAATACTGGACCATTAAAATACTCAGTAATATATTTCTCATGTTCCTTAGCAATATCATCCTCATATGAAGGAGTAAACTCCCATTTCTTATCGGCTTTAAGTAAAATATCAACAGCTTCATGATGTGTAATTCTTGTAAAATGTGAAGACACTAACTTTTCTAGTTTTTCTCTCAAACCTTTACTCACAAACTTATCAAAGAAATCAATCTCATCAGAGCATCTCTCTAAAACATAAGACACAATATACTTAAGCATTTCTTCTTCAATATCCATAAGTCCAGCTAAATCACAGAACGCTATCTCTGGTTCAATCATCCAGAACTCATTAGCGTGTGTTTTCGTATTTGAGTTCTCTGTTCTAAAAGTAGGCCCAAAAGTATAAATCTTCTTATAAGCCATAGCAAATGCTTCACCATGTAACTGACCAGATCCAGTAATAAATGCAAGCTTACCAAATAAATCTTTAGACATATCTACACGTTTATCTTCAGTAAGTGGTAAATTATTTAAATTAAGTGTTGTTACCTTAAACATCTGATCGCTTCCCTCACAGTCAGCAGTAGTAAGTAGTGGCGTATGAACATATATATAGTTACGACTTTGAAAATAATTATGAATTGCATATGCTGCCACACTTCTAACTCTAAACACCGCATTAAATAAATTTGTTCTAGGTCTTAAATAAGCCATCTCTCTTAAAAACTCATTAGAGTGTCTCTTTGGCTGTATTGGATAATCTTCTGGGCAATCTCCTTCTAACTTAATAGTTTTAACCTTTAGCTCAAAATCTTGTCCAGCACCTTCTGATTTAATAATTGTTCCAGTAACCGTAATTGCACATCCAATATGAAGTTTTGCAATCTCATCAAACTCTTCTAAACTATTATCATAAACTAACTGCACATGCTTAAAACTTGTTCCATCTGAAAAATCAATAAACCCAAATTCCTTTTGCTTACGATGATTCTTAATCCATCCTTGAAGTGTTACCTCCTTATCCATATAATCCTTTATACCATCATATAAATCTTTTACATCTAGTTTCATCTCTATCCCTCTTTCTATATATTCATCTCTAGATATTCTGCTATATCATTTATATTAGACTTAGTCTCTTCTCCAGTTACATTATCCTTAATAATAACTTCATTATGTTCTAAATCTTTATCTTTCAAAATAATATTAAATTTAGCATTTAACTTATCGCCTATTTCGGTAATAAATCCATTAAGTCTTAAATTCTGTGCTAAATAAGAAGCCGTTTCTAATTCATTTTCGCTTGTTGCAGTAAATAAAACATCTATATTTTCTTCTACTGGAATATTAGTACCATTATCTTCTATTTCTTTAATAGTTTTCTCTAAATCAATCTTAACTTCTATCTTACTATTACCTTCACCTAATTTAATATCATTAGAGTATACTTCATAAGCATAACCATTAGTCTTAATCTTATCATCAATTTCAAAGTTAATCTCTAATAGATCAAGATACTCTCTTAACTTATCATATTTAGAATCGCTTATATTAATCTTAATGAGTGCATCTACATTTAAAAGATTAAATATTTGATACACTAAACTAATTACTTCAGCATCTCTAGTTAAAGAAGTAGCATCACCTTTTATAAATAAATCATTATTATTTAAAGAATAAACCTTACCATTAACTTTACTTATTTCATTACCATCAACTTTATTAAATCTATACTTTTCACAGATAGACTTAATAATATCTGCAACATACTCCCTCTTCTTATTTTCAACTATAATATTTTTCATAACAATCCTTTCTAAAAAATAAAAACACTAATTACGTAAGGGCGAAACATATCCGCGGTACCACCTTACTTCACTTAGTGCAGTCTTATAATTTTATCGCTTTCCTAGCGTTTTGTTATTTAACAAAGTGTTCCATTATTACTATATATTAGGCATTTACATCATCTAGCCCTCTCTTAAATATAACCTTGTAATAACAGTCTTTTAACAAAAATCTATTTATATTTTACGTTAGTTTTTTTATAATGTCAAACTATCTTTTAACAATTTCTTTAATTTTAGAAATATCATCTAGTTTAAGTTTAGTTTGCTCTCCTGTAGCCATATCCTTTATTGCTATTTCATTATTATTAATCTCATCATCACCAATAATAATTACATAAGGAATATTATTCTTATCAGCAAATCTCATTAATTGTTTAAACTTATTTAAGTATACTACCTCGGCTTTTAAGCCTTCACCCTTAACTTTATTTAAAACATTACAAATATATGCATAATTCATCGTCATTGGTAGGATAGCTACATCAGATGCTGATACTTCACTGCTTGTAATAATACCTGCTTCCTTTAACTGATAAAATAATCTAGTAAGCCCAATTGAAATACCTACGCCAGGAAGCTTTTGCTCTGTATAGTAACCAGCTAAATCTTCATATCTACCACCAGAGCATACACTACCAATAGATGGATAATCAACTAGTTTAGTCTCATATACTGTTCCAGTATAATAATCTAAACCTCTAGCAATAGTTAAATTAATAGTATAATAATCACTATCAACATTCATACACTTAAGTCCTTCAATAACAAACTTTAATTCTTCTAAGCCTTCCTTAAATGTATCATTTTGAATACCTAAATTTTCTAATTTTTCTAGTTTTTCTTCAGTAGTTCCTTCAATTAAAATAAACTCAGCTATTTTTTCAATCTTATCATCGCTAATATCAAGTAATCTTAACTCATCTTTAACCGCATCTAAGCCAATCTTATCAATCTTATCAATAACTCTTAAAATATCAGATACTAAATCATTAAGCTCTAAAGCATCAAAAAATCCAGATAAAAGTTTACGATTATTAATTTGAATTTGAAATTTACCAAAATTTAATTTCTTAAATATATCATAAATAATACTTGGTATTTCAACATCATACATAAGTGATAAAGACTCATTACCAATAACATCTATATCACACTGATAAAACTCTCTAAATCTTCCCTTTTGAGCACGCTCACCACGATATACCTTTCCAATTTGATATCTCTTAAATGGAAAAGTAAGCTCATTATATCTAGCAGCAACATACTTAGCAAGTGGCACTGTTAAATCAAATCTTAAAGATAAATCACTATCTCCCTTTTGAAAACGATAAATTTGTTTTTCCGTTTCTCCTCCAGCTTTAGCAAGTAAAACTTCAGAAGACTCAATAATAGGAGTATCTAGTTCATAATAACCATAACTAGCATATACCTCTTCAATAGTTCTTTTAATATTACTAAAAAGTATTTGATCTTGTGGCATTAACTCCATAAAACCAGATAATGTTTTAGGTTCAACTTTATTTTTCATAATATCACTCTTCCCTTGTCAGTATTTTAGCACGAGAGTATTCTTTTTTCAATAAATCAAAATAAAAAATGCCACTATTGGCATCTTCTTTGCTTCGTCAAACTCTTAAATACACTTTCATGGCACTTATAAAATACCGGCTCTAATCCATCCAACAAATCTCTTGGATTAGTATTATGTTTATTTGAATAAATATCAGAAATTATATCTATAAGTTCAGTAGAAACACCAATCTTTCTTAAATACTCTAAATAATCATAAAAAGTCTCAAGAGGTAATCTATGTGTTTCTCTACCAAAAAGCGTATTTAAAACTGTAATTATATAACAATACAAATCAGTATCTTTATTAGGAATAATATCTCCAGAACATCTAAAATTGCTTAACTTATATTTACCAGGAAGATCACTAATAGAAGGATTCATTCTAGATAAATACTTAGAACAAAATGGCATATTACCAGCAATCTTACAAGAATCTAAATCAATTACTCTAAGAGTACCTTCCTTATCTACTATAAAATTACCCTCATGTAAATCATTTAAATAAAAATCCTCAAGATCAGCATACTTACGACCTCTTCCATCTTCTCCAAAATAGTGCCAATATCTTTCAAATACTTTATCTTAACTTCAGCAGGAGTCTTAGAACTAGTTAATATTTCTTTTAAATTAGTAGATGGAACATAAGGCATAGTAAACCCAACAATTTCTCCATTTACAGTAAGCAACTTTTCTGGATAAACAAACTCAGGTATACCAATCTGTCCTTCATAATCAACTAAAGAATTAACAGTAGCAAGTTTGTTACTAAATATAGGGCCACTATTAATATATAACCTCTTAACTAAATGTATCCTCTTATCCCACTTATCTTTATCCTCATAAATATATATCTTACCCTCAGTATTATATACAGTATTAGGTAATTCAAGAGTCCTTAAACCTTTAAAAGACCTACTAGATAAATTAATAACCTCCATAATAAAAACCCCCTTAATTACTACAATTATAGCATACTTAGGGAGTTTTATCAAATTATGATTCTATTTTACTACATAAGGATCCTCTGAGGTGCCAGAACCTCGTGAAATTGTAATTGATGAAACGAGACTAATTGAAGGGCGTACCCCGCAGGTGCCATTCGCATAAACCCAGCCGACGGAAGCACCGTACGCACCATCGAACACAGTAGGCGACAAGGACCACCATAAAGTATCCATAGCATTTTCTTGTAAAAATGTTGTAGTATTTTGCTGACCATAAACATATCCTGCAAATGCCAGTTCATCTTCTGTTATTAGTCCTATTTTATATGTTAAGTTACCATTTCCATTTGCAGTATCACTAACTGTAAATTTAGATAACTTTCCTCCATTATTATCATTGGGACAAATTAAACTAGGCCTTGCATATGATGCAGCGTTGTCACCATAAATTCTATTATATGATCCATATCCAGTTTCGTTCGTTCCATATCCTAACCCAGTTCCAAAAGTTGAACCATTTGTGAAAGTAGTAAAAGTACTTTTATCATTACACCATATTGTATCGGCAAGTACACTTTCATATGTTGCTAAATTATTTGTATACCAAGTTTCTAAATTAGTTAGTATTGTGCTCTTATTATTATTAGCATGGGTAGCCTTATATGTTCTAGAACCTGGTGTTCCATACATAAATCCTACATAAGCATTGTCATCACCATTTTCATTAAATGCACTCTTGTACGTTGTACCAGAGTATCTTGCAAATGCACCTTTAGCACTATTTTTTGCAGATGAGCAAGGATTAGTTGCTTTTGCAGTATTATCATTATGTAAGATAAGTTTTACTGAACCATCTCCTACTATTCTTACTATTCTCCAGCACTTCTTAGCAAATTCTACATAGTTATTTTTAACTGCTCCTCTAAAGTAGTATGATGTACCATAATCATCTTCTGTACTTGCTAAAAGTGCTTCACTAACGTTTTTAACAGAGCTTATTTGTTTGTATGTTAAACTATTTTGTGTAGCACTTACCACATAATATACACTACTTAGATTAGTTGTTGTCCTCATAGTTCCAGCAGTACTTGAACCAGAAAAATAGAAATTTGAATCTGAAATGTATTTACCAACTAAACTAGAATAAGAATTAGCATATGTATCACTTGTTACGGCAGCTCCAGTTAAATCAAAGTTTGTACCGTTTGCTTTCCAGCCAGTTCCATAAGTTATATAATATGCTTGATAACCTGACGATACACTTGCTGTTTGATTTGGCGCATCATCTAATGTATGAGCACTAACTTCTTTTCCTGGTTTAGTTATTGGAGTCTTAACTTCATTATTTGCTAGAATTGCCTCAGATAGAGTTAGCTTTTTTGTTATAAATGTTGCATTACACTTAGTGCTTCCTTTAGTTATTCCACTTGTATTAAGAATCCATTTTGTTCCATTCCAATCTACTTTGCCTGTACCACTTGTACATTCTACTGTTCCTGTATACATATTTGTTGTTGGAAATGTTGTACTAATCTCACCATTGATCGTAATAGCTAAAGTTGTATCTGGTGCATTCCATTTAGCATCATATAATTCATTCTTTGGTTTAAATGTCCAATACATTATACTAACTATGCTCATAATAAAAAGAGAAATAAGTGGCAATACTTTGTTCATAACATACCTCTATCTTTCTCTTATATTATATACTATTTAAGACTATAACTTCAAGCATTTTCAATATGAAAGTCCTTTAAACTTCCATCTTCGCTTAAAATTTTGTTGACTGCTTCTTCAGCACTATTTAATTTATCACCGCATTCTTTAGCTAATTTCATTGCTTTTTGATATGTCTCAATAGATGTATCTAGATCAGTATCTCCATTTTCTAATTTTTTTACAAGTGTTTCTAGTTCACTTAACATATCTTCAAACTTTTTATCTTTCATTATTTACCTACACTTTCTACTTTTGCTTTTAAGCTTCCTTTATATAATTTAATATTTAACACATCTCCCTTAGATATATTATCAGTACTATTTATAGTTTTATCATTTATCGATACAACTGAATATCCTTTAGATAATATACTAATTGGATTAAGTATTTCTAATTTATTTAAAATAAGTGTGTAATCATGCTTTTTCTTTTTTAATAACTCTTCAGGATTATTTAAAATATAGTTTTCTTTTATATGATTATATCTTAACTTAGCATTTGCTAGTTTATTAGTTATTACACTATTTAATGTATCAATTAGATTAGATAGTTTTTGTTCTTTTATTTCATAAACTGCTAGAGGGTTTTTAAGAACATAATTATCTTTTAAATCTAGTAAATGTTTCTTATTAATATTTATCTTATTAGATATAGTGCTTGTGCATCTAATCCTAATTTGTTCTAAGAATGTAAATAAATCTGCCATATTAGGTACAGCCATTTCAGCTGCTCCCGTTGGTGTTGGTGCTCTTAAGTCTGCAACAAAGTCTGCTATCGTAAAGTCTATTTCATGCCCTACTGCACTTATTACTGGAATTGTGCAGTTATAAATAGCATAAGCAACAATTTTCTCATTAAAAGCCCATAAGTCTTCATATGAACCACCACCACGGCCTACAATAAGAACATCTAAATCATACTTCTCTGCTTCATTTATAGCTTTTACAATATCATCTTTTGCAAGTTCTCCTTGTACTAAACATGGAAAGATAATTGTCTCACATATAGGATATCTTCTTTTAATAGTGCTTAATATATCTTTAATAGCAGCACCAGTAGGTGCAGTAACTATACCAATTCTATGAGGATATTTAGGTATTTGTTTTTTATGTCCTGCATCAAATAAACCTTTTTCAGCAAGTTCTTTTTTTAGAGCTTCATACATTAAATAAAGATTACCTAGTCCATCACTTTCCATCTCTTCAACATATATTTGATAAGACCCAGTAGGTGGATAAACAGATACTCTACCAGTTACTAATACTTTCATCCCATCTTCTGGAACAAAGGTTAACTTACATGCATTAAAAGAAAACATTACCGCATTTATTCTTCCTTCTTCATCTTTTAAAGTAAAATATAAATGGCCTCTCGTATGTCCCTTAAAATTAGATATTTCTCCCTTTAAAGATACTCTCTGTATATTTGGATCTGTATCAAACTTATTCTTTAAATAACGATTTAAAGTCGATACAGTAATATATCTTTTCTCCATTACTCAGAAATTACCTTATCTAAAACAGCATTAATCATCTTACGAACTTCTTCATCACTATACTTTTTAGCAAGCTCTACTGCTTCATTAATTACCACTACATTTGGTGTATCAGTATATTTAATTTCATATAGAGCCATTCTAAGAATTGCTGCTCCAGTAGCATCTATTCTATCTATCGTCCAGTCCTTAAGATATTTATTTGCTTCATCAGTAAGTTCATCAAAACTTGTTACAACTCCATAAACAATATCTTTAACAAATTCATTATCTATCTCTAAATTTTCTTTGATAACATCATCTACGTTATACTCCATATTATTCTTTTTATATAAAGTTATTTGGTAAATAATAGTCATTATGGTTTCTCTTAATTTACTTCTATTAGTCATTTTTATTACCTCTTTCTACGGTTCTTTTCTATAAATAATTTTATCATGTTTCATTATGTCAAACAATACGATATACATTTTTTAACGATTTTGATATACATTTTTTAAGACTTTTGATATACATTTTTTAAGACTTTTGATATACATTTTTTAAGATTTTCTAGATATTTCTTTAAGCTCATTTAATTTAATCAAAGCCTCAATTGGTGTAAGTTTAAGTGGATCAATATCTTTTAAATATTCTTTTAATTCATTCTTTTCTTCTGTTAAATTAAAAGTAATCTGCTCAGCATGTTCTATCTTAGGAGATTTTTCTTTATTTTCATACTTACTTAAAATTAAATTAGCCTCATTAATTATCTCTTCTGGCATGCCCGCAAGTGCTGCTACATGCACACCATAACTCTTATCTGCTGCACCTTCTTTAATTTTATGCAAAAACACTAGCTTACCATCATCTTCTTCAGCGCTAACATGAATATTTCTAATACTTGGAATCGTTTCTTCTAAACTAGTAAGTTCATGATAATGTGTACTAAATAAAGTCTTACATTTAATATGTTTAGTTGCATACTTTAAAATTGCTGCCGCTAAACTCATACCATCAAATGTTGCCGTGCCTCTTCCAAGTTCATCAAACAAGATAAGTGAGTCTTCTGTAGCATTCGTAATCGCATTATTTGCTTCTTTCATCTCAACCATAAATGTTGACTCACCACTAACTAAGTCGTCACTTGCCCCAATTCTTGTATATATTGCATCAAATAAAGGAAGATTTGCGTAACTTGCTGGCACAAATGAACCAATTTGTGCAAGTATTATAATAATTGCTAGTTGCCTCATATAAGTACTTTTACCACTCATATTAGGTCCAGTAATTAGAAGAGTTGTTGTATTTTCATCCATTATGCATCCATTTTTAACATAATTTTTTTCATTAAGCGCATTTATTACAGGATGAAAACCATCTTTAATATCTATAACATGTTTATTATTAAATACCGGTCTTACAAATTTCTGTTCTTCACTTACTATACTAAGTGAAGCTAACGCATCAATTACCCCAATACCACTTGCTGTCTTTTGCATTAGTGGTACTTCCTTCTTTATTGCTTCCTTAACTTCCATAAATAAGTTATATTCTAAGTCAATAATTCTTTCTTCAGCATTAAGTACTAAAGCCTCTTTCTCTTTTAAAAGTGGCGAAATATATCTCTCACCTGTAGTTAAAGTCTGTTTTCTAATCCAACCAAACTCTTCTTTTACTTTACTAGCATTACCTTTAGATACTTCAATATAATAACCAAAAACTTTATTATAACCAACCTTTAAATTAGAAATACCAGATTGTTCTTTTAACTCTTGCTCCATACCTGCAATAAATGATTTGCCACCACTTCTAATTTCCTTAAGTTCATCTAGTTCTTTATTATACCCTTCTTTAATTAAATAACCATCTTTTAATGTTATTGGTGCATCTTCATAAATAGAACTCTCAAGTAATTTATATAACTCCTCATGAGTATTAATATCTATATTTAAACCAATTTCACTAACAAGCGTTTTAACATAAGGCAAATGTTCTAAACTCTTCTTAATCTGAAGTGCATCTCTAGCATTAAATGACCCACATACTGCTTTCCCACATAATCTTTCTAAATCATATATCTCATATAAATGTTTAGTTAGTTCACTTCTTTTAATAAACTCTTTATTAAGTTTATCTATAGAGTCCAACCTATCATTAATCATCTTTTCATTTCTAAGTGGATTCATCAGCCAACTTTTTAAAGTTCTTGACCCCATACTAGTTTTACATTTATCTATAAGCCAAATTAAACTATACTGTCTTTCTTTAAGCCTTAAAGTTTCAAATATCTCTAAATTTCTAACTGAATGAACATCCATTCTAAGTCTAGCATTATTATCTATAATAACCACATTACTTAAATGTGTTATATCTTTAAGTTCACGAACAATTAAATAGTATAACAAATGATTTACGCCATCACGAACTCTATCATCTGTAATATTATCAGTAAGTTTTGTCCTTTCTTCATAAAACTTATCTGAAATACTTATACTTAAATTATAATTATTTTTAAGAGTATTTAGTATTTCTAAATCAAATGTATTAGTAAGTATAACTTCCTTTAAGTTCAAATTTAAAATTCTACTAATCAAAGTATTCTTATCATGAGTAGTAAGTTCACTATAAACATTACCAGTACTAATATCAGCATATGTAATTAAATATGCATACTCTAAATCTAAAATACTACCAATGAAGTTAAAATCATAAGCAGATAAAAAATCTAAATCAACAAGAGTTCCTTTAGATACTACACTTATAACTTCTCTTTTAACCATGCCTTTAGTAAATCTAGGATCTTCCACCTGTTCACACACTGCAACCTTATATCCTAAATTAACTGCTTTTTCTATATAAGCTTTAGACGCATGATGAGGTACCCCACACATTGGCACTCTTTCTTTTAAACCAGCATTCTTGCCAGTTAAAGTAAGTTCTAACGCATGAGATCCCTCAAGTGCATCTTCAAAAAACAATTCATAAAAGTCACCGATTCGGTAGAAAAGTAATTCATCTTCATGATCCTTTTTTATATCCATATATTGTTTCATCATCGGAGATAATTCATTATAATCTACGTCGCTTCTTTTCATACAAAATCACCACTACATATTCTATCATAAATAACGGCGCTTTGCTTCACAAATTTAGATATTTTCTATCTTTTGAGTATGTTTTATCTCATCCCAAACAACTTCTTTTTTAAATAAAATAATAATATTTAAATACTGCCAAGATAAAAGAAATATCGGAAACATAATTATCCCAGTTAAAAAGTCTTTAATCTTTTTCTTGCTCTTAACACATACAAAAAGTGCACATAAAGAAACTGCTATATAGTTAACTAATAAACCAAATGCAAAAATTATAAGAAATATTTTTAAAGGAACAATAAGTAAATTAATAAATATAGATATCAAACTTAAAATAAGAATTAATGGTGTACTATAAATAAATAATGAATCAAGTAGTTCAATATTAGGACGTTTTATCATATTTTTTATAATACTATTAAAATAAATAATAAAGCCTTCATATATTCCTTTAGTCCATCTCCTTCTTTGAATCATGCTCACTTTAAAATCAGATGGATGTTCAGCATAACAGATGGCTCCTTCTACATATTTAATCTTAATATTATTTAAAGCACAAAGAGTCATGAATTCTAAATCTTCTGTAATCGTTCTAACATTAAAACCATACTTATCAATTACTTCCTTTTTAATCATAATACCAGTTCCATTAATCGCACAAGAAGCACCTATATTATTTCTTGGAATGCTATATAATATACTTTGAATAAAGAAATAAATCGCATAAGATGAAGACACCCAAGTATTTTCTTTTGCTTTAATATCCATACTTGACTTAGCAACTAACGTGCCTTCGTTTAAACTTTTATTCATCTCACCCAAGAACTCATCATTAACAACATTATCAGCATCCATAATTATATAAGCATCTGTTTTTTCTTTTTTTAATCTATCAAAAGCTTCTTTAAGAGCATCACCCTTATTTTTAATCTTTCTTTCACACAAAATACCTCTTACGCCCTCTGCGTTACAAACACCTAATGTATTATCAGTTGTATTATTAATAACTACAACTATCTCATAATTATCCTTAGGATACTTCTGACGTTTAAAACTCTGAATCGCATCTTTTATAACCTCTTCTTCATTTCTCGCCGGTATCAAAATTGTAAAATGACTATACTTATCACTTACAATAATATCTTTTTTTCTCTTCTTAAATAAAAATAAAGCTGTGATTACAAAATATAAACTATAAACCACTAATAATAGCATAATAATTATATTAATAATTTCTAATGTCTTCATCTCTTACCTCTAAGAAAAGTTTACCATAATAAAATTATCTGTCCATCTTTTTTTATTTGCTTTTTGTCAATTTTAGGTTACATTTACAAAAAAACTATATCGTTTTAGATATAGTCTCTTTAATTGGCTTTCTTTCAACAAAAAGTTTTTCATTACCTGCAGGATATTCAGATAACTCTTTAATACTTCCTTTTATCATATTTATTCCAGTATCTCCCCCAAATATATATAGAATATTTTCCTTATCAAGTACTGGTTCTAATCCTAATCTATTACATAATCTTACATATTCCTTTGAAGGACTACCATCAAGTAAATCACTATAATCCATATCAGTATAAATTCTTTCCAATATACTTCTTATCTCTATAGGTAAATTATCATCCAAAAGGATTACCGCCTTATTATTCTTCCTTTGCATCCTTTCTTTATATTCACCATTAGTCATATTTGAAATAATCTTATGAGATAACTTATATATCACACTACCATCATCAGTCATATTAACCGGTTCTAACTCACAAATCTCACCATTTTCTAGAAATGAAGGTATCCCTAAAGTTGGATCATATGTAAACGTTAAAATAATCTTTCTTGCTTTCTTATAATTAGTATTTTTCTTTTTAATAACTGTTCTCGGAATATCTAAAGCATCAAGTAAACTTCTTTTCTCCAAACGATCTACTCTCTGCGTATAAACATCAAAATACTTATCTAACTCTTCTAAAGATAGCCCACATCGATTAAGATCATCTATAGCATATCTTTCAGTTATATATCCTTCAGTAGTATCTTTGTTTTTTGGTTTAGAACTATAAATCATTGGTGTATCATCTGTATAAACCCTAGGAACATATCTAGTAATTTTTTTAAGAACTTTCGGCATATCATCACTCGCTCTTAAAACAAAATAATCCTTCTTAGTAATAACATATTTACCATCACGTTCTTCAATCTCAGTAATCCAAGAACGTGCTTCATCTAAAATCTCCTCATCATCAGTTAAAATATATATACCAGTTCCTGGCTTAGCCTCAGCAAGTCCATGAGGTTTCATTAAAACATCTTCCATATCAGTTTTATAATAATAAGAACCAGCATCTCTTAAATTAATAATTTTATACTTATCTCCCTTAACTTTTCTAAGTACAGTTCCCATAGCATCCGGATCAATTAGTAACATTTCTTTCACCCTCCTCTTTAAGTACATTTAATGCTTCTTCAAAAGTGTCTACACTCCTAATAGTAATCTCATACTTCTTATCTTTAGCATACTTTAAAGCCTCATCATAATTATCACTAGGGCAAATAAACAAATCAGCCTTAGCATTTACAGCAGCAGCAAGTTTATAAGTAACACTACCTATCTTCCCAACAGTACCATTTTCATCTATCGTTCCTGTTCCAACTATCTTCATCCCATAAGTTATATCTTCACTAGTTAAAGCATTATACATACTAAGTGCCATTATAAGACCACCACTAGGTCCAGACTCACTATCCTTAGTCTTAATATCTAACTCTTTCTCAGATTCAACATCCTTCTCTTCCATAATACCAAGCCCTGTATAAAGAGCATTTTCTTCCTCATACAAAGTCGCCTTAGTATCAAACTCTTCATTATTCCTTAAATAAGTTATCTTAATCTTATCACCAGCACTCTTACTACTTATATAATCTTTAAAATCATCTACGTTAGTCATCTTAATATTATCATAAGATATAAGTTCATCCCCAACTTTAAGTGCACTATCATTTTCTGGAGTTACATAAGTTACATAAAAATGCAGATTCTTAATTTCATATGGGGTGTTAGAATATTTATAAGCAACTATCTCAGCATTTCTAGTCGCATTTAAATAACTTAAATGATCTCTTATATTAACATCATCTATTGATTCATTATCCTCTTTTAAACTAGTATTCTTAACTAGTTCCCACGAAGGATTAAGTTTACCAAATAAATAAAACGGCAACTTCCCTTCCATATAACCAACATAAGCCATATTAAACGAGCCCTCACTTTTATAATCGGAAGTTATCCTATTATTCATATTAATAACTCCACCAGGCTTGTAAATACTATAACCCGTATCAATATTAAAAAATGTAATAATCAAAATTACCCCAATTAAAAATTTATAATTTTCCTTAATATAGTTTTTTATCTTTGCATAAATTTTATTAGCCATAATAATTCCTCTTTACTAAATTATAGCAGACTCTAGGTGATTTTATGAAAAATATTTTAAAAAACATCTTATTTTTACTATTACTTTGCTTATGTCTAATCAAAAGACCAGATCTAATTAACGGAATCATTTACGGAATAGACCTATGGAAAACCTGTTTATTTCCATCAATATTTCCCTTACTAATTCTTAGTGATTTTGCTCTATCAACAAATATTATTAAACTAATAAGTGAAAGTATCGGTAAATTTTTTAAAATAATTTTTAATATTCCCAAAGAATCAGCATATGTCCTATTCATGGCTTTCTTTACCGGTTGTCCTAGTAATGCTAAATATATTAAAGATTTATTAGACAACCAAATAATTGATAATATTAGTGCTATTAAAATACTATCTATGGCTCAGCTTTATAATCCAAACTTAATCATTACGATTACCACATTTCTAACATTTAAAAATAAACTATTTTTAATAATTGGTAATTTATTTTGTAACTTTCTTATTGGCTTAATAAATCGCCATATCAAGTGTAATTATAGTGAAAGCTCTAAAAAACAAATATCATTTTCTTTAACAAATAGTATGAGTAACGCGATAAATACCTTATTAAGTATCTTAGGTTCAATTGTAACATTTAGTGCCTTAACCTCTATTTTCAAAATAAATCATCCACTATTTACTGGTATATTCGAAATAACCAATGGAATAAGCAAAATAAATACTGACGAAATAAATGCCTTATTTATGTGTGCTATAATGCTTAGTTTTGGTGGCTTATCAATCATCTATCAAATTAAAGGTATATTAAAAGAGTATAAACTAGATTATACCCTTTATTATAAATCAAGAATAATTCATTTATTTCTTTTCTTAATACTTACTTTTATTTATATTAAATGCTATTTATAATTTTCTTAGTTGCTTCGCTTTTAGATTCAATAACAACTCTCTCACAAACAAATAACATCATAATTAAACATAGATAGTATGACCCACCATAAGATAAGAATGGAACTGGAACTCCAGTTAATGGGATAAGTGCTAAAATACCCATAAAATTAACAAGTAAATGTAATAGTATATAAGCAAATGTTCCAAGTGCAATTATATAACCTTTAACAGTTCCCGCTTTTCTTGCAATCTGAAGAAGTCTAATTAAAAGAACCAAATATAAAATAATGACAATTGCTCCAGTAACTGCTCCAAGTTCTTCACAAACTATTGGAAAAATAAAATCTGTATGAGCCTCTGGTAAATATAGATACTTCTGAGTTGAATTGCCAAGACCAACACCAAACAAGCCGCCATTAGATATGGCAATCATTCCATTACAAACCTGATAACCAGTTTTTTCTGTATATCTAGTGCATGGTGCTTTAAAATTTAAACGACTAGTTTGCTCTCCGTTTAATGAATAAGTAAAAATTAAAATCAAACCTAAAACAGCAACCCCAGCACATCCAATTTTAATTTTTCTCATCTCTTTCGTATTTACTGGTAAATACATAAATATAATTCCGGCAATCCCTGCAACTATTAAAGCCGTTCCCAAATCCGGTTGTAACGCAATAAGTCCAAAACATATTCCAATAAAAATGAAAGGAACAAAAACTAAAAAAATATTATAATCTTTTCTCTTTAAAAGCTTATCAAAATATACTGCTAAATAAACAATCATAATCGGTTTTAAGAACTCAGAAGGTTGCACACTAACAAATCCTAAATCGAACCAACTTTTAGAACCATTAGTAATCGTACCATAACTCATTACCAAAATAAGTGAAAGCAAAACGCCAATCATACCAACTGGTGCTAAAAAATCATAACTTTTAGTCTTTAACTTAAGAACTAACGCAAAACCAATAATCCAAGATACAATAACAACAATAAGTTGTTTATTAAAATAATAAGATTCATACGTACCATTATAAAGTACTGCTGTTATAGATGAAGCACTAAAAATCATAACTAAACCAAAAATAGTAAAAATTAGCATTAAAACAAGCAATAATTTATCCATTTTTTTAAAGTTACTCTTCATTATAATCACCTACAATCTATATTAAAGTATATCATGAAAAAAACATATACGCAAAATATATGTTTTAATTTGACAATCCAATTAACTCTATTATAAGTGGTGATAATATAATAAGTAAAATTATTGGTATGAACAAAAGAACACTTACTACACTTATCTTAATTGGCATCTTATTAATCTGTTCACGAACACTTAATACAAGTTTATTATTTAAATAATCTATCTGTGTATTAAGACTCATAATCATATCACTTCCATAAACACTAGACTCTGTTAAATTCAATATAATATTACTAATTACTTCACTAGGTATTCTTTTTTCTAAATCTAATAGTGCCTCATTCATCGTACTACCCATTCTTATATCACTTAAAGCTTTCTTAAATTCAAGCGATAACTCATTAGAAATACTAGATGTTGTAAGTTCAATGGCACCTTTTAAATTATTACCTGACTCTAAAGTCAAACTTAAAATCTGAAAGAAAAACAATGCTTCCTTATTTAAAAGTTCTTTTCTCTTAGCAAGTCTAACATCATAATACATAAACTCAAATAATAAAGCCGCTGCTATAGGTAGTATCAAAATAAGGTAAAATTTATGATAACAAAACACTATACTAACAACTAATGCTATAACAATTACTAAAAAATATAAAGATAAATCACTTACATAAGTAGTCTTATTATTAACGCCAAGTGCCATATTTTTCTTTTTAAATCTCTCTATTGTTTTATTACTAAATAACTTTAATGCTATATTTTTCATACTTCCACCTTAAGAATCTTTCTAATAACAAGGATATAAATTGTATAAAGAATTAGTGCTAAAATAATTGCAAATATTCCTAAAATATTATTAAATAATGGATTAAAATAATCTTTATTAAGCATTAAAATAATAAATATTAATATAAATGGCATGAAAGTAAGAACTCTATAAACCAGCATACTTGACGCTGTCATCGCCTTAAGCTCATCCTTAAGTTTCTTTTTATTTGTTAAAGCCTCTTCTATATTTGAAAAAATAAACGTAATATTACCACCAGTAACATTTAAAATACTTAAACTACTAGATATATACTGAGCGTCATCTAACTTAACCCTTTTATAAAACCGATTAAATGCTTCAGAAGTATCTATCCCACTAGATAAATCTTTTTTTATAAGCATAAACTCATCTCTAACCGGTCCATCTAAATCTGTAATAACAACGTCAAGAGCATTAGAAATATTTAAACCAGATTTAAAAGCATTGTTCATAATAATAATTGCTTTAAGTAAATCACCCTCAATATTTTTTATTCTAATTTGATTTAAGATTTCTAAATAAATATCAGTTGCAAAATAGCCAAGCACTAAAAAGATTAATCCAATTGGAAACTCAAAATTTTTATTTAATACAGATGTTACAGTATATACCATAAAAACAAGTATACTAATTAAAATTTTAATACTATAAACATCATACTTATAATTAGGATTCTTCTTTATTGCACTATATCTATCATACTTATTTGCTTTCTTAGTAAAGTATGTACTCTTAGATAAAATATTACTTATCTTACTAATTAAAGAATTAACATTTCTATTTAAGTCATCACCTATAGTTGGTTCATTCTTACCAGGAACTTTAAGTGTAAACTTATCTATTCTATTAGCTATTTTAATTGTTTTTCTAATCTTCAAAAACTCATAAATAACAATAACAAGCAGTAAAATTATAACACCAATAACAATAGCAAGTTCTAACATTTTATCCATATAAGTACTCCTTTCTATTTAAGCATATCTAATTCAATACCCCTTGATTTAAGTAGTTTAGCAACCACTGGTTTAGCAGTTTTACAAGTAAACTCTCCTCTTTCTTCACCCGTATCAGTAAGCCCTTTTTGAACAAACTCAAATATTGGTGTAAGTTTAATCATATCTTTCTCAAAACCATCTACTTCACATATAGAAGTGATCTTTCTCTTTCCATCATGCATTCTTTGAATATTAACAACAATATTAATTGCATTCTCAATATACTCTCTAACTGCTTTAATTGGAATATCAATACCACTCATAAGAACTAAAGTCTCTAACCTATTTAAAGCATCTTCCGGACTATTAGCATGTAGTGTCGTAAGTGATCCATCATGACCCGTATTCATTGCTTGTAACATATCAAACGCTTCTTTGCCACGGCACTCTCCAACAATTATTCTATCAGGTCTCATACGAAGAGCATTAATAACTAAATCTCTTACTGTAATAACGCTTCCCTTATTATAATTAGCAGTTCTTGTCTCTAGCGATATAACATGTTCCTGCTCTAGTTTTAACTCAGCAGCATCTTCTATCGTTATAATACGTTCATCATTCCCAATAAAACCACTAATAATATTTAAAAGAGTTGTTTTACCAGAACCTGTTCCACCACAAACTATAATATTAAGTTTCCCTTTAACACAAGCTTCTAAAAACTTAGCCATATCCGTAGTCATCGTTCCAACTCTAAGTAGGTCATCTACTGTAGTCATATTATGTTTAAACTTACGAATTGTAATAACAGGGCCATTAACACTTAGTGGAGGTAATACCGCATTAATTCTTGAACCATCTTTAAGTCTAGAATCTACCATAGGATTAGAACTATCTATAGTTCTTCCTAGAGGCTGAATAAGTCTTTGAATAGTACGCTCTATATGACTATCATTAATAAATGAAACACTAGTATCCTTAACCAGTTTACCATCAATCTCAACATAGACCTCACTAGGTCCATTAACCATAATCTCCGTAACATTAGGATCATTTAAAAGCTCCGTAATTGGCCCATAACCATTTATTTCTGATTCTATTAAATTAAATACATGATTTCTTTCTAAATTAGTTAAATCATATCCCTCTAAACATTTATCAATCTCTTCATTAACAAACTCACTTAACTCTTTAGTAGCAGGTATCTCTTTATCAACCAAATCCTCAATAATTATCTTTCTAAGTTCATCAAGTAACTTCTTATCTTTAAACACTTCATAATCACTAACAACACTATCATCAGCATTATATATCGGTTTAAAATCAAAACTCTCAGTTAAACTCTTACTCATCCTTACCACCTGCATCCTTAATAATCAAATTAAACACATCTTCATCAGGATATTTTTTTTCCTCTAACGTAAATATCTTTCCATCAAACACATAAGCATCCATATTAGGTACATAAAACTTATTACTTATAATATAATCAATATTATTATCAATAATCACCTTTAAATCATATAAAGAAAAATAATCACGATTATTTGCTACTGAATCATTTAAAATAACCTTATATTTATTTATATTACTATCTTTAAATAAACTTAGAACCGTCTTTAAATTCTTTAAATCTAACGGATCATTAGTCGTCATAAGTAAAATCTTATCAACCATATCTAAAATATTAACATTTACTTCATTTAAAATATGGGACATATCAAATATAACAAAATCATACTTAAATACTGCTTTATCTAAAATTATACTCAAATACTTTGGGTCAATCTTATTAGCCCTTCTAGGATCAGTAGGTGCTCCAATAAAAGAAATATTTTTATTATAAACAGTAACATAATCTTCAAAATCCTTATATCGATTATTACTATAATCATCTGCAAAATTATAAATATCCTTTTTAGTTTTTTTATTAAGAGCACAATCTATTTGTCCCGAATAAAGATCAGCATCAACAATTAAACAAGTCTTACCAAGTTTTGCTATTGCTCCTGCCAAATTAAGTGTAAAAATAGTTTTACCAGTTCCACCTTTAGCGCCAAAAACTGCTATGCTTGTTCCTTTTGCCATTATTCTGCCTCCTTTATCTTCGATTTTATTTCATATGTTTTATTTATTACCGGATACTTAACCTTAATCGTAATTATCTTTTCCTTATCATGATTAACTATCTCTATATCATCTTCACTAATTCCATTTTCTTTTAACAAATCTATTATCTCATCATCACTTAAATTATATTTTTTTGCATCCATCATCGTACTTTCAAGAATACTTTCAGTATTACTTTTTTTATTTACAAATACACTAGACTCATAAACAAACATAACTACAACAAATATAACTGGAATTACTGTAATAAAAAGTGCGAGCGCCTGAGCTTTCTTATTCATCTTTTAAAACCACTCTTTCACTTTTAATATAATAAGGATCTTTAAGGATTAAACTTAAACCAGGCGTCTTAGGAACATACTTTTCTTTAACAGTAATCTTTTCATATTTATCACTAAATTCACATAGAGCCTCACTAGGGCATAAGCCCGTTTCCTTATACTCCATAACTAAATTACTAACATTATTATCTAATTTATTCTTAGTGCTTAGTATCAAAGAAAAATCCACAAACACTAATATAAGATACACCATAACTGGCATAATCAAAATAAACTCAATAAGTGCTTGCCCTTTCTTACTCATACTAGCCTCCCCTATCATATACAATTAGTATATCACATGTCTATCACAAAAAAAAGAAGATTATCTATTTTATTTCAAATATTTTTAAATCTTCATCATTTAATTTAACATTCAAATCATTAACATATAATAAAGCTAAATCCTGTCCCTTTATAACACTATCTCCAGCCTCACATAACAACTTGACCCCAACGCTATAATCAATATTATCTTCTTTAGTCTTACGACTAGCGCCAAGATATCCAGCAAGTTTGCCTACTTTTAAAGCACTTATTTTAGTTATAACACCATCTTTATTACTCTTAAGTTTAATAATCTTATCACTTACACAAACCCTACTTAAATCACCATGCTGATAACTAATCCACTTCTCAAACATCTTATAAGCCGTCTTATTTTCTAAAACCTTAGCACACAATATCTTAGCTTCACTCACCTTAATATTCTTGGCCATACTTATAATATTAGCTGATACTTCCAAAGACACGTCTCTTAATTTACATGGCTTGTTAGTTTCAAGCACTTCTTTAGCCTCTAATACCTCTAAAGCATTACCAACAGCACTAGATAAAGGTTCATCCATATCAGTAATAAGAGTCTTAACCTTTCTGTCAAAATGTTCACCTATCTTAGTCAAATACAAAGATAACTCCTCAGCATCTTTTTCATTCTTAATTAAAGCCCCTTCACCACACTTAATATCAATTACAATATATGTTGCTCCAGAAGCAATTTTTTTACTCATAATAGATGAAGCAATAAGAGGAATACTTTCCGTAGTACCAGTAACATCTCTTAAAGAATATATAACTTTATCTAACGGAACTAAATTTTCAGTTTGAGAGCTTATAGCTAAGCCAATCTCTTTAACACCTTTATAAAATTCCTCTTTAGTTAAATTAACATTAAAGCCAGGAATACTTTCTAACTTATCTATAGTCCCACCAGTAATACCTAAACCTCTACCACTCATCTTAGCCATCGGCACATTTAAAGCAGCTACAATAGGAGCAATAATAAGTGTAACAGTATCACCAATTCCACCAGTACTATGCTTATCACATACTGGCTTATCAAACGTATAAACCTCACCACTCTTAATAAAAATATCAGTCAGATCCAAAGTTTCCTCATAAGTCATCCCATTAATAGTTATCGCCATAAGCAAAGCACTCATTTGATAATCTTCAATTTTATTATTTAAATATCCATTGAAAGCATACATTAACTCTTCATAACTTAATACCTGCTTATTTTTCTTTTTAGTTATTATATCAATAATATTCATAACACTCCTACTAAATAAATTAATCTACAACATAAGGGTTTTCACTTGTTCCATCTCCAGTTGCGTTGGTAGAGGGCTTAAGAGAAATCGAAGGACGAACCCCACCAGTGATGCCCACGCTGCCATTGCCGAAGTTACCCTCGACACCGATAACGCCCCAAACGCCAGCGATGCCGCCATCGAAGCCGCCGGCAGACAAAGACCACCACCAAGTATCTGTAGCATTTTCTTGTAAATAGGAAGTAGAATAAGGAAGGCTAGCAGCATATCCAGCTAATGCTAGTTCATCTGCTGTTATTAAGCCTACTTTTGAATTTATTTTGCTTAAGT